>WNGB01005233.1_pt1 | contig 41046 bp, 34 predicted proteins | sample 5400681 | NCBI WGS metagenome assembly WNGB01 (sample SAMN13153367, study PRJNA577476) | soil metagenome | isolation source: 115 cm soil or saprolite under grassland replicate 2 | place: USA:California | collected 2016-06-15 | reverse complement strand
TGCTGGATTGCTCGATTCTTGATACTGGATAATGCAACCCCGCGCAGACTGTCCAGCAGCAACAGAATCAACGTAGTTCCTGTTACCCGCAATATCGTGATCGCGGCCTAAGTTTCTTCAGAGTGGCGTGTCTTCCTCTTTGGAGGAATAGACATGAATCCCGCATTGGTTTACCGCCAGAACGGCCGATCCATCTTTTGGATCGCATTTATGAGCGCGCTTGCGATTCACGTCGGCGCGGTTGCGCTCGCGAACACCAAATCACCGACTACGAAGGTAGAAGATTTCAGTCCGCCGGGTGATGTCGAGCTCGTTGATACCGCCGAACCGGAGCCTGCGTTGTTGGAAGAATCGGCCGTGCCTCCGCCTTTTGAGCAGATTCATCCGGATCAGGACAGTTTCCATGAGGAGAATGTCACGCCTCCACAAGTTCGCGCGCATCGGAAGACACGTCCAGCATCCCTTGTCAGAGGAACAACGGCGTCGTTGCGTTCGGTGAAAGCGATGGTGGCGTATGCGCCGCGCCCGGTTTATCCGTACGAAGCGCGCCGTCAACGCGTGACAGGATCTGGCGTAGCGTTGCTCATCGTCGATCAAACCTTGGGCACTGTGACCGATGTCCTAATGGCGCAAAGCTGTGGCAACGCCATTCTGGACAAGTCAACGCTCGATTCGCTTCGAAGATGGCGTTTCAAGCCCGGGACGGCCGCTAGGGTCCAAGTGCCGATCACGTACACGCTTATGGGCGTTTCGTATTAGGGTTGACCATTGGTGGATGTGTTATCCTCTGCGCTCGTCGGAAGGACATCAGATCCGATGCGAAGCGGCAGAACAGCCAAAAGGGAGGAATTCGAGGAAATCGTACATCGATTCGAGATTCCGCTTCTTCAATACGCTCGACGCATAACTGGTGACAGGGAACAGGCGAGAGATGTTGTTCAGGAGACGTTCGTCAAGTTTCAGCGTAACGGCGCGCTACGGCGCGAGGATAAGCCGGCAACCTGGCTGTTTACGGTTTGCCGAAATGCAGCGCTCAACGTTTGCCGAAAAGAGAGGCGCATGATGTACGTCGACGAGGAAGTGATTGAAGCGTGCGAAAGCGAGCAACCCATGCCTTTTGACCAGCTCGAACAAAAGGAAGCGACCGGATTCCTGTTGCGGATTGTCAGCACCCTGCCGCTGCGCCAGCAGGAAGTGATTCAGCTTAAATTCCAAAACGATCTCAGTTACCAACAGATCGCGGAGATTATGCAGACAAGCGCCAATAATGTGGGAGTGCTGCTTCACACCGCACTAAAGACGCTGCGACAGCGTTACGTTCAGGTCGCGGGAGATTTCATCCCATTTAAACCAAAACCAAATGAGTAAAAATGAATGTTGATGACCCGAAGGTGACAGCATACGCACTGAATGAATTGGACGAGCCAGAACGATCGGGAATTGCTCGTGCAACTGCTGATTCTCCCGAAGGGCAGCGGTTCGTCGCCGAGACACAAGATCTCGCGCGCGCCTTGCGATCTCAGTATCGGCTCGAGTTGCAGCGAGAACTGGTCGCGCGGGGAAAACTCACTGCGATTCACGGCGATGCTTTTTGGTCAAAAGCCGGGCCGCTCGCGATTGCAGCGCTCCTCGCCGTTTTAGCTGTGGTTGGCGCTGTTGTGTTCAGCCGTAACGAGTCGCGCATCTCTGCGCCATCCGGATCTTCTTTGTCGCGCGACTTAGCTGGGGAGCACGCGCAACCGAATCAATTTGCTCCAGTCGAAGCAGAGGACGCTGCGCGGCCCAGCCAACATGAAAAGTTCGAGGCTGACGCTGGTCCATATGCTTTTACTGGCGAGCGGCCGTTTGTGTCAGTGATGAGCAGGCCTCAGTCGAGTGTACCGCTCGTGGTAAATTCGCCTTCGTATCTCGATGTCCGACGTTCGATTAATGCCGGTCTCCTTCCATCGCGGGAGTCAGTACGCATTGAAGGGATGATCAACCATTTTCCGTACGAATATCCGCAGCCGACCGCAGGCGAACCATTTTCGCTCAACCTAGATGTTGTGACCTGTCCGTGGGAACCAACGCATCGGTTGATGCGAATCGGACTGAAGGGACACCAAGCAATTGCTGTACGTGCGGACAGCGGCATCGAGGTCGAATTTAATCCGAGACGGGTCGCATCGTATCGATTGATTGGATATGACAGGCAAAAACCTGAGACACAGGGTTCGAATGAAGAGAACGTCGGTTCGTATTCGATTGCGGCTGGATACACGTTGACCACTTTGTACGAAGTTGTGCCGCTGAAGCGCGTAGGCACTGCAACCCCCACGCAAATGCCGAGTGTTGCGGGAGAGGCATCTGAACCGCTGCTGACTGCAAGACTGCAACTCAAAACACAGGGCAATGATGCGACGGTCGGACTCATCCAGCGCACCGTGAGCGATACAGGATTCGATTTCGCAGCAGCTCCCAGCGACTTAAAATTTGCAGCAGCCGTCGCTGAATTCGGAATGATCCTGCGCGATTCCGAATACAAGGGAAACGGATCGCTGCAGCAAGTACTCGAATGGGCGCAGCAAGCAAAGGGCGCAGATGTGAATGGCTACCGCGCAGATTTCATCGAGCTTGTGCGCAAGGCACAGGCGCTCAAAAGGAGTTAAATATTTTCAGCTGTTTCTGCTGTGGCGATAGGCTTGGTTCGCATTGCAAGGAAGGCACCGATAAGCAGAATGCCGGCGCTCCAAAGCTGCGCGTGCGTGAGTCGTTCGCCAAAGAGCCAAGCTGACAGCGCCATCGCGATCGCCGGGCAAAGGAGTTGGAGGCTTTGAGATAGCGCGACTCCGATTTCTCGAATCGCCACGTAATACAAAACGTGGGCGAGCGTAATACAGGTTACGGCCGAGACGATCAGGACCAGATTCGCTTGCAAGCCTGCCTGAAACGGAGTTCCGATTTTACCGAAGGCGAGGGTGAGCGGAAACAGTAGTGCCGAAGTAATGAAACTGACGACGCCGAAGCTGCGGATCGATCCAAGCTCAGCTGAGGGGCGTTTGATCAGAACCCCGTAAAGCGCCCAGCAGAATGTGGCCGTAAAGGCAATGAACAGTCCGGGCAACGCGACGTGCTGGTCATGCGAGTTCGCATTCGCCTGAAACCAGATCACACCGAACGCGCCGATTAATCCGAGCAGCGTGCCAACCTGAAATTGCCATTGCCGGATAACGACGCGTTCCTCTGGAAAAAATGCCAGCGCCAGAAGGGCAGTGAAAATGACTGAAGCCCGAGTGAAAATCGTATAGACGCCGGGCCCAATATAGAAAAGCGCCATCACCTGGGTGACTTGATGGACCACGTTTGGCAAGCATGGCAGCAAACAAAGTTTCACCGCATGCATGTCGATGCGTGGGCCGCCGCGACGAATTTGATAAAGTAACAACGGGGCAATTGCGATGCATGCGACCGAGTAGCGATAGAAATTTTGTGCCCACGGATCGTAATACCGGTTCAGGTAAAACATGAAAAGTGACGGTACCGACCAGATGAACACCGTGGCAAAAACCGCGGAGTACCCTTTCGAGAGATTGGCACTGTGGCGCGACGCGGCGTCGCTGCGCACTGGCGACGTTTTATTGTTCATATCAAGCGTGGTGGGGGCATGCTCAACGGATGTAGCGTGCGCTGTCCTCAGCACATTTGATCCGCGTGCCGCGCGCAAGGCGCTGGTCCGCCGAGACAGCGGACACTACAGCATCTCCGATGCGCGCACCTAAACTTTGGAACGGCCCTTGCATAAATTTTCTCGCCTGTAAGCGGTAAATCGCGCAAAAAGTAGGCCAGAAGGAGAAATACGTATGTTGAACAAGCAACCATTCACTGTCGCCATCGTATCGGTTCTTTGTTGTACGGCGGTTCAGGTCGACGGAGCGAAACCGGCCAAGAAGGACAGCGGCGGAAACCATATCCAACGCGGCATCCAGCTTGCCCAGGAAAAACACTTTGACGCCGCTGCTGACGAATTCGGCAAAGCGATCCAACAAAATCCGAAAGATCCGCGCGGATACGCAAATCGCGGCACCGCCTATCGCCAGGGAGCACGAAATGCCATGGCGGCGGGAGATTCCGAGGGGGCGTCCACTCGGTATCAAGCCGCGTTGGCCGATTTTGCAAAATACATCGAGCTGGCGCCGAAGGATGCCTCCGGTTACGTGGAACACGGTCAGACCTTATCCGAGCTTAAACAGTACGATGCTGCCCTTGCTGATTTAAGCAAGGCATTGGAACTCAAGCCGGACGACCTCAATGCAGTTAAATTCCGTGGCTTCGCAGAGATCGGACTCAACCAGTGGGATAAAGCGGTCGCCGATTTTTCCGCTGTGATTCAAAAGAAGCCGGACGATCTGCAGAGTTATGATCGGCGCGCGTTGGCATATCGAAGTATGAAGAACTACGACGCCGCCATCGCCGATTACACATTTTTGATCACGAAAAACCCGAACGATATGGAAGCGACGACCAAGCGCGGGTACACCTACAGCCTGGCGCAGCAGTATGAAAACGCGATCGCGGATTATCAAGCCGTGCTGAAGGTCAATCCGCAGGACAACGACACGTTCCAGCGGCTGCAATATGCGCAATCGATGCTGGCGGCGAAGAACGCGTCTCCCTCCCCCACGCCGCCCATTGCGAGCCCAACACCTGAAGAAAAACGGCTGATGGACAAAATCAGTCCGCTGTACATCGGAATTGGTGTCGTCGCGCTGCTCATAATTGCTGTGATCGTGCGTCTGGTTACGCGCGGGAAGGCCGAGCCGAGCAGCCATCGAATTCGTTAACGCAACAGTCTAAAATTTCTTTGACACTACAGTGCGCGAGGTTAGTTTGCGGACGCTTTTTGCCGGACGAGGCGATCCCATGGTCGTTCAAATACAAGTTTGAAGCGACTCTGGGATTTTTGACTCTCTGGTGGAAGGCACGGCCGGTTCGCCGCCCGGGTTTCCGAGGGAGGCGCTGGGTTGGCGACAAGCAGCCCATGTAGCTCAGTTGGCAGAGCACGTCCTTGGTAAGGACGAGGTCACCGGTTCAATCCCGGTCATGGGCTCAGTGAGCTTGCGACCGGCAAGGAAAATCCAAATTAAAGAGGTGAAAAGAAAAAGATATGGCTAAGGAAGCTTTTAAACGCGACAAGCCGCACGTAAACGTCGGCACCATTGGTCACGTTGACCACGGCAAAACCACGCTCACGGCAGCAATCACGAAAGTGCTCAATAAAAAAGGCATGGCCGAAGTGCGCGAATACGACTCGATCGATAACGCGCCAGAGGAAAAAGAGCGTGGAATCACCATCAACACGGCGCACGTGGAGTATTCCAGCGACAAACGTCACTATGCCCACGTCGATTGCCCGGGTCACGCCGACTACGTGAAGAACATGATTACCGGCGCGGCTCAGATGGACGGCGCCATTCTCGTTGTCTCTGCTGCTGACGGCCCGATGCCGCAGACGCGCGAGCACATCCTGCTGGCGCGACAGGTGGGCGTGCCTTCCATCGTCGTTTTCCTCAATAAGGTCGACATGGTGGATGATCCCGAGCTTCTCGATCTCGTGGAGATGGAGGTGCGCGATCTGTTGACGCAGTACGAATTTCCAGGCGACAAAATCCCGATCGTCAAAGGCAGCGCGCTCAAGGCGCTCAACGGCGACGCCGACTCGGAGAAGCAGGTCCTCGCGCTCGTGGAGGCGGTCGACGATTACGTGCCTGTGCCGGATCGGCCAATCGACCAGCCGTTCCTGATGCCAATCGAAGACGTATTCAACATTGAAGGCCGCGGCACCGTCGCGACCGGTCGTGTCGAGCGAGGCATTTTGAAGAAAATGGGAGAGGTCGAACTCGTCGGCGTTCGTCCAACGGCGAAGACCGTCGCCACGGACATCGAGATGTTCCGCAAGCTTCTCGATGAAGCACGCGCGGGCGACAACGTCGGCGTGCTGTTGCGCGGTCTCAAGAAGGAGGAGGTCGAGCGCGGACAAGTAATCGCCAAGCCCGGCTCCATTACGCCGCACAAGAAATTCAAGGCAGAAGTTTACGTCCTGAGCAAGGAGGAAGGCGGACGTCATACTCCGTTCTTCACCAATTACCGGCCGCAGTTTTATTTCCGGACGACTGATGTCACCGGCACCGTCAAACTGCCTGATGGCGTGGAAATGGTCATGCCCGGCGACAACATCTCGATCGAGGTCGAGCTGATCACGCCGATAGCCATGGAGAAGACCATTCGGTTCGCAATTCGCGAAGGCGGCAAAACCGTCGGCGCGGGTCGCGTGAGCGATATTCTGGATTAACAATCTTCCTCTACCTCTTCCTCTGCGTCTGGTGATGTTGAGGTGAAGGTGAGGAAGAGGAAGAGTAAGCGGGAGAGGATGATTAAAAATACGCCAGTAGCTCAATTGGTAGAGTAGCGGTCTCCAAAACCGTCGGTTGGGGGTTCGAGTCCCTCCTGGCGTGTAGCTAATGAATCACGTAGCGAAGCAATGATGACCAAAGTCAAAACCTTCTTCAGCGAGGTGAAGGTCGAACTGCAGAAATGCTCGTGGCCATGGGACCCGAAGGAAAAAGGTTTCCGCCGCTACAAGGAACTGGTGGACTCGACCATCGTGGTTGCCATCGCGATGCTGTTGCTCGGCGGCTACGTGGCGTTGTTCGATTTTATCCTGGTGAACGTCGTGCACTTCTTCACCCGATTGCACTGATTTATGGGACAAACGCTCGCAGCGAAAGATCAATGGTACGTCGTGCATGTGCTTTCCGGTCAGGAAAACAAAGTGCGCGAGAACATTGTGAAACGCGTTAAAACCGAAGAGATGGGCGACGTCGTTTACGATGTGCTGCTTCCGACGGAGCGCGTCTCGGAAATCAAAAAAGGCAAGAAGACTGAAACCACGCGAAAATTTTTTCCCGGTTATTTGATCGTTAATATGCATCTACTCGACGAGAACAATCAGCTGGTCGGGCGCACCTGGTATTTCATCCGCAATACACCCGGCGTGATCGGGTTTGCAGGGACCAAGGACAAACCCATCCCGATGCGGCAATCGGAAGTGGAAAGCATGCTCGCGCAGATGAAGGAGCGCGAGGAGAAGGTGAAACCAAAAGTCAGCTTCGAAGTTGGCGAAACCGTGAAGGTCGCCGACGGTCCGTTCCAAAATCAGACCGGTGTCGTTGAAGAGATCGATCCTGAGCGTGGCAAGCTGCGTGTTTCCGTCACTATTTTCGGTCGAGCCACACCGGTGGAACTGGAATACTGGCAGGTCGAACGCGGATAATCTTTCGATTTAACGATTTAACGATTCAACGATTTAACGATTAACGAATTACAATGGCCAAAGAAGTAATCGCACATATCAAACTCCAAATTCCGGCAGGACAAGCTAACCCCAATCGTTTACGTTCATCACCAAGAGTCCGCCAGCCGCCGTTCTGCTCAAGAAAGCCGCGAACATCGCTGCGGGTTCGAAAGAGCCTAACAAGACCAAAGTCGGAAAGGTCACTCGCAAACAAGTGATGGACATCGTCAACACCAAGCGGAAAGACCTAAACGCGCGTGACGACGAAGCCGGTTTCCGCATGATCGCCGGCACTGCCCGTCAAATGGGGCTCGAGGTCGTCGATTAGGAGTTTTGATAGAACAACCGCCGCGGCTCGTTGCGATCGACACCGCCTCATGGGCCCGTCTCTCGTACGACATTCAAGCTTCTGACGCGAAGCGGATTTTACGACTTTTCGATTCTGGTCGGATCGCGCCCTTCTTGACCGAGTTCCATGTCGAGGAGCTTGTACGACACGAAGATGATTCTATCTTTCGCAGGCGAGTGGAGCTTATTCGCAGTCTGCCTTTTATCGCATTTCCTAAGAGAGCTGAGCCCGTCGGCAATATCGGAAATTCACTGGAAGCCCGAGAGCTGGAGATGCGTGTGCTTCTCGACTGGCCGGAGGCCCCGCTCGATTTCATTGTTGAGCAGGTACGACCCAGGTTAATCAATGGGTTTGCTCGAGGATTAGACTTGTGTGCGTCGAACATCGAGTGGTGGATGTTTTATCGAAAAAACTTTGCATCATACATTCTTGCGAGTAGCGCTGATATTGCGTCTTTCTGTCATTTTCCTACACCCTATGCTCCCAATCTTGATGCTCCTCTTCCGAAATCGAGCAGAGGATTGTCGTTGCGGTCGAAAAAGGAGATCGCGCGGCTTGTTAATGAAAGCGCTGCTGGTCTCATTGCTCGCCTGAAGGAAGATGGAGATCGTCGCTTGTTGCAGCCTAACGAGCGTTTGCGAGCTCCAGAGGAGATGGCTTACGAGCTGTTAAATCACGTTTACGAGAGCACAAGTGTTCTCCATGAAATGGACGGCGATTTTTTCGAGAATCTCCTTAGAAGCGGCGGTATAGAAAGGCATCGACTTCCGCCGAATCCCACATATGGCGATGCGATTTACGAGACAACATTTCTCCCTTCGCTTGGTGTGCACGAGCGACGGCTAAACCTCCCAGCGGGTACGCTGCGGCAATTTGTCCGCCAAGATCGGGTGCCATCTTGGATCGTTTGGAGGCAAACCAATGAAGCGATAAAGACGTTGAAGAGAGCCGAGGGAAGCAGCGTGAATGACGCGATGATCGTTCCGTTTGCTTTGTACGTAGACGGTCTTGAGGTTGATAAGCGCGTTTTTCACTGCGTACAACAGAGGCGTTCTCGCCATCCGCTCATGCAGAGAATTGCAACACGTGTGTTCTGTTCTAAAGGCTTGGGCGACTTAGCATCGAAGCTTGAGGCTTCTGTAAACTGACTCGCAAGCGTGCGACACACATCCTGAACAACAAGCGCAAGGACCCGAATGCGCGCGACGACGAAGCCGCGCTTCCGCATTGTTGTCGCCACCACCCGGCAAAATAAGGCTCGAGATCGCCGATTGACGACGCCGTGTACGAATCGCGATCGCCCGTTCTTCTAAGAATCTGACGCTCTTACCTTTTCGAGGCTTTTCCAGTCATCCACTGGAACGCCATCGATCTTCCACACCGGCTGCAGGTGATGGATGATCCCGACCATAAAACCGACACCATCGCTAACGCGCATGTTCATCTGCGTTACGCCGTCTTTTGTGCGCATGAAAGTGGATTTATTGCCATTCGAGAAATGCACATGAAAACCGTACACGCCATTGTTATCCGCGAGTAGCTCGAGCACTTCGTAATTTTTCCATTTGTGATATTTCGGCGCGCGGCGCAGAACGTACTTCATGTTGCTCGCTGCTGTCAGCAGACCCGAAAGGAACCGAAAACTGTAATTCACTTTTCGATCGACGTCCTTCAATGGAACAGAATTTCCTGGACCGGGCTCGCGGATGCGGAATTCATCATCGGTTAGGATGTACGTAGAATGCGCAACGGCATTTCTCAGTCTTTCGTCGAACACGTATTTGATGTTCGCAGTCAGATCCGCTTCACCCGCTTGCATAGCTGCGTCCGTAACGGCCTTAATCTTCTGCGCCATGCTTGGCGGAATTAAGCGACTGCCTTTTTTCCTTCGCTGATACAAGTGTTGAAACGGAAATGCGAGGTAGTGCTGACCGTTCACACACCGAAGAACATTGATCATTATTTCGTGAATTGCGCTCATCTCTACGAGAAAACAGTAGTAGTAGAGCGCGAATCGACGTGCGGTGCTTTTGCCCTTCGCCTTTTGCGCGACGTCTAGCATCCAGTTGAAATCGGCGAAGGTGGTGTCGGCTTCGTCCAATACATCCCAACCTGCGCCGTGAATCGCACCCGGTCGTAACAACGTGCAAAGCGTATCGAAGGATCTGTTGTTAAGTGCCTTTTCGAACAGCCCGAACCACAGATCGTGACATTTCTTTAGCTGCGGATCCTTTGTTTGCTCGTCGCCTTCAGCGCCAGAGGGCTCGTTCACGGTAACTTCGATGGTGTTATCGATCAGGAGCGGTTCCCAAATATTCCCACTCCTGCAACGCGATTGGCACGTTGCCGTTTTTCCAAACGAAATCGTGGAACGCGCGGAGATTGAATTTTTCGCCCTGCTGCATGCGTGCGTCGGCGAGAAATTTCAGAATTTGTAATTTCCCGATCTGATAGGTCATGGCTCCGCCGGGGCTGGTGGAGAAAGCGATTGCTTCCTGGCGCGCGGTCTGTTCGTCCATCGGGACTTTTTCCTGTAGATATTTTGCAGCTTGCTCGAGCGTGAATTCGTCCAGCGCAAGTTTCACGTCCACTTCTACGCGCAGCGCGCGCAGCCGCATGAAGTTGTAAATAATCTCGCGCGTGTGCGGACTGTCATCGAACAAACCGGCCTGCAGCATCATTTCTTCAGCATAAAAGCCGATCCCTTCATTGACACCGGAATCGTAGTAGTGACGCCGAATTGGATTCTCGTTTTTCCAGGAGAGACACAGCTGAAAATAATGGCCGGGAATTCCTTCGTGTACGGTAATCGGCCGCGGATCCATTGCTGTCGCGCGCCAGAAGTAGCCAAGCTTTTCCGAAGGCTCAGGCACGTAACGGATGCAGTTCTCATTTAATCGTGACGGCGACGTAAAATCGTCGTGCTCAGTAAACCCAAGCGCGCGCAAATATTCGGGTGTTGGCCGAAGCGTGTAATGCTGGACCCACTTGGGCACGGTGAGAATGCCGCCCTCCTCAAGAAACTTGCGGATTTGAAATTCTTTTTCAGCCGCATCTTTGATCCACATATTAATGTCCGTCGCGATCTTTAGCGTCGGCACATCGTTGTTGCGGTTCTTTTCGAATGCCTCAAACGCGACGGCGCGATTCCATTCCTGACGTCCCATGGCCAGCAGTTCCTCCGGCGTGAACGGCATCAGGGCGACGTTCCGCAAAAGCCAGAGGTACGCGTCACGACCGAGTGCGGTTCGTTGCGTAAGCTTCGGTAGCTTATCCTTGAGCTGCTGCTGAAATTTTTCGAGTGCATCTGCGGCGCTATCAGTTGCGGCGTTCAACGCTTGCGGTTTCAGAGTGGTCAATCCAACGAGGGCGCTCGCCATCGTGCGCAGGCGGTCGCGAATGCCGTCGAGATTCTGGGCCGCGACGCTGGCGAATGGCGCCGGCGGATTTTCGAGGTTTTCCGAGCCTTGCTGGAGGATCGACGGAATGTTTTCGATGCGCGCGAGAATTTCTCGGCTACGCGCTTCATCATACGGTGCGGGGATGGTGAGCGCTTCCGCCAGCGCGGTGAGCGTCTGCTCGATGTAAAAATTCGGGTCGCGTTTCCAACGGGGATTAACTTCGAGTTCCCAGCGAACACGCGACAATGCTGAGCCGATCAATTTGTAGTCGACCTGCTTCGGGATCGGCCATTGTGCGGGATTCAATTTCTTCCAGCGCGCTTCAAATCCGGCCAAATCTTTTCTTCGCCGGTCAATGCTCGCTCGCGACCAGTCGCGCATTCCGCCGGGCCGCTGGATCCGGTTGACGTCGTCGGCTGTGAATGGCGCGTACTTTGGCCGCCACGCCCAGAAATCGTCAGCGAGTTTTTCGAGCGAGTCCGTTTGCGCTTGCGCTCCTGCCAGTAACGCCACCCAACCCAGGAAGAGGATGACAATCCCACGAGACTTCCGAGAACTCACGACATATTCAAGGCTGTCATGCTGAGCGAAGCGAAACATCTCAGTTCGTGTGTATTTGTGGAAATTCGTGCAACTTTGATCCGAGATTGAAAGCCTGACCTCGCGGACTCCGTCCGCTGCGTTGCAGCTTCGCCTCGCTCAGGAGGACAGCAAATTCCGCTCTCACTCCGAGCTTCGCCGCAATGTGATCACGGTCGGCATAAGGCCGGGCCTATACATTGACATGCCGTAGCAGACCGCGGCAGATTTCTCGCGTGCGTAACGAATGTGATTCAGCTTCTCGTCCCAGCGCTCGATGTAGGAGCAGTTCGCAGTCTTTTTGCTCGCGGGGATGGGAACGTAACGGTTCTCCGTGAGTGTGAGAAAGGCGGGTTCGCCCGGAAGTGGAGTCGGCGTTGCCCAGTTCGGTGAAAGTCTAACGAGTCGCGGACCAGTCAAATCGAGCGCGAACACCGTGTCGCCATCAGTGCTGTTCAGGTGCAAATCGAAAAATGCGAGCCGCAACGGGCCATCGAAAAGAAAACGCCGGTTTTCATCCTGGTTGTCGTGAAGGAGCTCAAACGCGCCGTAAAATCCGGGAATCGTGGAGAACTCGGTTTCCGTTCCGGTTTTCAAATCCCGCAGCACAAAATGTTTTCCATGACCCGGGCCGTCGATCTGGTCGTCCTCGTCATTCGGATCTTCCCGCAGAATCAATTCGAACGAACCATCTGGCGATTTGTATGTCGGAACTGGAGTTGCGATCGGTGATGCCGACTCAGCGGGTGAACTTGTTGCATTTGTCGATCCTGCTTCTTGTGGTTCGACGTTTGTAAAATACGGCGAGCTTTTTGCCTGCGCGTACCATTCCGGCGCTGCCTCGAGCTTTTTCAAATCTGTGCCGCGCGGCTTAACGTCCCAGAATTCGCGCACGTTGTTGGGCTTCTCGCGGGTGAAAACGATAATTTCGCCATCGGGTGAAAAAATCGGGCCGGAATCCTGTCCCGAGTTGTCATTCGTGAGCTGGCGCAAAAGTTTTCCGTCTTCACGATACAAAAAAAGGTGCGAATGGCTTGTTCCTTGCGCTTGCAAGTAACGAATTGCGATTACGATTTCCGAGGCGCCTCGGGCAATCGTCGCAACAAGGCAAAATACTCCGGCGACCAAAAGGAGTTGAAGCGAGGAACGCATCAACGTAGCGGAAGTTGAATTGCACTTGGGTGCTCGGCATCGTGATATATCCGCACGTTGCAAGTATGCGCGTCCTTAGCTGTTTCTTCGGCGACGATTCCGCCCGAGCAATAATTCTTCTGCCAGGAAATTGAATTCACTGCAGTGACGACGAGGCGCAGGCGGCTGCCTTTCATCAAGCGACGCGCTACGAACAAACCGGGATTAAAATCGCAGCGCACGATTTCGCCGGGCTTCACGAGTTTCGCTTCGCGCAAGGATTCGCGGTAACGCAGCCTGCGGATGTCGCTCCAGAGCGCGATACTTGTGCCATCAGGCTGAATCTCGTAGAGGTCGCACTCGAGATCGACATCGGGCGCATCGATGGACACCCACAGACTCAACGCGGGACAACCGATCAACGGCGTTTCGTTGGATACGGGTTCCGTGTGATAAACCAACCCATCCTTGCCAATGCTCAAAGCGAAGGTCTGGTCGAGTGCGGCGGTTTTTTCGTTCCGATTGGTGCCCTCCACGTTTTCGCCACGACGTATATCCAGCGGATCGTAAACAAAAACATCTGCGCCATTGTTCGGCTTTTCTTCGTTCAGCGCACCCGAGCGAAAGGCGCCGTTTGCATCACTGTCCTTCGAGTCGAGGTAAAAGGTTTTCGGATTCGCAGTCAGCGTCTCAAAGTTGTCGGCGTATTTCCATTCGCCATTCGCGCCGGAGTTGCTGGGCGCGAGCAAATAATACGCAACCTGATTTTTGAGGAAGGCCGGTTTCGGTCCGGCTTTCAATGTCCAGTCGTACCACTGGCGGTGCAGATCGTTCACATCGACGATCGCACCCGGGCCGAATTTCACGCCGTTTACCTCATCCGTAGGCGTGCGCGTGCCGGCGTGGTCCCACGGACCGATGATGAGAAAATGTTTCGCCCGCGTTTGCGGCGAGGCGTTTGCGAGATGATCCCGGTAATACGTGAGCGCGCCGAGTTCGTCGCCGTCATATTGACCTGTGATTGTGAGAATCGGCAGCGCGATCTTTTGGAACTGCTCACGCGTGGGCAGCATCGCGTCGTAGTAAGCGTCGGCCGTCGGGTGCTTGAGTATGCGCTGGAAATTAACCGATGGATTTCCCACAAATGAATCGAGCGATTTGAAAGGAAGGTGCTTCTTGTAAGCGTCTAGGAATTTGGTGCGCCAGAATTTTCGATCGCCGAAAAGATTATCCTGAGCTGTACGTCCGCTCGTCAGCGTGAACCATCGCACGTCGTAAGTCATCCCGACGTTGTTGTAGGATGGATAATCCAAGCCGGGATGCGCGGCCGCAGCGGGCACGATCGTCGCCAGATGAGGCGGAAATTCCTTCGCCGTCGCCCATTGATCGAATCCCGCGTATGAACCGCCCCACATGGACACTTTGCCGTCACAGAATGGTTGCTTCGCCAGCCACTCAACCACGTCGTGTCCGTCGCGCGGTTCATTTGCGAACGGCTCGAACTCGCCGCCGGAATTGCCGCGGCCGCGAACATCGACGAGCGCGAACACATAACCGTGTGACGCGAAGTAGGCGCTGCGCGCATGGTACGTGTCTGAGATGTACGGCGTGAGTGTAAAGACTACCGGCGTCTTCGGCGGCGAACTATCTGGAGTCTTTGGCAAATACAACGTCGCGTTCAACTCGACTTTGTCGCGCATTGGAATCTTGACGCTCCACCGCAGGTCGTAGTCTGCAGGTGGCTGCGCGGGGGATGGCGCCGGAGTTGGCGATTGCGCGACGATGTTTGTTGCGAAACTCGCGCACAAAGCAGCGGCGAGGAGTAATGATTTCATGTTCGTGGTGATTGAAACGAGCCAACGGCAGGATAACAAGGTTGTTTGTTGTAGCCGACGATGCGTCCTCGCATCGCTTTGATGGTTTGCAGCCACGCCAGTTTGCGAGACGATAGGCAAATGGCGCGGCGACCTGCAAGCAACGTCCAAGGTCAAAAGGAGACGATTCGGAAGCCGATGCGCGAAGCGAGTGGCGCGAGAGCGTTCTCCTCTCAGGCAGAACTGCTCTGCGCGGGAGCGGTGTTTCTTGTTGCGTTGGTTGTATACAGTTGGACGCTCGCCCCTGCGGTTACTCTGACCGACAGCGGCGAGTTGATTGTAGCGGCCTACGGGCTGGGAGTGGCGCATCCGCCGGGTTTTCCGCTGTGGATCATGCTCGCACATCTCGCGTCGCTTGTGCCAGTCGGAAACGTCGCCGTGCGAATCAATTTTTCCTCGGCTGTTTTCGCTGCGCTTGCCTGCGCAATGCTTACTCTCGTCGTGGCCGAATTAATTGTTACCGGTTCTCGTTTTGCCGCCCCTCGCCGAAGGAACAAACCTGCGCGGCAGGGCAGCAACATTGAAAGTTCAAAAACCGGCGGGCTTTTGATGTTCGCGCCCGCGATCGGCGCGGGATTGCTGATGGCGTTTTGCCGTACGCTTTGGGCATATGCGACGATCACCGAAGTCTACACTCTTAACGCGCTGCTAGTCCTATTGGTCTTCTTTTTGGTCGTTCGATGGCGGCGGCGAATCATCGAAACACGAACGGATTCCAGCGTGGAGATCGCGACACATGACACATGGATTTATGCCGCCGCCTTCGTATTCGGCCTTGCGATGGGTGTTCATCATGTGACCGTGGCGTTAACGCTTCCGGCCATCGCCGTAGTCGTTTACAGGACAGAGAGTCTAAAGTTCTTCACCAGCCGACGCCTTTTATATGCTGCGCTGATTTCGATCACCGCGTTAATCCTGGTCTATAGTTATTTGCCGTGGGCAGCCTCGCGCTCGCCTGCGATGAACTGGGGAAATCCACGGTCGCTCCAGGAAATTTGGTGGCATATCACCGGTCGACAGTATCGCGTCTTCTTCTACTTTTCGCCGGCCGCTATGGGAGCACAGTTTGTTGAATTTTGTCGAATGTCCTTGCGTGAGTTTGGCTTTGCATGGCTGCCTTTGACGCTGTTTCTGGCGGGGGCGGGGCTCGCGAGCACCCACAAGCGCGACCGCACAGCTTTTTGGTTTTTGTTGTTGATCCTGCTCGCCGACCTGGCTTACGCGCTGAGTTACGAAATTGCCGAGGACAAGGACGCGTACTATTTGCCCACATTCATTTCGATCGCGATTGCGGCCGGGCTAGGTATCCACTGGTTGATTCAACTTGCTGCTTCAAGACGTTCGCCAATATGGACACCGTCTCTGGCTGCTGCGACTGCGATTGTCCTGACATCGGCTACAGCGTTCGCTGCGAATTGGCCATTCAACAATCGCAGGCATTACTTCATTGCTGATGATTATGTTGAGAACCTGTTCAGCACGATCGCGCCCAATGGACTGATGCTGACGCAAGATTGGCAGGTCGCGTCTCCCATGTTGTACGCGCAAGAAATTGAACAACGCCGTCGCGATGTGAAGGTGGTGGATATCAACCTGCTGCGCCGCTCGTGGTATTTCGATTATCTGAAACTTGCGCATCCCGATATGATCGACCGGTCGCGCGAAAAGATTGATCCATATGTTGAGATCCTAAAGCAATGGGAGCGCGCCCCTGCGGCTTTTGCCCGCAGCCGGGAGCTTACTCAAAGGATTAGCGTGGCATTCCTGGAGATGATTCAGGCAATCGTCAGGAATGAAATCAGGGTCGCTCCAGTTTACATCACCAATGAGGTGCTGGTCGCTGACTCACTGAACGCGTACTTGACCCGATGGATCCCTCAAACCTATCAACTTGTGCCGCAAGGGCTGGTTTTCAATCTCACCGCCGATCAAAGCTTTCATGAGTCCCCTGACCCGCATCTCCGGATGCGGGGGTTGGCTGATGGAACGGTGCGTTTTGCGAAGGATGATGTCGCAAACGTCAAGATTTTGCCGGCGTATACGAGAATGCTGACTAATCGTGGGAAGTACCTGGCTTTGTTCAATCAACACGAGCGCGCCATCCTCGCTTTCAAAGAGGCGTTGGCGCTCGATCCGAATCTCGCCGCGGCGCAACAAGGACTGGCAGAGAGCACGGCAAAAGTGGCCAAGCCATAGCGGCGCAGGGTTCGTTCGCTCCGGAGAAATCATCTTTTGACAAGGGAAAGATAACCGCTACGTTCCGTGTCCCGCTTGCTCGACTGAGCGGGATAATTAAGCAGGAGCCTCGCTATAAAAGTAGCGAACGGCGTTTGAACTGCACCGAACAATGCAAACAAATCGAAGCAAACGTTATCGCGCGGCGGCGCAGCAAGTAGATCGAACGAAGAACTACAGTCTCGCGGATTCGGTCGCGACGCTAAAGAAATTTTCGCCCACTAAGTTTGATCAGACGGTGACGCTCTCATTTCGTCTTGGGGTTGATCCCAAACAATCCGATCAAATGGTGCGCGGTACTTGTCCACTGCCACACGGCAGCGGAAAACAGGTGCGAGTGCTCGTTTTTGCAGAAGGTGACGCGGCAAGGGCAGCCAAAGACGCCGGCGCGGAATTCGTCGGCATGAAAGATTTGATCCAGAAATGCCAGGAAGGTTTTCAGGATTTTGATGTCGCGATCGCTACACCCGCGGCAATGGCCGAAGTGCGGAAGCTGGGGAAATTACTCGGTCCGCGCGGGCTGATGCCCAACCCGCGGACGGGGACCGTCACCGAAGACACTGCCAAAGCGGTGCAGGAGGTGAAAGCCGGCCGCATTGAATTCAAGCTCGACAAGAATGGCAACGTTGCCGTGCCGGTTGGAAAGTTCTCCTTTGAAGAAAACGCGCTGATGGAGAACGCAAATGCAGTGATTGAAGCTGTAGTGCGAGCTCGTCCGCCGACGGCTAAGGGCCGCTACCTTGAAGGTGTGACAATCAGTGCGACTATGTCCCCCGGCGTCCGCATCGATCCAAGCCCATATCTGAGCGGAGTGTAGGACCGGAATAATTAGCTCGACAGGATGCGACCAGAAAAAGCCAGTATTGTTTCAGAATTGTCCGAGGCATTGAAACACTCGCCTTTTGTACTCGTGACCGATTATCGCGGAATGAAAGTAGCCGATTTTAGCGAGTTGCGAAATCGACTGGCGCCCGCCGGCGCCGAGGTGCACGTAGTGAAGAACAATTTTCTCAAACTCGCGATGGCGGATTCTGGTTTCCCGGAAGTTGGTGACCAGTTCGCGGGGCAAACCGCGGTTGTTACAGGCGAAGCAGATGTAGCTCCGGTGGCGAAGATTTTTAAGACGTTTGCGACCGAATTTAAGCTGGCTGCACTCAGGGTTGGTTTTGTCGATCGCGCAGTACTCTCCACCGCGGAATTGGAAACTTTGGCGGAATTGCCGACGCGCGAAATTTTACAAGGACAATTGCTGGGACTGCTGTTGTCCCCGGCGACGCGTCTAGTGAGTCTGTTCAATCAACCGGCCGCGGCGTTAGCGCGGCTGTTGAGCGCGAAAGCTGAAAAGGAGGGCGCACCCGCAGCATGAATTTTGTACGACAGGCATTTTGTCTGTCGGACAAATCCAACACAAACGAAATTGTCCGAGCTGGTGGCTACCGGCTTTAATTCTTCGAAGGCTTTCGGAGGCGGCAACTGGAGGAAAAACTAAAATGGCAGATACAGATAAATTAGTAGAGCAACTCAGCAACCTTTCGGTCCTGGAGATTGCTGGATTGGTTAAGCAGCTTGAGGAAAAATGGGGCGTCAGCGCCGCTGCGCCCGTAGCAGTCGCGGCGGGACCTGCTGCGGGGGCAGCCGCCGGAGCAGCAGCTCCAGCAGCCGAAGAGAAGACCACGTTTGACGTGATCCTTACAGAAATGGGCGCAAACAAGATTGCCGTGATCAAAGAGGTGCGAAGCGCGGTTCCGGGACTTGGCCTTGCTGAGGCCAAAGCGCTCGTAGAAGGCGCGCCCAAAACGATCAAGGAAGGCGTGACCAAGCAGGAGGCGGATGAGATCAAGAAAAAGATCGAGGCCGCAGGTGCGAAGGTCGAAATCAAATAAACAAATCGAATTTGGGCGCTGTCGGAGCATAAAATCTGTTGCGCGGCGCCAAATCCATAATAAGGTTACAACCCACTACAGTCCGCCAGACGTATTTTTACCCCGGCGCTAACAAGGCAAACCACATTACCGGCTACGAGACGGAGGTCGTCAACTTGACAGGTCACCGTTTTGGTGGCATTTTTGCGTTCTTCGCCCATCCCAGAACCGGTAAATCTGTCTGCGTCGATCCGCGTTTGGTGGAGCCGGTGTGAGGTTTAGCTCGGGAGCTTAGGCACTATGTCGGAACGCATTTACTTCGGAAGGATCAAGGAAGCCATCGAACCGCCCAACCTCATTGAGGTTCAGGCAAATTCATACGTCGATTTTCTTCAGAAAGACGTCCCGTATTCGAAGCGCAAAAACCAGGGGCTTCAGGCTGTTTTCAAGGAAGTTTTCCCTATCGAAAGCTACGATGAGAAGGCGGTCCTTGATTTCAGCCACTACGATATCGGTGAACCAAAATTGACGCCACTTGAAGCGCAGCGCGAAGGGCAAACCTACAGCGCACCGCTGCACGTGACGTTCCAATTGCGGGAGGAGAAAGGCACGAAGGAAGAGAAAGTATACATGGGTGAGATCCCGCTTATGACGCCGCAGGGTACCTTCGTCATCAATGGAGCGGAGCGCGTGGTGGTGAGCCAGTTGCATCGTTCTCCCGGCATCGCGTTCGAATCCACCGTCCACGTCAACGGCAAGGTCCTCTATAGCTTCCGCATCATTCCAGACCGCGGCTCGTGGATCGAGGTCCAGTTCGATACGGCTGACCTGCTTTACATTTATCTCGATCGACGCAAGCGCCGTCGAAAATTCCTCGCGACAACTTTCCTTCGCGCACTCGGCTATGGCTCCGATGAGGAGGTCATCAAACTTTTTTATAACATCGAGACCCTTAAGCTGGGCGACAAACTCGACGAAGAACAGCTCGCCAGCAAAGTGCTTACCGCAGATATCCGCGATGGTGAGGTGACGGTCGCGCGCGCGTTTGAGCCCCTCACTCTGGCCACCGTTCGCCAAATCATGGCACTGAATATTCACGAGGCCAAAGTCATCGACATCTCGAACGATGACACGATCGTGAAGGCGCTTAGAAAGGATCCGGCGCACGACCAGGAAGAGGCTCTCAAAGACATTTACCGCCGTCTCCGCCCGGGCGATCCGCCGACCGTGGCCAACGCTCGCGCTTTACTCAAGCGACTCTTTTTCGATCCGAAGAAATACGATCTTGGCCGAGTGGGCCGCTACAAAATCAATCAGAAACTCGGGATTAACGTCGATTCTTCCGAGCGCATCCTGACCGACAAAGACTTTATCGCGGCGATCAAGTATTTGATCAATCTGCGACGCGGCGAAGGCACGCTCGATGACATTGACCACCTTGGCAGCCGGCGTGTCCGCACCGTGGGCGAATTACTGGCCAACCAGTGCCGGGTCGGTCTTGCTCGCACCGAGCGTCTCGTGAAGGAGCGGATGACTCTGTTCGACATCAACGTGGATGGGATGACGCCGCAAAAGCTTATTAATCCCAAAGCGCTCAGCGCGGTCATCAGGGATTTCTTTGGTCGCTCACAGCTGTCGCAATTCATGGATCAGACAAATCCGCTTGCAGAATTGACGCACAAGCGGCGTTTGTCCGCTCTCGGCCCTGGAGGTTTGAGCCGCGAGCGCGCCGGCTTTGAAGTGCGCGACGTCGATCGAGACGCCCGAAGGCCCAAACATCGGGTTGATCAGCTCAATGAGCACGTTCGCGCGCATCAATGAGTTTGGTTTCATCGAAACACCGTATCGCAAAGTGGTGAACGGCCGGGTCACCGATGAGATCGAGTATCTCACTGCTGACCGTGAAGAGAACTTCCTCGTAGCGCAGGCGAATGCGCCCATCGATGGGCGCGGTCATTTTACCGGTGAAAAAGTATCGGTGCGTTATCGCGGCGATTTCCTCGAAGTCGATCCGTCGAAAGTGAATTACATGGATGTTTCGCCCAAGCAGCTCGTTTCGGTAGCCGCCGGCCTCATCCCGTTCCTAGAACACGACGACGCGAACCGCGCGCTGATGGGTTCTAACATGCAACGCCAGGGCGTGCCGCTGATTGTTTCTGAGATGCCGCTGGTCGGCACCGGTCTTGAAGAAAAAGTTGCGCGCGATTCGCACGCAGTTGTTCTGGCGGTCGACAGCGGCAAAGTCGCTTCAGTCACGGCTGACCAAATTATCGTCACAAAGGACGGCCATTTGCCCGAGAGCAAAAAGAAGATAAAAACCGATTCCGAGTCCGGGATCCACGTTTACGAGCTTCGGAAATTCATGCGGTCAAACGCCGGCACGTGCGTGAATCAGAAACCGATCGTTCGCAAAGGCCAGCATGTGAAGCGCGGCCAGGTCATCGCCGATGGCCCGAACACCGATCGTGGCGAACTGGCGCTCGGCCGCAATGTGCTCGTCGCGTTCATGCCGTGGAACGGCTACAACTTCGAGGATGCGATCATGATCTCGGAGAAGGTCGTGAAGGAAGATGTTTACACGTCCATTCACATCGATGAGTTCGAGATCGGCGCGCGCGATACGAAGCTCGGCCCCGAGGAAATTACTCGCGATATCCCCAATGTAAGTGAAGAAGCTTTACGCAACTTGGGGCCGGACGGCGTCGTGCGGGTCGGTGCGGAGGTGAAGCCAGGCGATATTTTAGTTGGGAAAATTACGCCCAAGAGCGAGACGGAACTGGCTCCGGAAGAGCGGTTGCTTCGTGCCATCTTTGGAGAGAAAGCCGCCGATGTAAAAGACAAGCTTACTCCGGCGGAAACCAAGCGGCAGCTGAAGAGCATTGGAGAAGACCATAAGCGCAAGAGAGAGGGGCTTATCGAGCAGCTCACCGATTCACTTTCCAACGTCCTGCTGGGCGAAAAAATTCCTCTCGACGTCGTGAACGCTAAGACCGGTGAAATCATTATCCCGGCCAATCGCAAAATCACGAAAACGCTTTTACGAAAATTAGCGACCGCCCACGATCACATCGAGATCGATCCCAGCCCGATTCGGAATCGGATCCGGGAAATCATTGGCGGATACGAACATAAGTTCGCCGAGCTGGAGCTCGAAAAGGATCGCGCGACGGACCGCGTGGAAAGCGGCGAGGAGATCGAACCGGGGATAATCAAACAGGTCAAAGTTTACATCGCCAGCAAGCGGAAGCTCAGTGTTGGCGACAAAATGGCGGGCCGTCACGGCAACAAAGGCGTTGTGGCGCGCATCGTGCCCGAGGAAGACATGCCGTTCCTCGCGGACGGAACACCAGTCGACATCGTCCTTAATCCGTTAGGCGTCCCCAGCCGTATGAATGTCGGTCAGGTTTTGGAAACGCACCTCGGCGTTGCGGCGAAAGCACTTGGATTCAAAGTGGCCACCCCGGTCTTCGATGGAATCAAGGAAAAACAAATTCGCGATTATCTGCATCAGGCCAAAAAAAAGGAGGGCTTCACCTGGGTACAGGAGAACGGTAAGGCGCGCTTATTCGATGGTCGCACCGGTGATCCGTTCGATCAGGAAGTCGTAGTTGGCCACATCTACATGATGAAGCTCGGCCACCTTGTGGCGGACAAGATTCATGCGCGCGCGGTGGGACCCTATTCGCTCGTCACTCAACAGCCGCTCGGCGGTAAAGCGCAATATGGTGGCCAACGCTTCGGCGAGATGGAGGTCTGGGCGCTCGAGGCCTATGGGGCTGCCTATACGTTGCAGGAATTGCTGACGGTTAAGTCCGACGACGTGCAGGGCCGGACCCGTATCTACGAGTCGATCGTTAAGGGCGATAACTCGCTCGAAGCTGGAACGCCCGAATCCTTCAACGTGTTGATCAAGGAAATGCAGAGCCTTGGTCTCGACGTGAAGGTTGGCAGTCAGGCGCCCACCTTTTTGGAAAGCGTCGCATAATTTTTACATTCACAACTTATTCGAGAAATCATGAACGAACATTCCTGGCGTGAGTTAGTGGGCGAAGAGCGCCCAGTAGGTTTTGATCAAGTCGCAATTGGCATTGCCTCGAGCGACACCATGCGCTCGTGGAGCAAAGGCGAAGTCAAGAATCCGGAGACAATTAATTACCGCACGTTTAAACCTGAGAAGGGCGGACTTTTCTGCGAACGGATTTTTGGACCGACTCGCGATTGGGAGTGTTCGTGCGGAAAATACAAGCGCATCAAGCATAAAGGCGTGATCTGCGACCGTTGCGGTGTGGAAGTTACACTCGCGCGCGTCCGTCGTGAACGGATGGGGCACATAGAGCTGGCGGTGCCGGTTTCGCACATCTGGTTTTACAAATGCATGCCTTCGCGCATCGGGCTCATGCTGGACATGAGTGCGCGTCAGCTTGAGCGCGTGATTTACTACGAAGACTACATAGTCATCGATCCTGGCAAGACTCCATTGCAGAAAACACAATTGCTGAACGAAGTCGAATATCGTGAGGCCCAGGAACAATACGGCGAAGATTTCGTTGCCGGAATGGGCGCTGAAGCGATTAAGAAACTTCTCTCCGAGATCGACCTCAACAAGCTCAACAAAGAGCTGGAGAAAGCGATGGGAGCGACGAAGAGCAAGCAGATTCGCAAGAAACTGGCGAAACGTACGAAGCTTGTTCAAGGCTTCCAGAGTTCACGTGCGCGACCCGAGTGGATGATCCTTGAGGTGCTGCCGGTGATTCCGCCGGATTTGCGTCCTTTAGTTCCACTGGAAGGTGGACGTTTCGCGACCTCGGACCTTAATGATCTTTATCGTCGCGTGATCAATCGTAACAACCGGCTCAAGAATCTGCTCATGCTCAAGACGCCGGATGTCATCATCCGAAACGAGAAACGTATGTTGCAGGAGGCCGTCGACGCTTTGTTCGACAACGGCAGACACGGTCGCGCCGTGACTGGCGCGGGCAATCGTCCACTCAAATCGCTGAGCGACATGCTCAAAGGCAAGGGCGGCCGCTTCCGTCAGAACTTGTTAGGCAAACGCGTCGATTACTCGGGCCGCTCGGTGATTGTCATTGGTCCGGAGCTTAAGCTGAATCAGTGCGGGCTGCCGAAGAAGATGGCATTGGTTCTTTTCGAGCCGTTCATCATTCGCCGCCTGAAAGACCTCGGGTATGTGCACACCGTCCGCAGCGCAAAGAAAATGATCGAGCGCCAGACACCCGAAGTGTGGGACATTCTTGACGAAGTAACCAGGGGCCATCCGGTGCTCCTGAATCGTGCTCCGACCTTGCACCGTCTCTCGATCCAGGCGTTTGAACCGCAGTTGATCGAGGGTGAAGCCATTCGCATTCACCCGCTCGTTTGCACCGCGTACAACGCCGACTTCGATGGCGACCAAATGGCAGTGCACGTTCCGCTGTCGGTCGAGGCGCAGTTGGAAGCGCGCATGCTGATGCTCGCTCCGAACAATATTTTCTCTCCATCAAGCGGTAAACCGATTACCACGCCAAGTCAGGACATCACCCTGGGTTGCTATTACATAACTCAAAATCCGCGAACGCCGAAGAAGGATGGACGTCATCTGCCGCTATTTGCGGACGCTTCCGAAGTCGAATTCGCGATGGTCGAAGGCACGATCAAAACGCATGATCGGATTTTGTTCAAGAACCCCGATCGCGGGCGTCAAACTATTTTTGGAAATTCCGATGTCAGCGTTATCGAGACAACCGCCGGGCGCGTCATTTTCAATCAAATTTGGCCGAAAGAACTTGGTTTCTTCAACAAACCAGCAGGCAAGAAACAACTCAGCGACATCATTTGGCGCTGCTATCAAATCGCCGGTCCTGCAGTTACGGTTGCCACGCTGGATAAACTGAAAGAGCTCGGGTTTAGCGAAGCGACTCGGGCTGGTATCTCGATTGGCATCGAGGACATGATCATTCCAAAACGGAAAGAATCGGAGTTGGAGAATGCGTATAAGCAAGTCAAACAGGTGGACCAGCAATATCGCCGCGGCATCATCACCGACGGCGAACGGTACAACAAAATCATCGATATCTGGACGCACGCCGGCGATCAAATCTCCAACGTAATGTTCCGCGAGATCGAGCAAAATCAGGATCGCAAGGAGTTCAATCCGATTCATTTGATGGTCGATTCAGGCGCGCGCGGCAATCGGCAACAGGTACGCCAGCTCGCCGGCATGCGCGGTTTGATGGCCAAGCCCAGCGGCGAAATCATCGAGCGTCCCATTACGTCAAATTTCCGCGAAGGCTTGACCGTGCTGGAATACTTCATTTCCACTCACGGTGCGCGCAAAGGTCTTGCCGATACGGCGCTGAAAACCGCGGACTCCGGTTATCTGACGCGCAAGCTCGTGGATGCGGCGCAGGATGTGATCATCGTTGCGGACGATTGCGGAACCGTAAACGGCATCGTGGTGCGCTCGATTTACGAAGGCGACGAGGAAGTCGTCGACCTTGGCCAGCGCATCATCGGGCGTGTGAGCTGCGAAACAATCGGCGACCCGGTGGAAAAAAAGAAAAAGATCGTCAAGGCAAACCAATACGTCGACGAGAAGATCGCAGCCGATTTACAGCGCATCGGCGTCGAGCAACTCAAGATCCGGTCCGTGCTCACATGCGAGTGTGGCCGGGGCGTGTGCGCGATGTGCTACGGTCGCAACCTCGCCACCGGCGACTTCGTGAAGCTCGGTGAAGCGGTCGGTATTATCGCCGCGCAGTCCATCGGTGAGCCGGGGACGCAGTTGACGATGCGGACGTTCCACATCGGCGGCACGGCCAGTCAGACATTTAAGCAACCGATCATTAAGGCGAAGAACGACGGCACGGTGCAGTTCAATGATTTGCGGACCGTGCAGGCACTCGACGGAAGTTGGATCGTGTTGAACAAAAACGGCTCGATCAGCGTGCATAATGAAGAGGGCCGCGAACTGGAGCGCTACAACGTCGTTGTCGGCTCAGTGATTTCCAAGGAGGACGGCGCGTCCGTGAAGAAGGGCGAAACGTTTGTGCAATGGGATCCATACAACGTGCCGATCCTCACCGACAAAGGCGGAAAGATCGAATTCCGCGACATGATTGCCGGAGTGACAATTAAACGCGAAGTCGATGAAGCAACCGGTCTTATGGGCACCATGGTCATCGAGCACAAGGAAGACCTGCACCCGCAAGTGGTTATTGTGGATGACAAAAAGGAAGTGCTCGCGAGCTATTCAATTCCCGCCGGCGCTCACGTCATCGTCGAGGAAGGCCAAAAGGTGCGGGCAGGCGCGTTGCTGGCAAAAACCCCACGCAAAGTCGCAAAGACAAAGGACATCACAGGCGGTCTGCCGCGGGTTGCGGAATTATTCGAAGCTCGACGGCCGAAGGATGCAGCTGAGATTGCCAAGATCGACGGCATCGTCGAGCTGGGGGGAACCGTACGCGGTAAACGGAGTTTGATTCTGAAAGATCCGGACACGGGCGCTGAGGAAGAGCATCTCATTCCGCTCACCAAGCACATCATCGTATTCAAAGGCGATTACGTGAAAAAGGGTCAACAACTGACCGAAGGCCCCGTTGTGCCGCATGAGATTTTGGAAGTCTGCGGTCCGCAGGAATTGCAGGAGCATTTGGTGAACGAAGTGCAGGAGGTCTATCGGCTCCAGGGTGTGGAGATCAACGATAAGCATATCGAGATCATCGTGCGTCAAATGTTGCGCAAGGTGAAGATCACCGATCCCGGCGATACCTCGCTGCTTTGGGGTGATCAGGTCGACAAACTCGACTTCGAGGAAGAGAACAAGAAAGTCGTGGAGAAAGGCGGCAAGCCCGCGGAGGCAGTTCCGGTGCTGCTTGGCATCACCAAGGCTTCGCTGGAAACCGACAGCTTTATTTCTGCGGCTTCGTTCCAGGATACGACACGTGTGCTCACGGAAGCGGCGACGCTGGGCAAAATCGATAGGCTGCGCGGCTTCAAGGAAAACGTGATCATGGGTCACCTAATTCCTGCCGGAACTGGGTTTCCGGAATATCGCCAGCTCAAACTAGTGGAAAAAGGCGAGCCTGTTGGCGCGCCAGTGATGGAAGAAGCCGAGCCACAGCCGGCGATCGGGTAACATCATTCTAACCGATTGGCGTTTTACCGAAACGCCCTACAGTTTGGTTTCGTGTCCATCGTCACCAAGACTGGCGACAAAGGCGAAACGTCGCTGATGTACGGCCGGCGGTTATCAAAAGCCGACCCGCGTGTGGACGCGTATGGATGCGTTGATGAGCTGAACTCCGCGCTTGGTCTCGCCCGATCCGTTGCGGTCGCTAATTTCCTTTCGGATCAAATCCTCGCAGCGCAACGAGATTTGATCATCGTGATGGGAGAGCTGGCTACGGCGCCATCCGACCACGAACGCTACGCTAAAGATGGTTTTCATCTCACGACAACAGAGATGGTCGATCGCATCACTTCGGTAGTTTTCGATCTGGAGAAGGATAAATCGCTGTATCCCAAAGACTGGGTCGTGCCCGGCGGGACGCCGGTTTCTGCGGCATTGGATTTTGCTCGCACAACATGCCGCCGCGCGGAGCGGCACATCGCCGCGTTTAGCGCCGGAGAAAAAGGTTTCAACCCGGAGATTTTGCGTTACCTCAACCGGCTTTCGGATCTCTGCTGGGTGCTGGCGAGGTACGCTGAAAAACAATCGTGCGCACACCGTTAGTTGCTGTAGCTACGAGCGCACTTAGTGCTCTTAGCGTCCGTGTGAAAAACGGGGGCGAATTTCAGGTTGCGAACAGGCGCGTGATATAGCATCTTCACGCTCCCGCTCTGAGAGCGTCCCGCCTTCGGGAATTTTCGCTTATGGCAGAAACAACAGAATTAGTGCCTGAATTATTGGAAGCTGGTGTTCATTTTGGACACCAGACAAAGCGTTGGAATCCAAAGATGAAGCCGTTCATCTTTGAACAGCGCAATCAGATTTACATCATCAATCTTGATGAAACGGTGAGGCAGCTCCGGCGGGCAACCGATTTCCTTCAAGAGGTCGCGCGCCGCGGCGGCCGGATTTTGTTCGTCGGCTGCAAGAAACAGGCGCAGGAAGCAATAAAAGAAGCCGCATTGGCGTGCGGGCAATTCTACGTGAACCAACGCTGGCTGGGCGGTACGCTGACCAATCTTACCACGATCCGCAAGAGCATCGGCCGATTGAAATACATCGAGCAGATCGAGCAGTCGCCGGAATACAAGAAAATGGGAAAACAAGAATTGGCTGCGCTGAATCGTGAGGCTGCAAAACTCAGGCGTAACCTCGAGGGGATCCTCGAGATGTCAGAACTGCCCGATGCGCTCGTGGTCATCGACACCCTACGAGAGCAAAACGCCGTCAATGAAGCACGCCGCCTCGGAATTCCGGTGGTCGCCATCGTGGATACCAACGCCAATCCAGAACTCATCGATTATCCGATTGCGGGGAACGATGATGCCATTCGTGCGATCCGGGTGATTTTGCAAAAACTGGTCGATGCGATTGTTTCGGCCAGCAGCGAGGCCCGCATCCGCGAACAGGTGGAAATGGCAGGCGTATCGGCCTGACGCCAGCTGCTCCAGAGGTTCAACTCTCTGACGCTACAACGATTCTAGAAACCTAATGAACGCAACAACTGAAATCGATCCAAAACTGGTCAAGCAACTCCGCGAAAAGACCAATGCCGGTTTCATGGATTGCAAGCGTGCTCTGGTTGAGGGCGGCGGCGACCTGGAAAAGGCCGAAACGATCCTGCGCACGAAGGGCATTGCCACCGCCGCGAAAAAAGCCACGCGTGCGACAAAGGAGGGAATCGTCGCCTCCTACATTCACCTGCAGGGCAAGGTTGGTGTGCTCGTAGAAGTGAATTGTGAGAGTGATTTCGTGGCGAGAAACGAGAATTTCCGAGAGTTCGTGAAAGACATCACGCTGCATATCGCCGCAGCGCACCCGCTCTACGTCGGCCGCGCCGATGTTCCGGGCAATCTGATCGAAGCGGAACGCGAAATCTACAAGGCACAGGTACAAGGCAAGCCGGCGCACATCGCGGATAAAATTGTGGACGGCAAACTTGAGAAATTCTACAGCACAGTTTGTCTCCTCGAGCAGGGCTTCATCAAAAATCCCGATGTGACAATTAGCGACTTGCTGAATTCCAAGATTGCCGAATTGGGCGAGAACGTCGTCATTCGTCGCTTCGTCAGGTACCTCGTCGGCGAACCGCTGCCTAGCGAAGCATAGGTGGGACGCGTCGTCCTCAACGCGTTGCATAAGTGCTGCGGCTTCGCCGCCTGATATCTGCGCCTCCGGCGATGAGCTGGCGATCGTCTTCGGGAAAGCCGATCCATCTGATGTCAATCTTCCGTGTTGAAATCCGTGCTATCCACGTGATCCGTGGTTTATTTTGCCTGAAATGGCTCTGACCGAATACAAACGCAAACGCGACTTCAAAAAGACCGCCGAGCCGGCAGGCAAGCCCGTTCCAAAAAAAATTAAAGGCGCGTCGCGATTCGTCATTCAAAAACATGCTGCGCGCCGGTTGCATTACGACTTCCGCCTGGAAATGGAAGGCGTGCTGAAATCGTGGGCACTGCCAAAGGGACTTCCCTGGAAGCGCGGCGAAAAACATCTTGCCGTCGAAGTCGAGGACCATCCGATTGAATATGAAGACTTCGAGGGCGTGATTCCTGAAGGTCAGTATGGCGGCGGCACCGTGATGGTCTGGGACCGCGGCATCTACTACGTTTACGGCGAGCAACCCCTGAAATCACTACGGGAAGGTAAGCTGCACCTTCTCCTCGATGGCAAAAAAGCGAAAGGCGAATGGACCCTTGTGCGGATCCGCGGCCGCGGCGGCGAAAAGAATCAGTGGCTGATCCTAAAGACGGGCGACGACGCAAAATCGATTTCGAACAAGCTCGAAGATGAATCGGTCAAGACCGTCCGCACGATGAAACAAATCGCGGACGCGCGCGACGCCGAGTGGCAGTCAGGTCGCGCAGAGGACCAAAGTCCGACATCGCAATTCAAGGCGCGAATCCGCGAAGCGATTAAAAAAAAAGTAAAAAATGAAGCGGTAGGCCGGGCACACTCGCGCGCCGTAGCCTCGGCGAAAGCGGGTCGCCGGCCGATTGCAAGGCACGGCACGCAAAGCGGTCGTGCTACATTTCCGTCGATAGCAAAATTACCGTCGGGAAAGCCGCGTTTCGTCGAACCGATGAAAGCGAAACTGGTGGAGAAACCGCCAGCGACCGGCGACTGGATTTATGAACTCAAATTCGACGGCATCCGCCTGATTGCGACCAAAGACCACGAAAAAGTTTCATTGGTGTCGCGAAATCAAAACGATTTGAGCGCGCGTTTTCCCGAGATCGTCGACGTCGTCAAAAATTTACCCGCAGACGACTGTGTGCTTGATGGCGAAGTGGTCGCGCTTGATGACGAAGGCCGTTCGTCCTTCCAACTTTTGCAAGCGCGCGAGATGGAAGGACGAAAATCACCCATTTATTTTTATGCGTTCGACCTTCTCCAGCTCGACGGCAAGAGTCTGGTTTCGCTGCCGTTAGAGGCGCGGAAGAACGTCTTGGAGAAACTGTGTGGCCGCGCAGGCGATCCCCGGATTCGATACTCCGGCGCGATTGGTGGAGAGGCCAACCAGCTCCTCAGGGAAGTGCAACGTCGCGGCTTGGAAGGGATCATCGGCAAATTACGTAACTCCGTTTACGAACCCGGCCGGAGAAGCGGCGCATGGATCAAACTCAAATGTGTCAACGAACAGGAATTCGTCACTGGTGGCTACACCCCGCCGCAAGGGGCGCGCAAACATTTCGGCGCGATTCTCGTCGGCTACTACAAAGGTCGCGACCTCGTATTCGCCGGTAAGGTCGGCACCGGATTTACAACGAAATCATTGGCCACATTGTACAAGAGATTCCGCGCCGAGGAACGTGCCGACTGTCCGTTTGTCGATCTGCCATCAAAGCAAAACGGCCAATGGGTGCTGGGCATCACACCTTCGATGATGAAAAAGATACACTGGATTAACCCGAAGTTTGTCGCCGAAATCAAATTCGCGGAGTGGACGCGGGACGGAAAATTGCGCGCACCCGTTTTCATGGGGTTGCGCGAAGATAAAAAGCCGGGCGAAGTTATTCGCGAATCGCCAGCCACTTGATAGATACACGCGCGGAGCTGTCAGACCAGATGCATTTCTCAAAGCTGAAAGGCACAGCGTGCGCGCGTTTTCGGTGGCGTACTCGAACATAAAAAGCCGGGGAAGATTGATCGCAAGAGTTGAGGGGCACATCGATAACTGCCTCTGCTATCAGCAGGCACGATTTGACCCGGTTGGGCTGGGTCGAGAAATTTCAAAGAGGGAGGCTTAAGTTGGGTATGAGAATTGCACAGGTGGCGCCGTTTTATGAAAGCGTGCCGCCGAAATATTATGGGGGAAGGGAACGCGTGGTGTCGTATCTCACCGAGGAACTGATACGACAGGGCCACGAAGTAACGCTCTTTGGGAGCGGGGATTCAGAGACGAATGCGCGGCTGGTGGCGGCGTGCCGGCGGTGGTTGCGTTTGGATAAACGTTACGACGGCCAGATTGCGAGAAACCATGAAGTCTCGGAGGCCGCGTAATGGCCAGGGGAGAAGTGATTCGCATTCGGGACGAGTTTTACATTCGTTCCTCTTCAGCCCGCGTAGACGTACGCACGCGTGTCTTGAAACAGGGAGATATGTTCGCTGTTTTCGATCGGTTTGGCGATGTCGAAGCGTTCGGCAGCGGCGAACTTGGGTTGTATTACCAGGACACGCGATTTTTATCCCGGCTGACTTTGAAGCTCGGAAAGGACCGGCCTCTGCTGCTGAGCTCTACCGTCCGGGAAGACAACGCCGTTCTTGCTGTAGATGCTACTAACCCTGACGTCTGGCGCGACAGCGAGGTAGTAGTCCCAAGAGGAACGATACACGTGTTTCGCTCAAAGATTTTGTGGGACAAAGCCTGTCACGAGCGGCTTCGGATCCATAATTACGGACGCGCAGCTGTCGATTTTGTTTTGTCGATCGAGTTCGACGCCGATTTTGCCGATATTTTCGAACTGCGTGGCATGCGTCGGGAACGTCATGGTCGTCGCTTGGAGCCCGAGATCACGGACAACGGACTTGTACTCGCGTATGAGGGATTGGATCAACGGTTTCGCCGGACGCGGATCATGTTCGACCCGACGCCATCTCGTGTGACCAAGTGTGTCGTCAGCTGCCAGGTCCATTTGGAACCCGGTGAGAATGCCAATTATCAATGGGCCATTGCATGCGAGGTGGACGGCGATTCGCATGGCGGGAGCGGGTCTTACGAAAAGATCATGCACGACGCAACCACCGCGCTCGAACGTACCCGCGCTCGGGAACCCCAGATTTTCGCTGATAACGAACAGTTCAACGACTGGCTAAACCGTTCGCTGGCCGATCTCCACATGATGCGGACGGAGACGCGCTATGGTCCCTATCCTTACGCTGGTGTTCCCTGGTTCAGCACGGTGTTCGGGCGTGATGGAATCATCACGGCGCTACAAAGTTTGTGGTTTGATCCATCGATCGCGCGCGGCGTCCTGGCGTATCTCGCCGCTAATCAGGCCGACGCTGAAAAGCCCGAGCAAGACGCGCAACCCGGCAAGGTGCTACATGAGTTCCGCGATGACGAAATGGCCGTCTTGGGTGAGGTGCCGTTCCGGCGCTACTACGGGAGCATCGACGCGACGCCGCTCTTTGTGATGCTGGCGGGCGCATATTACAAGCGCACGGGTGACCGCGCTTTTGTGGAGTCGATTTGGTCGAACGTCCACCGCGCGCTTCAGTGGATCGACCGCTATGGCGACGCAGACGGAGACGGCTTCGTCGAATACAGCCGCAAGTCGAAACACGGTCTCATTCATCAGGGCTGGAAAGATTCTCATGACTCGGTTTTTCACAGCGACGGGGTTCTTGCCGAGGCGCCGATCGCACTGTGCGAAGTACAGAGTTATGTTTACGCCGCAAAGCTCGCCGCGAGCGAGCTTGCTGTGCTATTAGGCGATGGCACAGCTGCACGAGAGCTGAAGAATCAGGCCAAAAGCTTGCGCCGCCGGTTCGAAGAAAACTTCTGGTGCGAAGACATTTCCACATACGCCCTCGCTCTGGACGGCAGTAAGCGGCCTTGCAGGGTGCGAACGTCGAACGCTGGTCATTGTCTTTTCGCGGGTATTGCGACGGAGGAACACGCGCGGCGCGTTGCGTCTACTCTGACCGATGAAACATCCTTTTCCGGATGGGGAATTCGCACGGTAGCCAGCAGTGAGGCGCGCTACAATCCGATGTCGTATCACAATGGTTCGATCTGGCCGCACGATAACTCTCTGATCGCCGCAGGATTTGCCCGGTACGATCTTAAAGGAGCGGCTGCCATGGTGCTCGCTGGTATGATGGACGCGAGCATCTTCTTCGATTTACATCGGCTTCCGGAACTATTTTGCGGCTTTCCGCGACGGCCCGGTGAAGCGCCCACATTGTATCCAGTGGCCTGCGCTCCGCAGGCGTGGGCCTCTGGTGCTATATTTCTTTTGCTGCAAGCGTGTCTCGGGCTCGATGTGTTTGCTCCAGAACGCAGGCTGGTGTTTTCGAAGCCATTCTTGCCGCAATTTCTTCCGCAAGTCAGCATTCGTGACCTGAAAGTGGGAGACGCAAGCGTTGATCTTCTGCTCACGAGACACGACGAAGGAGATGTAGGCGTGAATGTTCTCCGACGGAACGGCATTCTTGACGTTGTGGTCTTGAAGTAGATGGCGGCGATTGCGCTTGTCGGCGCAGATCGCCGCAATATTGTGCCGTGATGAACGCGAAAGTGATCGTCATGCCAAAAGCCGCCGTGCTGGACCCGCAGGGAAACGCGGTCCGTGACGCAATGCGGCACCTGGGAATGCCGGAAGTGCGCAGCGTTCGAATCGGGAAATACATGGAGATCGAGATCGAAGGGCAAGACGGCGAGCTTGAATCGCGGCTGCACAAGCTTTGTCGCGATTTGCTGTCGAATCCGGTGATCGAAGATTACGAATTGCTGAAGGATGAATTGGCAAACAAGGAGGAGAGGAAGACCAAGACTCAGAGGAAGAGGAAAAGTTTGTGAAAGCGCTTCGATATTTTTTCTGCGTGGTATTTCCGCCGCTTGCAGTGTTGATGACTGGACGCATCGCGAGTTTCTTTCTAAGCATCATCTTGACGTTGCTCGGTTGGATACCGGGAGTCATCCATGCGTGTCTCGTCGTGAACGATTACCACGCGGAGCAACGCGCAGCCGCAAGCGCGCATTAAAATCACCATGAACTTTGCCGTCATTCAGTTTCCTGGTTCCAACTGCGACCAGGATTGTGTTGCAGCGATTAATGGGCTCGACGGATTGAAAGCCGAATACGTCTGGCACAAGGAAATTTCGCTCGACGGTTTCGATGCCATCGTGCTGCCGGGCGGATTCGCTTACGGCGATTATCTTCGTTGTGGAGCTATTGCTCGGTTTTCGCCCATAATGAAAGCAGTGATCAGCGACGCGCGCGCCGGCAAGCTCGTGCTCGGGACGTGCAATGGGTTTCAGGTCTTGTGCGAAGCCGATCTTTTGCCGGGCGCGCTGGTGCGAAACCGCTCACTCCGATTTGTTTGCGATATGATCACTACGCGCGTTGAGGTAGATGATTCTCCATTCACCCACGGCTGTCCGAAAGGAACACTTCTGCGCCTGCCTGTGGCACACGGAGAGGGCTGTTTTTTTGCCGACCCGCAAACGTTGCATGAACTGAATGCCAATGAACAAGTGGTTTTGCGCTACACGGACAACCAGGGGCAGGTCGTTCCCGAAGCAAATCCAAATGGCTCGATCCAAAACATTGCTGGGATTTGTAACCGCGAACGGAATGTTTTCGGTTTAATGCCACATCCTGATCGCGCTTCGGATGCGCAGCTCGGCAGTGCAGATGGCGCGAAAATTTTTCTCTCGATAATGGAGACAATTCGCGCGACTCGCTCAACTATCGCAGCCGGGCGCATCCAACAGGTGGCGTGACTTTCGCCACCTAAGAGAAAACCGTATATTCCTCTGCGCCGAGGTGTTATGATCCTTACAGAGCTGTAGCAAAAACGAACACTGCATCGCTTACTGCGCCTAGATTCGCCTTAGAGAGAAGAGGTGGCATCGCTATTGCTCATAAAAGTTGAGAAAACCAATGAGATCTATGCTCCTAGAAAAAACCTTACACATGAGTCAACCGGTGCCCGAGTGCAAAGCACGTCTGGCCAGTATCCAATCTTATCGGCGCCAGTTCCTAATGGTGACACGGGCGACCGTGACATCATCCAAGACGGTCGATTTCAGCTTTCGCGGACCTCTCGGTTTCGAGGCGCACACCGTGCTGCTGTCGGTGGACGGCGACTCACCGAACCAATATGCGTTCGAGTCAGTCGGCGGAAACATTTCCCTCATGGGCATTGTTGATTTCGCTGAGATCCGGCCGCACTGCACCGAAGTCACGCTCGCGGTCCACTACGAAATCAAAAATAAACTTTTCGCCTGGCTGGACCGCCGCCTGCATTTTGTGGACAGCTTTGTGAATGCCGAGCTGCGCAGCATCCGCGCGCATTTCGAGGGGATCAGGTCAAGCTATGTGGAGCGCCCGCGCGTCATGCCCGTACTCCAGACGGCTCACGCCTGACGAAGCGGCATTCGCTCCTCCAGAAACCGTTTTTTCCTGAACGGAGAATTTGGGGCACCCGGGTTAGCCTATTCGCACGGCGCGTTTGCGGTCGAGGCGCAGGACCTGGCCCGGGTGAAGGGCGACTCTTGCCTTGGGATCGCGAATTTTGGTTCCATCAATTTCCACGCTTCCCTGTTTGATCAGCCGCGAGACTTCGCTGTGCGATTTTTCTGACTGGAACACCGTCCGATAAACATCCGAGACGACAGTGACGGCGGTGAGGTCTTGTTGCTCAGCCGGTGAAAATGCCGGCAGGTCGGCGTTCTTCATGTCGCGCTTGCTGAAACGCGTGTTCCACGCATCCAGCGTTCGTTTGGCCGCATCCGCCGAGTGGTAAGTCTGCACGATTTCGAACGCGAGCTGCTTCTTGGCCTCCATCGGATGCATCTCTCTCGGCGCTGCGCGTCGCAGGAGCAACTCGTAATAGCGCGCCATCAATTCGTCCGAAACGCTCATCAGTTTTGCGAACATTTCTGAGGAAGACTCGTTGATGGCGACGTAGTTACCCAGGCTTTTGCTCATTTTCTTGGAGCCATCCAAGCCTTCGAGAATCGGGAGCAGGAAAACGACCTGCTGCGGCATGTCCTCTTCTCGTTGAAAATCACGCCCAATGAGGATGTTGAAAAGTTGGTCTGTCCCTCCGAGTTCTACGTCGGCTTTCACCATCACCGAATCCCACCCCTGCATAATTGGATATTGAACCTCATGGGCGCGGATCGGGTGTTTTTCTTCGATTCGCGCTTTGAAATCTTCCCGCTGCAACATCTGTTGCAACGTCACGCGGCTATTCAAGCGAATCACGTCTTCGAACGACATGGCACGGAACCAGTCACCGTTGCAGACTGTCTCCGTGCGCTCGGGATCGAGAATCTTAAACGCCTGCTCGCGATAAGTCTCCGCGTTTGTGATCACTTCCTGATGCGTCAGGTGCGGCCGTGTAACGGATCGGCCGCTCGGGTCGCCAATCATCCCGGTAAAATCGCCGATGATGAGAATCGCCTGATGCCCGAGGTCCTGGAACTGTCTCAATTTTCGCAAGACAATCGTATGCCCAAGGTGAATATCCGATGTCGTGGGGTCCACCCCAAGCTTGACGCGCAACGGCCGGCCCAGCGCAAGCTTCTCGCGCAGTTCGCTCTCAGTGATGATCTGCGCGGAGCCTTGTTTTAACAACGCAAGAGCTTCGTCCCGTTGCATGGTCCGGTCACAGAATAGCGCACCCGCCTCGCCCGGACGAGCGCTACTTGTTTTTGTTCAACAACTCGCGCACCTGCTCGATCGTGAGCGGTTCGTTTTGTCTGTTGAGCGACTTCTGACTTTTGCCTTCGTCTAGAAAGGGCCTGTTACCTGCATACGCACGAGATGCGACCTTCTTCCCGGACTGAGGTGCGTCACGAACACCGCGTGCAGTCTGATTTGCGTGGGTAGCTTTGGAATTTGCAAGTGTTTGCTGTGACGAAACCTCGTAGGCGGTGCGTCCGCTGCGGTAGGTCCGAGAATAAAACTGCGTAGTTGAGAAGTCTCGTGTTCTGGAATAATTTTTCGAGCTCGGTTTCTGGTGAACGTAAAAGCGTCCGACGTTTGCGCGTTTGTTGATGGACGCCGAACCGTCTCCGACAAATTTCTTGTTTTGCGCATCGTTCTGCAGCGTCATGTCCGGCTTGAGAAGCCGATCAACCAGTTTTTTCTCCTGGTCCTGAGCGCGTACGCAGCACAAAGCAGCTGTTAGCAGGAACCAGGCTGCAAACGTTGTTCGCACGACGAGAGGCTGCCGGAACAACTATTGGTGTGTAAAGCAAATTCCCTTTGAAGTGATTGGCGCGTCCAGTTCATCGGGACGGAAAGGGTTTTTATTGTTTTCACCGCTAGTGCGACAGACAATGCGCGCATGGCTGAACACGTTTACAAGAAAATTGAGATCGTTGGCTCATCGCCAAACGGAATGGAGGACGCGGTCCACAATGCCCTGTCGCGCGCGAGCAAGACGATTCGCAACATGCGATGGTTCGAGGTGACCGAGACCCGCGGTTACATCGACGAGGGCAAAATCGAGCACTGGCAGGTGACTTTAAAGATCGGGTTTACGTTGGAAGAGTAATGTTCCCTGGCCTCGCTTGCCCGCGCTCAGCGATTCAACCGTTTCAACTCTAGCGCTGCAGCTCTTCCCGTTCCTGCGCCGATCGGTACAATTTGGCGGCACCGTAAATCAAAATCGCGGGCTTCAGTGCCATAAACAGCAGACGAAGAAATCCGGCAAGCACTCGACCCAACGGCAGACGATTCAACACGTATCCAGCCGCAAATGCATAGAAGAGAGACTGTGTCGGCTTTTCGCGCACGTACTCACCGGTTTCATTGACCACCGTCTCGACTCGGTCTTTCACCCATTGCATTCCGCGTTCGGGAAACTCAGCAACGATTTCAGGAGATAACTGATCCATGACGCTTTATGATTCGCATTTTGACCCCATCTTGCGCGCATCGAATTATCACCGCAAAGCAAGCCAGATCGAGCTTGCGCCGGTGCGAGATGGGAAATCAGGCAGCGGCAATGGCCGGTGAAATGCCGCGGCTCGATGCGTTTCTTTCAGGCAATAGCGGGCCATTACTTTCAGCGCGCGCTCGCCTAATGCAGAACAATTCGTCGAGACCAAAACGTCCGCGTCGCGCTCCGCCACTGCGAGAGCACTTATGAGCAAGTTTTCGAAATCGTCTTGGACTTGAAACGTTTTTCCTTGTGGAGAACGCGAAAAAGTGGGGGGGTCGAGGATGATGGCATCGAATTTTTCGCCTCTCCGGGCGAGACGCGGCAGGACGGATCGCACGTCGTCCGTAATAAAGCGATGATCGATCGTTGACAGGTTGTTCAGCGCGAAATTCTCGCGTCCACGGTCGAGATATTTTTTGGAAAGGTCGATATTGAGAGTGCTCGCTCCGTTACATGCCGCGTATACGGAAAAGGAACAAGTATAAGCAAAACAATTCAGCAGTCGCTTTGGCGCGATATGACGCACGTACCGGCGATTCTCCCGCTGGTCCAAAAACAAACCCGGCGAATAGCCTGTGCCGAAGTCTATGCCGAACCGCAGATACCATTCGGTGGCGACGGTCTGTAAACTCTCGCTGGGATCGCCAATGACCAGGGCCGGTGATTCGCGACGTTCGCTTTTTGTCGGAATCAATCGCGCAAAGACGCGTCGCGCCGGGAAGCCGACCGACTCGGCCCAGGTTTGGAGCTCTTCCAGCAGCCGTTCGCGGGCCAACACTCTTTTGAACGAGATCAAAACGTCGCTGCCAAAGCGTTCGACCCAGCCATCCTCAATAGTGCAAAGCCGGTGCGCGTCAGTACCCTCCGCCTGGAAATCGCGGAGCAAACGTGGATCAATCCATCCCGTAATCATTTTGTTTCTATGCTCCAACGGGATAGTTCGAAATCAGTATGGCGCAACGGATGGGTTGCCGGGAAACGCGGCGTTGCTACACTGCCGCGGTCACGTTCGCGCCGTCGAGTCAACGGCCGCGTGTCGGCGGCGTAACTATGCAACAAGTCACCGTTCGTGTCCCCGCGAGCACTTCCAATCTTGGTCCTGGCTACGATTGTTTGGGCGTCGCGCTCCGCCTTCATAACAGCGTCACGCTCGTCCGAGGCAACACACCTCGATCTTCTCACCCACGAATTGTGTCCGACGCGGCAGAACGATTTTTCAAGCAAATCCGGCGCCGTGAGTTCTCGTTCTCGTGTTCAATTGTGGAACGAGTTCCACGGTGTCGCGGCCTGGGCAGCAGCGCAACGGTCCGCCTCGGCATCCTGCTTGGGCTGAACTACCTTAGTGGCAAGCCGCTCGATCGATTAACCGTGTTCCGAGTATGCGCCGAGGTGGAAGGACATCCTGATAACGCTGCACCGGCCACCTTCGGCGGCTTCACCGTGGTGCAGAGTAGCGCGAACGTCTCGCTTGCGCGGGGCAAGCGAGAGGCATGCCCGGCCGTTTATCGCTTCGACGTCGCGCCGCGCTTGTATTTTGTTCTCTTGGTCCCGGACCTCGAAATCGAAACCGCACGCGCGCGAAGAATTTTGCCTTCAAAGGTCTCACGCGTTGCTGCGGTAGAAAACTGTGCGAGCGCATGTGCAATTACCGCGGCGTTTGCATCGCGGGATTACGAAAAAATGCGCGGCAGTTTTTGCGATAACCTTCATCAGCCATTTCGCGCGAAACTGATTCACTTTCTTCCGAGTGTAATTAAGGCTGCTGAGCAAGCCGGCGCGCTCGGCGCGTTTCTTAGCGGAAGCGGATCCGCGATAGCGGCTATTACGCTCAAGGCGCCCGAAAAAATCGCAACTGCCATGGCGCGGGCTGCGGCCGTGCCCGCTCACACAATTATCACGCACGCCGACAACCGCGGCGCCCACGTGTTGCCAATCCGCCGTCCGCCGGCCGGAATCGACCATTAAGATGGGCCGTCGACTTGAACAGTTAGAAGAATTCGGGATCGACGTCGTCCTCGAACGACGTCATGGTGTTCGCGCTTCCATCCTGCGCGGTATCCTTTACGCGCTCTCGTTCGTCTACGACAGGCTGGTGCAACTCCGGCTTTACTTCTATCGCAAAAGAGTTTTCCGCGAACGCACGCTTGGATGTCTCGTGATCAGCATCGGTAATCTTACTGTCGGCGGAACGGGTAAAACGCCGATTGTTGAGAAGTTTGCCCTCGCTTTGCAGGCCGGAGGACGGCGAGTGGCGATTCTTAGCCGTGGTTACAAAAGCGTCCCGCGGAAACGTGATTGGCGGAGCCGGTTCCGCGGAGATTCCGAGCCTCCACGAATCGTTTCCGATGGAAAATCCCTGCTGCTCGATTCGTTAACCGCCGGGGATGAACCTTACATGCTCGCTCACAACTTAAAGGATGTGATCGTGCTTGTGGATAAAGACCGCGTGAAAAGCGGCCGGTTCGCCATCGATAAATGGCAGGTCGACACACTTCTGCTCGACGATGGATTTCAATATCTCCATCTCAAACATCGGCTGGATATGGTACTCGTGGATCGACAAGCACCTTTTGGGAACGAGTTCCTGCTGCCCCGGGGCACGCTGCGCGAGAGGCCGCGCAATCTTCGCCGCGCCAGCTACATTTTCGTCACGAAAAATACCGGTGAGCCTAATTTCGAGCTGATGCGACGAATCCGGCGTTACAATCGCACCGCGGAAGTTATCGAATGCGCGCATAAACCGCTTTACCTGCAGAATGTTTTTACAGGCGAAAAATTGCCGCTCGAAGGTTTGCGCGACGCGTTCATCGGTTCGCTGTGCGCGATCGCAGCCCCTCAAAGTTTTGAGGGTGCGCTTACCAAACTCGGCGCGCACGTCGATCTTGCGAAGCGCTACATCGATCATCATTACTATACCGAAGCGGAACTGATTAGCTTCATCAACCGTTGTATCCGTCGTGACCTGGCGATGATCGTCACCACCGAAAA
>WNGB01001284.1_pt1 | contig 41090 bp, 32 predicted proteins | sample 5400681 | NCBI WGS metagenome assembly WNGB01 (sample SAMN13153367, study PRJNA577476) | soil metagenome | isolation source: 115 cm soil or saprolite under grassland replicate 2 | place: USA:California | collected 2016-06-15 | reverse complement strand
CGGCCTGGCGCCGGCCCTCCAGTCGACGCGCCCCGAGGTCGTCACCGCGCTCAAGGACGAGGAGGGGGGCTGGATGCGCCGACACCGCAAGCTGGGGCTGCGCAATCTTCTGGTGGTGGCCCAAGTGGCCACCTCGGCGCTCCTGCTCGTCGGGGCGGGTCTCTTCCTGCGCAGCCTGGGCCATGCGCAATCGATCGATCCCGGCTTCCGGCTGCGCAAGGGCGTCGCCGCGCAGATCGTTCTGGAGCTGAGCAGCGCCTATGACGAAGCGAAGGGGAGGGCGTTCTACGATCGTCTCCTGGAGCAGGCCCGAGCTCTCCCCGGCGCGCGGGCGGTGACTCTCGCCGAGCACCTTCCCCTGGGCCTCGGTGTTCACGTCTCGAGTGTGCAGATCGAGGGGAAGCCGAAGCCGCCCAAGGGCGAGGAGCCGCAGGTGGACCGCACCGGTGTGGTCCCCGGCTACTTCGAGACGCTGGGCATCCCGGTCCTCGCGGGGCGCGACTTCGCCGCCGGCGACAGCCCGGGCACGACCGAGGTGGTGATCGCCAACCAGGCCGCGGCGCGCCAGCTCTGGCCGGGAGAGGACCCGATCGGCAAGCGCTTGCGCTTCGGCGACGACGGCGCCTGGATGACGGTGGTCGGCGTGGCGAAGGACGGCAAGTACCGCACGCTGGGCGAGGTGCCGCGGCCGTTCCTCTATACCGACACCCGGCAGCGGTACTCCTCGTTCATGACCCTCATCGTGGCCACCGACGGCGACGAGCGGGCCATGCTGGAGCAGGTGCGGCGGGAGCTGGACGCCCTCGATCCCAACCTGCCGATCTTCGATCTCACGACCCTGTCGAAGCACCTCTCGATCATGCTCTTCCCGGCGCGGATCGGCGCGGCGCTGCTCGCCGCCTTCGGCACTCTCGGGCTGCTCCTGGCGGGCATCGGCCTCTACGGCGTGGTGGCTGCTTCGGTGGCGCGACGTACCCGGGAGGTGGGCATCCGCATGTCGCTGGGGGCGCGGCGGTCGGACGTCCTGGCCCTGGTGGTGCGTGAAGGCATGACCCTGACCGGCATCGGCCTCGCCATCGGCCTCGGCCTGGCTCTCGTCGCCTCGCAGCTGCTCCGCGGCCTCCTCTATGGGATCGGCGCCCACGATCCGGTCACCTACGTGGCGGTCGCCGCGGCGCTCGGCGGGATCGCCCTCTGCGCCAACCTCATCCCGGCCGGGAGGGCAACCCAGGTGGAGCCGGTGGTGGCGTTGAAGTACGAGTGACCTCCGAAAAGGGCAACCACAAGGGTTGCCCCTACGGTTGACCATGCGTCTCGCGTAGGGGCAACCCTTGTGGTTGCCCTGATCTCGCCACGCTACGGGCAAGGGGGAATCAGATAGCATCTGCCCGATGCCCATCGTCTGGATGCTCCTGGTTCTCGGTTCCACGCAGGCCGTGTGCTGGCTCCTGGCGCGTGGCCTGGGCAGGCGGCTGGAGCGTCATGTGATGGCGCTCGGCATCCTTGTGCCGCTCCTGTTTCTGGCGCCGTGGCTCCAGCCGTCGAGACTCCTCTTCCCCGGCGACTTTCTGCGCGACGTCATCCCCGGCGCGCCTCCGGGGCAGAGCGCGGACAGTCACAAGCTGCTCAACGACGTCGTCTTCCAGCTCATCCCCTGGGAGCTCGAGGTGCGGCACGCCCTCCGGGCGGGCCGCCTGCCTTTCTGGTCGGACCTCCTCGAAGGCGGCAGCTCGCCGTGGATCAACCCGCAGGCGAGCGTGCTCTCTCCTCTCGCCATGGCGACGCGGCTGGTGCCGATCCAATACTGGCTCCTCGCGATGCTGGCGCTCAAGATCCAGCTCGCTTTCGAAGGCGCCTGGCTCCTCGCGCGGGCGGTCGCGATCCGCCGGCTCGCGAGCCTCCTGGCCGCCGCGGGCTTCAGCCTCGCCGGAGGCGTGATGGCGTGGGCCCTCTTTCCGGTGACGGCGACCGTCGTCTGGGTTCCGTGGCTCACGGTCGGAGTCATCGCGCTCTTCCGCGAGCGGCCCGGAACGAGGCGGATCGCGACCGTCAGCCTGCTGGTCGCCGCGCTGCTCCTCTCCGGGCATCCGGAGACGGCGGCGATCGGCGGTCTCTTCGCCGCCGTCTGCGGGCTTGGGTTGCGGGCGCGCCGGAGGAGCCTGCCCGCGGGGTTCGGCGCCGCCGCTCTGGCCGCGCTCCTCGGGTTCGGCCTCGCGGCTCCTCTGATCGTCCCCTTCCTGGCCTACCTGCCGGAATCGCAGCGGGCCCAGGAAACGGTCCTGGGGCAGTTGCAGGTGCCCGATCATTACACCGTCCCCTGGAATCCGTACACCTGGTTCCTGCCCGCGTCGCGCGCCTTTCTGCGGGCTCCGCTCAATCCTCATGTCTATGGCCGTTCCTACGAGGACGAGTTCGACGGTCCCTTCAGCTGGCCGGATGCCAACAGCGGCTACGCCGGACTGATCGCGTTTTCGGGTGCGGTCCTCGCGGCTGTCTGCGTACGCAAGCGCCGCGTCTGGCCGTTTCTGGGATTCGCGATCCTGGGATTCTTCCTGGCCGGTGAGCTCATCCCTTTCGCGGCGCTGATCCATTCCGTCGACGCTCTCCAGCTCGTCTGCTATCGACGCTTCCTGAGCGTGAGCGTGCTCGCCCTGGCCATCGCCGGCGGATTCGGGATCGATCAGTGGCTCCGCATCCGCAAACGTTGGGTCCTGTGCCTCGTCGTCTTGATCCTGACGGCGGCGCTCAGCCTGTCCGTCCATCCCGATCAGGACGTGGTGAGGATCTGGCTGCTGATCGGCGTCGCCACGGCGCTCGCAGCTTGGCGGCCGCGGTGGGGAGCCGCTGCCTTGGCCGCGGCGCTCCTCCTCGATCTCGTGCCGTGGGCGTGGAGCCAGCTCCCCACGGGACAGACGGCGTACTTCTATCCGCACTCACCCCTGCTCGACCAGCTGCAGAGCGAGGTCTCCAGGGACGGTCCGTGGCGAGCCGTGGGGGAGGACTATACGATGTACTCCTCCCTGCTTCCGGTCTATGGGATCGCCGACGTCCGGCCCCACAATCCGCTGGCTCCGATGACCTACCTGGCGGAGCTGAACGCCGCCTTTGGCTTCAATCCGTCGATGGGGAACTACTTCGCTCCCCTGCACCACGTCGGCCATCCATTTCTCGATTTCCTCAACGTCTGCTGCGTCCTCTGGGAGTCCCCCGATCCGGTGCCGCCGGGGCTGGTGCGCATCGATCCCGGCGGGTTGACGAAGCGCCTGTATCGCAACCCGGGCGCGGTGCCTCGCTGGTTCGTCCCCTCGCGGATCGACGCGATCGAGCCGGGCGGCTTGATGGCGTGGATCAAGGCTCTCGACGATGGCCGAAGGGTTGCCGTGTTCCGGGATCGAGAGGCCGTCCCGGCGAATCCGCCGGCCGCGCAGATCCAGGCGCTCGCCGTCGAGCCGGGACGGATCGTTCTCCAGGTGAGCGCTCCCGAGGAGACCGTGATCGCAACCTCCCTCCAGAGGCCGCAGGGCTGGTCCGTCGAGAGCGCCGGCCGGAGCCTGCCGCCGCTGGTCGTCAACGGAGCCTTTCTGGGCGTGCGCATCCCGCGAGGCGAGAGTCGGATCGAGCTCCGGTTCATCCCGCCAGGCTTCGCCACGGGGGCCGTTCTCGGCGGAATCTCGCTCCTCGCCTGCGGAGCCCTGCTGGTCTGGCCGGCGGGCCGGCGTCTCACGTTTCGGTGAGACCCTCTCGCAGAAATGCGAGACCTCGCTCCCTCCTTCCTCTGAAATTCAGAGGCTTTCGTGCTGGCATGCCGAATGCACTTCCGCTCTCACGATTCGCCAGCAAATCTTCACCACGTTCCAAGGAGGGACACGTCATGCCATCCGTTTACCGACCTCTCGCTGTTGCACTCCTGACCAGCCTCGGCCTGCTCGCCGCCCGCGGGCCTGCCGCGGCGCTCGACGTCAACGAAGACCTGGTCCGCCGCTACGCTCCCGAGCTCCACCTCTGCACGTACGGGACCGACGGCTCGGGCGAGGGCAAGGACTGGACCCGCCCGGCCGACATCGACTGGTATTTGAACACCGGGGCCCAGGTCAACGGCCAGACCGTCGGTGCAGCCATGCGCTTCAACCAGGACAACTGCCCCGACGATGGCATCGCGTCGGCCGGACAGCTCAACCGGAGCAACGTCGGATCGACCCAGTGGAAGGATCAGAAGAAAGGTTTTCTCTGCGTCAAGTCGGGCGATTACTATCACGCCAACCAGAAGAGCCCCAGCCCCGATGAGACCAAGGCCTATTTCTTCCTCCAGCCGCGCGTCGGCAGCGGCGACGGCGTGGACTATGACAAGGTCCACCACGGGATCTACGGCGGTGCGAACGGCGCCAACCCGACTCTGTTCGCGACCGATGGAGCGGGGGAGAGCATCACGAGCCTGCTCAACAAAGGAATCGATCCCCAGGCCGCGCCGCCGGTCGGCAAATGGGTGATGTACGTCTATGTGCTCACGCCCTCGCGCTTCGGCGGCGCGGCCGACATCCAGTACTGGTTCTTCTATGCCTACAACGATGCCGCCGCCAGCGTCAACCACGAGAGCGACTGGGAGCGAGTGACGGTGACCGTCAACGACCAGGGCCAGGTGATCTCGCTCTTCCTCGCCGAGCACGAGCAGGGAACCCAGTTCGTTCCGGACGACACGAGCCGCTGCAGCGGCGGTTTCATCAGCAAGCTCACCATGAGACAGAACGGCACCTCGGCGCGGGTCTGCCTGGATTTCACCAACGAGGACAGCGGCATGCATCCGATCGTCTATTCGGCGGATGGCACCCACGCCACCTATCCCAGCGGTTGCGCCACCCAATGCACGTGGAATGGCTACGCTGGTGGCATCACCAGCGACTATACGACCGCGGCAGGGCCGGCGTGGAAGGGATGGCTGACCAGCAGCTCGGCGAAGAACTACGAGATCGTCAGCGACAACACGAGCTGGATCCTCTACGCCAACCTCTGGGGCGAGGTCGGCGCCACCAATACGACCTCGGGAAAATACAGTCCGAAGTACCAGGATTGGGGGAAGCACAACGACGACAATCCCTACGGGCCAAAGTGAGCTCGCGGGAGCAACGCCCCGGTCGCCCCGGTCATTGGGAAACGATGGCCGGGGCGTCGTCGCCCGTCACCTATGGCATCAGCCACCGTACGCGTACGCCTTCGCATCCGCGCTCGCGAAGCTCGTCCTCGACCTCACGCAGGATCATCCGATCCAAAAAGCCTGATTTCAATGCCAGCCGCCGTGCTGCCAGCCTGGCTTTTAGCAACGCAATTCGCGCGCATTTGCTTGAATGAACGCCCGGCCGCTCTCGCCCCATTTCCATTCCTCCTGCCTTTGTTGCCGGAGGACGCTCTTGACGCGCAAATGCTTTTGCAAGGTTCGGGCCTGGCGGCCGGATTCAGCTTTTCTCGTCTGTGATGAGCTCCCGCACCCGCAGGCGGCCGACCTCGAGCTCATGAATGACCAGGCGGTCGATCGCGCCTCTCTTCAACGCGAAGTGCTTTACCGCCAGGCGTCCGATCGCCATGGCTCCGATCGCCAGGCTCCCGATGGCCACGGTCCCGACGCCGACCGCCGCCAGCGCCGTGGCAGCCCGCGCAAACGCGAGCTGTGCACCTGTCTTGGGGTAGGCCATCTCCGTCCGCTCTCGTTTCATTTCACCCTCCTTGCGCCTCGGGTACAATCGGCGCGATGTTGGAGGAGCCGATCATGGCATGGAAAGCTCGTCGGGAAGTGGATCTGGATGGGGGCGGCGCCTCCTCCGAGGTCCCTTTCCAGATCCAGGGGAAGGTCGGACGCATCGAGGATCCGCCGCCCGCCGCCTTCTTCAAGCGATACGTCGAGGCCAACCGGCCGGTCGTCATCAGCGGGGTCATGGAAGAGTGGCCCGCCCTCGACCGGTGGTCCTGGGACTACCTCGCCGCGGTGGCCGGCGACTGCTCGGGCGAGGTCATCGTCTCGCGCAACGGCCTCTATCCCGACTACGTCACCCAGCCGTCGCCGATGGCCAAGGTGGAGATGCCCTTCGCCGAATTCCTCCGCCGCGCCGTGCCGGCCGCCGGCGATCCACCCTTGCCGGCGATCCTCGGCCCCGGCGAGACCTACTATCTCTACGGCAAGTCCTACCTCCTGGACGCCGTGCCGGCCCTGCGCGCCGACCTGCGGACGCCGGCCTGCCTCGGCGCCGTGGCGGAGCCGTTCCGGCGCCTGTGGATCAGCACGCCCGGCTGCGTGACGCCGCTGCACTACGACCTGTCGAACGGCTTCCTCTGCCAGGTGCGCGGCACGAAGCAGGTCTGGCTGTTCGATCCGGCGCAGTTCGACCGCCTCTATCCGCGCGGCCCGCAGTTCCCGGGGCTCGACAACTTCGAGAGACAGACCCAGGTGGACATCCACCATCCGGACTATGAAGCCTTTCCGATGTTCCGCCAAGCCGCGGCCCTCGAATGCCGCCTGCGGCAGGGGGACACGCTCTTCATCCCCTCCAACTGGTGGCACGAGGTCGAGACCCTGGAGCCGTCGATCTCCGTGCAGCTCGCCTTCGCGGGGGGAACGGTCACCAGCGAGCTCGCCGTGCTCTCGGACCTCTTCAAGACGAAGAAACCCGACGAGCTGATGAACGAGCCCGCGGTCCTCCGGCTGATGCAGGACCCGACGATGATGCAGGCCGTCCTGCGGATGATGGCGGGAGCAGGGCGGTGAGGGTTCAGCGTTCTCCGGTAGGCCAGGCATCAGTCGCGGCCACGGAGACCCGCTCCACATCCTCGCGCAGGAAACCCTCCATCAGCTCCTCCCGGTGCGCCTCGAGAAAGCGCCGTAAGGCATCGAGGACCACTTCATCGATGCTCCGGAACCAGCCGGACTCAACGAGCGACTGCATCTCGGCAAAGAGCTGAGACGGGATCTCCGTCTCGATACGCTGTAGGGGTGCCTTGACTGCCATGAAGCCAGTGTAGCAGGGCCTGAAGGCATCTTTCTCCTATTTCCGCCCCAGATACTCTACCTCCCGTTTGAGCCCGCCGAGGGTCAGGTCTTCCATGCGGAAGAGCTCGCGGATCTTGTGGAGCGTGAAACGGCCGTAGGCGCTTCCCCAGCTCTCTTTGGGGGTCGGGTCGGGCCAGACCGAGTGACGGAACCGGTCGCGCAGGCGCTGCAACCAGACGAGGCTGCCTTCGGAACCGTCCGCGTAGAACGAGATCGCTCCGCGGGGATCGTCCAGACCGGCCGGGTCTTGCGCCCCTGGGACCGCCGGCGTCTCGCCGGCAACGTCATTTGCGCTGGCCACGGCGGTTTGGGTCACTCCAGTAGGCGGCGGTCCTGGCTTCGCCGACACCTGTCTGACCGATAAGCCCCCGACAACCCCCCGGATAAGACTCCCCTGCAACCGGCCGACGGGGCGATACCGTCTGAAGAGCTTCACCGCAGGCATGGCTTTACGGCTCCTCCAGTGGCGGATAAGACGAAAGGGGACTGACGTTCCCTCCGGGGTGCTTACCGGCACCCGCCCGCACGTTGACGAGCATGCGAAAATCGCCCATGATAGTGCTGCATCAACGAGATAGGGGACGTATGCGGAGGAGATGAAGCCAGCGCAGGCGGTAATACGGCGAAGCGAAAGGTGACATTGAATTCAGAGATTTAGAAGCAATGAGCTGGCCTAGAGAAGCGATGCGCCAGCCCCCATCGAAGGGAGGGACTGATGTGGTACCTCGCGAAGAACGGGCAACAGCAGGGGCCTGTCTCTGAAGAGCAACTGCGGAGGATGATTCAGGAGGGGAGCCTGAAGAAGGACGACTCGGTCTGGCAGGAGGGAATGGCGGCTTGGCAGCCCGCCGAGTCCGTCGCCGGGCTCGCGTTCCCTACCCGGCCCTCCGTTCCAACACCGCCGCCACTGCCGCCGCAGGCCCTCGCATCCTCCTACGCTCCGCCACAATATCAAGCTCCGCCCGCCCCGTACCCGTCGAGGGCAGCGAGGGAGGCCATTATGCAGCCAGCAGAAATCTTGAAAACTCTTGAGTTCGCTCCGGTCGAAAGGAAGCTCGAAGTCCTGGGTAAGCTGAACACTGGCGGCGTAGGCCAGCCCTTAGAGGAGGAGGTTCGTAGCGCCTTAGAGAAGATCGTTTTTGGTAGCAATGATAAGGGGCCAGTACGTTTTTTTGCAACACGCGCTCTTCTCGTTCATGGCGATAATAGTGATCGTGCAGTCCATGCATTAGCCTCATTTATGGGCTGCCAGTTATTTGAAGATCGCAACGATAAGATGATTTATTTCCCGTGGGCACCTTTGGATTCGTTATTCCGCCTGAGGGCTAACGCCTCGTATGCAGCAATCGAAGGGCTAAGTCTCGCTCGAGGAAATAGGGAAGCCGCAGTGGCCCTGAGGGGCATGCTTGACGTGTTTTCGGATCCTGAAGTTAGAGCGCTCGTCATATTCTCAATGGGCTCACTGGGACATGAGGCCTCGAGGGAAGTCCTCGAGTACTACGGGTCCTCAATGGCCGATTCTCCAGAAGGAAAAGCCGCCACGATCTGCCTTAAGAATTTCGGTCAGGCTTCAGTATACGACCTTATGCGAGCGCAAGCCCAACAGGAGGCACAGGAGAAGAAGGGGGCATGCTTCGTGGTTACAGCAGTCTGTGGCGATGACCAAGCAATGGAGGTTCAGGTGTGCCGAGCATTTCGGGATCGAGTGCTGATCAAGATGGCAGTCGGCCGAAGTTGTATCGAACTGTACAACAAAATCGGGCCAAAAGTCGCCGGAATATTGGCTGTCCACCCCATACTTAGGAAGGTAATTCGGATGTCTATGATCTCACCTATTGCTGCTTTTCTGGGCTGTTTTGTGCTCGCTGAGGAGCACGGAGCCGAGGGGGGCCAGCGAGAGTAACACAACGATCTGAGCCGGATAAGGAGAAATGATGGCACAGAGAATTTGCGATGCTTGCGGCAAGAGCAAAGATGTATATGGAGGCAAGACCTGTTCTAAAGGTCATTTCATTTGCGCTAGCTGCGCCTTCGGGCATGTGCATTGTCCACTTTGCGGGCATACACTGAGGTAGTATCTTAAGGCAGGCCGGGGGGTAAGGGCGCAGACCTGCCGAATGGAGGAGGAGAGACTCGTAGAGGTCGCGGTTTGGAGGAGCGGTGCGGCCCTCTCGCCTTCAGTGGAGAGTGTGCACCAGAGCAATGGCGCCAACTACTTCAGCCTCGTAGGCACGATACCTTTGGCGACCAGCAGATCCTTCGCCTCTTCGAGGAAGGCGGTCACCGCTCGTGAGAAACCGTCGGGAAGCCCTCAAAGAAAATCGGCGAGGAACTCCCCCTGCCTCGAGATAATCGAGCGCGGCCGCAGGCCGATTTCCTGGGGGGAAAAGGCGATCAACTACCGCGGCCTGAAAGGCCGCGAGAGTTTCACCGCAGGCGGCCAAGCTCTCGGTTCAGGTTCTCGCGGCCGCAGGTCTGCAGGGGCTGTTGACCCAGGGCATCGGCCTGCGGCCTCAGCCCCGGGATGCCCGGCCCGGTGGGCCGGACGGGCCGGCCCACCCTCGTTCTGGCTAAAAGTTTGTTTCGTGATAGAAACCTAGACAATATGAATCGACTTCACGCTGCTGGATCGCCATGAAAAAAGCTCTGCGCTTCTTCCTTTGGGTCTTGATCGTCATCGTTGCCGTCGTTGTGCTGGGTGTTGCACTGTTCGGCTACTTCGTCTACACGCCTGCTCCCGAAGTCCCACGCCTGTCCGGCAAGGTGACCAAGGGGACCCTCGAGGTGGGCGGACGGAAGCGGACGTACCTGACCTACGTGCCGCAGGGGCTGCCGAGAGGTGCACCGCTTGTGGTGGTGATGCACGGCTCGGGTGAAAACGGCGCGCATATGCGAAGGGCGACGGGGTATGGGTTCGAGCGCCTCGCGGACGAACAGGGCTTTGCGGTCGTCTATCCCGATGGGTACGAGGGCCATTGGAACGGGTGTAACATTATCGGTGACTACAGTGCGAACAAGCTGAACATCGACGACGTGGGATTCTTGACGGGATTGGCCGACAAGCTCATCACCGAAATCGGTGTCGATCGGGACCACGTGTTTGCGGCCGGCGCTTCCCGTGGCGGCCAAATGGCGTTTCGCCTGGCGCTCGAAGCTCCTTCCCGCTTTCGCGCAGTTGCGGCGGTGGCGGCGAACATGCCGGTGCCGGAGAACTTCAAATGCAAGCCCGCGGGGCAAGGCACTTCCTCCGTCATGATCATGAACGGTACGAAGGATCCCTTGAATCCGTTCGATGGGGGAGAGGTCAAGTTCTTCGGCATGTACAGGCGCGGCAAGGTCCGGTCGTCGCGAGAGTCCGGGCAATACCTTGCGGACCTCAATCACATCACCGGTACGCCTGAAGTGGCTCACGAAGATCACGTCGAGCAGGTGCTCTGGCGCAACGGCTCCAAGGTTGAGGTGGAGCTGATGGCCGTTCTCGGCGGCGGGCATGGCATACCTCAACCGTACTCGCGCTATCCGCGAATATTAGGCCCGACGCCCAAGGACCTGAACGGACCGGCAGTGATCTGGGCTTTCTTCGAGCGACAGCGGCCGAGATAGCTACGGTCAGCTGTGCTCGTTGCCGCTCTGCCCCGGCTCTGGTTGTCAGGGCTGAGATGGAAGCGCTGCCAGTGCCACGGCCGGAGTGCAGACCGGCAGAAGGTTGACGAGCCGCGTCAGGTGCTCATTGTCCAACGTGACGAGCGTAGTCCCGGCATCATGCGCGACAGCCGCATAGACCGCATCGGCACCGCGCAGGCCCTGCTGCGCCGCCAAGGTGAGAGCGTGGAGAGCACACACCTCGTCCAGCACCCGGACTGTCACATGCGGCAGCCGACTCAGCGCCACTGCGAACTCTTGTGCCTGCACTGGCGTACGACGCGTGCGGCCGATCGCTCCAGCCACCTCGGCCAACACCAAGTTGGGTACAACGATAGGGAGTGCCTGCCTCTGTACGACTTCAAGGAATTGGCGACTGATCAGATGGCCAGGTTCTCGTCGGTCAAAGGCGTTGACCCACACACTGGCATCCACCGTGTACATCGAGTCACCGCCGCATCGCCAACACGGCGGCCGTCAAGGTGCCTGACTCTTCTGCGTCGCTGACGGTGAGGGTGTCGCCAAGACGGAAGAATTCCTCCCATGTCTCCGTAGCGTCTGCCGGGGTCACGGAGACTGGAGAGGTTGTCGACGTCATCATGGCGCCGATGCGAAGTGCCAACGTGGACAACAAGCGCGCTTGTTCGGAGGGGGAGAGTCGCTCCACCAGTCGCTGGACTTCGGTGAGTGTGCTTTCTGCCATTCGCTTCTCCTTACCGCTTCCACACCGCGACGCGCCAGCCGATGCTAATGGGCGCTTGCGGCGCGCCAGTCCCATTTGGAGACGGGGCCGGCCGGTGGTACGACTTCAGCATACCAGAGCCCGCTTCACGGATGGGGGCCCTACTTCCGCCCCAGATACTCCACCGCCCGCTTGAGCCCTCCGAGGGTGAGGTCTTCCATACGGAAGAGCTCACGGATCTTGTGGAGGGTGAAGCGGCCGTAGGCGCTTCCCCAGCTCTCTTTGGGGATCGGGTTGAGCCAGACCGAGTGGCGGAACCGGTCGCGCAGACGCTGCAGCCAGGTGAGGCTCGCTTCGGAATCGTCCGCGTAGAACGAGATCGCTCCGCGGGCGTAGGTGAGCTCCTCCGGCGCCATGGTGGCGTCTCCCACGATCAGGACTCGTGTGTCCTGGTTCCTCTTCAAGAGAGCTTCGGTGGAGAGCGGAATGCGGCGCTGCGCATCCTTCCAGACGGTTCCGTAGATGGTGTTGTGGAAGAAGTAGGTGTCCGCCCGCTTGAAGCGGTTCTTGACCTTGGAGAAGAGCAGGCGCGTCAGGTGGACCCAGGGGAGCATGGAAGTTCCGCCGTTGTCGATCAGCAGCACGAGCTCGATGCGGTCGAGGAGGTCCTGCCGGAAGACCAGGTCGATCTCGCCGCCGTTTCGGGCGCTCTGGTAGATCGTCTGGTCGAGGTCGAGCTGGTCGCGCGGACCCGTGGGGACCATGCTTTTGAGGGCCGCCAGCGCCTGCGCCACGTTCGCGCCGTGCAGGAGGTTGGCGTCCGAATACTCGACGTACTTGCGTTCGCCGATCACCTTGAGCGCCGAGCGGTTGCCGCCGCCTCCGAAGACATTGACGCCTCCCTTGGCGTTCCCGGAATGGCCGAATGGCGAGTTGCCGCCGGTGCCGATCCAGCGGCTGCCTCCATGGTGTTCCTCCATCTGCTTCTGGAGAGTCTCCCAGAAGCGGCGCATCAGCTCGTCCTGGGACATGGTCCAGAGGGCCTGCGGCGGCAGCTCGCCCTGCTGGACCGCCTGCTTGAGCCACTCCCGGAACTGCGGCGTGTTGAGCAGCTCCGGATCGCCCGGCGCCACGCGCGGCACGTCGATCCCGAAGAAATGGAAAAGGAAGGCGCGCTCGAAGTCATCCATGTGCTCGACCCGGCGCACGAAGCAGAGGCGGGCGAACAGGAAGAGCGATTCGAGATCCGGCGCCAGCCCCCTCTCCAGGCCTTTGTAGAAGTCCAGCGTGTCGGTCATGCTGGCCGGGACGCCGTACTCGCGCAGGCGGACGATGAAGCCGTCGAGGAACATGGGTGGATTCTATCGCCGATACCCCAGTCCATCTCCTGCGGGGGAACGCTTGCAGGCGTGGCCCTTGAAACCTTCCCGCCCCCCGCCTCGTCCTGTTATCCCAGGAGGTGGTCCATGAACGCTTTGATTCCCGCCGGTGGTCTCCAGGAGGGTCAGGATGCTCCCGAGGCCAGGCGTCGTGCTCTTGTCGCGCAGCTCGCTCTCGCGCCGTTCCAGGCGCGCTCATATACGAACCTGGTCTATCTGCTCTTGGCGTTCCCGCTGGGGATGGCCTATTTCGTCTTCCTGATCACCGGCCTGTCTTTGAGCCTCGGGCTGATGATTACGATCCTGGGCCTGCCGATCCTGGGCCTCATCCTGCTGGGGAGCTGGTGGCTGGCGGCTCTGGAGCGGCGGCTGGCGATCGGGCTGCTCGGCGCGGCGGTGCCGCCCATGGGGACGGCTCCCTTTCAGACCGGCCAGGGCTTCCGGCGCGACGTCGAGGAGTTCCTCGGCAACCGGGTCACGTGGACGGGGATGATCTTCCTGGCGCTCAAGTTCCCCCTGAGCCTCATCACCTTCGTGGCGACGGTGACCCTGGTCGCCCTGTCCATGTCGTTCCTCCTGGTGCCGTTCCTCTATCCCCTGAGCTTCATCGAGTGGGATGGCGTGATGCTCTGGTGGGTGGACAGCCCGGCCGAGGCGGGCCTCTGCTTCCTGTTGGGGATCCTGCTCACCTACGTCTCGCTGTTCCTCCTGAACGGCCTCGCGATGCTCTGGAAGGCGATGGCGACGGCGATGCTGGGGAGCGAGCGGTACGCGGTGCAGCCCTCACCCCCGGCCCCTCTCCCACAAGTGGGAGAGGGGGGAGGGTTAGCCGAACAGCCGGAACCTGAGATCTCTTAGAACCCCCCTAACCTACACCCCTCTCCCGCTCGCGGGAGAGGGGCCGGGGGTGAGGGCTCCTTCTGTTACTCTCCTCTCCGGAGAGACACCATCCTTGGACACCCTCTGGCAGGACATCCGCTTCGGATTCCGGACGCTCGTCCGCAATCCCGCCACGTCGATCGTGGCGCTCCTCACCCTGGCTCTGGGGATCGGGGCGAACACGGCCCTGTTCAGCGTGGTCGACGGCGTGCTGCTCAAGCCGCTGCCCTACCCGGAGCCCGACCGGCTCGTCCTCATCATGGAGAGCAATCCGGCCCGGGGATTCCCCCGCTACAGCGACGCGCCTCCCAACTTCGACGACTGGCGCCGCCAGAACCGGATGTTCGAGGCCATGACGGCGATCCACGAGCACCGCTTCAATCTGACCGGAGGGGAGCACGCCGAGACGGTGCAGGGGGCGCAGGTGACGCCCGAATTCTTCCGTGTGCTCGGGATCCGGCCCTCGCCGGGCCGCGGCTTCCTGGCCGAGGAGGGACGGCCCGGGGGGGCCCGGGTCGCCGTCCTCTCCCGGGAGCTCTGGCAGAGGCGCTTCGGGTCCGATCCCGGCATCCTGAACCGGCAGGTGGAGATCGACGGCGAGAGCACGACTGTGGTCGGGGTCATGCCTCCCGGGTTCGGCCTGCCTTCACAGAGCGAGATCTGGACGCCGCTCGTCTGGGACTTCAAGCCGGAGACGCGGGGCGGGCATTTCCTGCAGGCGGTCGGCCGCATGAAGGCGGGCGTCACCCTGGAGGAGATGCGGGCGGAGATGGCGGCGCTCGCCGCCCGCCTCGAGCGGCAGTATCCGGAGTCCAACACCGGCTGGACGACGCTCCTGATCCCGCTCTCCGACGTCCTGGTCGAGGAGGTGCGCCCGGCTCTCCTGCTGCTCCTCGCCGCGGTGGCCTTCGTGCTGCTCATCGCCTGCGCCAACGTGGCCAATCTCCTCTTGGCGCGGCTGGCTTCGCGGGAGCGGGAGATCGCGGTGCGGACAGCTCTCGGCGCCGGGCGGGCGCGGCTGGTCCGCCAGATGGTCACGGAGAGCCTGGTGCTCTTTCTGGCCGGCGGTGCCCTCGGGCTGCTCCTGGCTTTCTGGGCGACGCGGGTGCTGGTGGCGCTCTATGGCAGGGACCTGCCGCGCGAGCAGGAGATCGGTCTCGACGGGCGCGTCCTCCTCTTCACCCTCGGTCTCTCTCTGGCGACCGGGCTCGTTTTTGGCCTGGTGCCGGCGCTCTCCGCCACCCGCGGGAAGCTCTTCGGGGCTCTCAAGGAAGGCGGACGGGCGGTGGCGGGCGGCGCGCGCGGCCGGCTCGTCCGTGACCTCCTGGTCGTCGGCGAGGTCGCGGTCGCCCTGGCTCTCCTGGTTGGGGCGGGGCTGCTGCTGCAGAGCTTCGCGCGGCTGCGCGCGGTCGATCCCGGGTTCCGCCCGGCGGGAGTGCTCACCGCCGAGATCGCGCTGCCGGCCAAGAAGTTCTCCGACGACGGGCGGCGGATCGTCTTCACACAGGAGCTGCTCGACCGTTTGCAGGCGATTCCGGGGGTCGAGTCCGCCGACACGGTCTCCCCGCTGCCGCTCACCGGCTACGACCACGTCAGGGCCTACGTCGTCCAGGGGCGGCCGGAGCCGCCGCCCGGCGCGGAGACCACCACCCACGTCCGGCTGGTCACTCCCGGCTTCTTCCGCACCCTGGGCATCCGCGTGCTCCGGGGCCGGGTCTTCACCGCCCGGGACGATCCGGCCTCCGTTCCGGTCGTCCTCGTCAACAAGACCATGGCGGACCGCACCTGGCCGGGCGAAGATCCGGTCGGCAAGAGGCTCACGTTCGGCGGCTCGGCCCCGCGCTCGGAGTGGGTCTGGAACGAGGTCGTGGGCGTGGTGGCGGACATCCACCATCAGGCCTTGGACCAGGAGGCCGACGCCGAGGTCTACGTGCCGCAGCTCCAGAACCCGGTCGGCGGCCCGTTGTCGATCCTGCTCAAGACCTCGGGGGAGCCCACCCGGCTGGCCGGCGCCGTGCGCCAGGCGGTGCGCGCGATCGACGGCGACCTGCCGGTCGAGCGGGTGCGCACCCTCAAGAGCCTGGTCGCGGAGTCGCTCTCGGGCTCCCGCTTCCAGGCCGTGCTGCTCGGCCTCTTCTCGGGAGTCGCCCTGTTCCTCGCCGCGATCGGCGTCTACGGCGTGATCAGCGATTCGGTGGTGCAGCGGACGCACGAGATCGGCATCCGGATGGCTCTCGGCGCGCGCCGGGCGGAGGTGCTGCGCCTGGTGATCCGCCAGGGGATGTCCCTGGTGCTCTCCGGCGTCGCGCTCGGTCTCTTCCTCTCGGTGCTCGTTCTCTGGGAGCTTTCCGACCGCATCGGGATTCTTCTTTATAAAGGCCGTGCTCTCGATCCACCGACCCTGGCGGCCGTGTCGCTCGTGTTGCTCGCCGTGGCCCTGGTGGCCAACTGGCTGCCGGCCCGGCGGGCGATGCGGGTGGAGCCGTCGGTGGCGTTGCGGTCGGAGTAGGTGGAGATGAAGGGCAGGCACAAGGCCTGCCCCTACGGTTCGGTGTAGGGGCAACCCTTGTGGTTGCCCAGGTTTCGAGGAGATGGCATCTTGGACACCATCTGGCAGGACATCCGCTTCGGCTTCCGGACACTGCTCCGCAGCCCCGCCACCTCGGCGGTGGCGCTCCTCACCCTGGCTCTCGGGATCGGGGCGAACACGGCGATCTTCAGCGTGGTCAACGGTGTGCTGCTCGAGCCGTTGCCCTACCCCGATCCCGACGAGATCGTCCTGATCCTGGAGAGCAATCCCGGCCTGGGCTTTCCGCGGTTCAGCGTCGCGCCGCCGAACTTCGACGACTGGCGGCGCCAGAACCAGGTGTTCGAGAGCATGGCCGCGGTCTCCCAGGGCCGGTTCAACCTGACCGGGGGCGAGCGCCCCGAGGCGGTGCCCGGGGCGCGGGTGACGCCGGACTTTTTCCGCGTCTTCGGAGTCCAGCCCGCGCTGGGGCGGGGCTTCCTCCCCGAGGAGGGGGGGCCCGGCGGTCCCAAGGTTGCCGTCCTCTCCGACGACCTGTGGCATCGCCGCTTCGGGTCGGACCCCGGAGTCCTGCACCGGCAGATCCCGGTCGACGGCGAGAGCTACTCCGTGATCGGAGTCATGCCGCCCGGGTTCGAGTCCCGTTCCCAGCAGCAGATCTGGTTGCCGCTCCCCTGGGACTTCCCGCCCGAGTCGCGGGGCGGCCACTTCCTTTCCGTCTTCGCGCGGATGAAGGACGGCGTCACCCTGGAGAGGGCACGGGCGGAGATGAAGACCATCGCCGCCCGCCTCGAGCGCCAGTATCCGGACTCCAACCACGGCTGGACGACGGAGGTGCGCCGGCTGCACGACGCTCTCGTCGAGGGCGTGCGCCCGGCGCTCGTCCTGCTGCTCGCCGCTGTGACGTTCGTGCTGCTCATCGCCTGCGCCAACGTGGCGAACCTCCTCTTGGCGCGCCTCGCCTCGCGGGAGCGGGAGATCGCGGTCCGCACCGCCCTCGGGGCGGGACGGGTGCGCCTGGTCCGCCAGATGCTCACCGAGAGCCTCGTCCTTTTCCTGGTGGGGGGCGCTCTCGGTCTGCTGCTCGCCAGCTGGGCGGTCCAGGTCCTGGTGGCGCTCTATGGCGAGGACCTGCCGCGCCGGCAGGCGATCGGGCTCGACGGCCGCGTCCTCCTCTTCACCCTCCTCGTCTCGCTGGTGACCGGCCTCGTCTTCGGTCTGGCGCCCGCACTCTCGGCGACCAGCGGAGGTCTCTTCGGCGCCCTCAAGGAGGGGGGGAGGGCGGTGGCCGGCGGCGCCCGCGGCCGGCTCCTGCGCAACCTCCTGGTCCTCGGCGAGGTGGCGGTCGCCCTGGTCCTCCTGGTGGGGGCCGGACTGCTGCTGCGGAGCTTCGCGCGCCTGCGCGCCGTCGATCCCGGATTCCATCCGGAGGGAGTCCTCACGGCCGAGATCGCGCTGCCGGATCAGAAGTACGAGCAACAGGAGCGCCAGATCGCGTTCACCCGGGAGCTGCTCGACCGTCTACGGGCAATTCCGGGGGTGCAGTCGGCCGACACGGTCTTCCCGCTGCCGCTCGGCGGCAACGATTTCGTCCTCGCCTTCTCGGTCCAGGGGCGTCCGGACACATCGTCCACCGAGAGCAGCCTCCATGCGAACATCCGGCTCGTCACTCCGGACTTCTTCCGGACCATGGGCGTCCGCGTGCTCCGGGGCCGCGTCTTCACCCCCCATGACGACCCGAAGGCCCCGCTCGTGATCGTCATCAACAAGACCATGGCGGACCGGATCTGGCCCGGCGAGGACCCGATCGGCAAGCGCATCACCTTCGGCGACGCCGGCGGACCCGAGGTGCAATGGATGGAGGTCGTGGGGGTGGCGGCCGACGTCCGCCATCGCGCGTTGGACCAGGACTCCGGCGCGGAGGTCTACTGGCCGCAGCTCCAGAATCCCATCGGCGGCCAGCTGTCGATCGTCGTCAAGACGGCCGGGGATCCTGCCCTGCTGAGGGGCGCCGTGCGCGAGGCGGTGCGCTCGATCGACGGCGATCTGCCGATCGAGCGGGTGCGTCCCCTGGAGAGCGTGGTCTCGGAGGCGCTGGCGGGCTCCCGCTTCCAGACGGTGCTGCTCGGGATCTTCGCCGGAGCCGCCCTGCTCCTGGCCGCGATCGGCGTCTACGGCGTGATCAGCTACTCGGTGGCGCAGCGGACGCACGAGATCGGCATCCGCATGGCTCTGGGGGCGCGTCGGCAGCAGGTGCTGGGCCTGGTGATCCGGCAGGGGATGGCGCTCGTGCTGGCCGGCGTGGCGCTGGGTCTGGCCCTCGCCGTGGTGCTGATCTGGTGGCTCTCGGAACGTCTCGCGGCCTTCGTCTACGGCGGAAAGCCTTTCGATCCGGTGACTCTGGTGGTCGTGCCCCTGGTGCTCCTGACGGTGGCCCTGGTGGCGAACTGGTTGCCGGCCCAGCGGGCGACAGAGGTGGAGCCGGTGGTGGCGCTGCGGTCGGAGTAGGCCCTCACCCCCAGCCCCTCTCCCACAAGTGGGAGAGGGGAGAGGGTTAGAGGGCGCCACGTTTTCCCGAAGGTCTCTTCTAACCTACACCCCTCTCCCGCTTGCGGGAGAGGGGCCGGGGGTGAGGGTCCCCTTGACCGCCTCCACGAACGTCCGCGCATGCTCGACCGGCGTCCGCGGGAGAATCCCATGCCCCAGGTTCACGATGTGGCCGCCGCCTTTGCCTTCTTCGAGGAGGGCGGCGACGCGGCGCTCGATCTCGGGGATCGGGCCGAGGAGCGCCGCGGGATCGAAGTTCCCCTGGAGGACGCGGTTGCCGACCACCTGCCGGACCTTCCCGAGCGGCAGCCGCCAGTCGACCGAGAGGACGTCGACCGGCAGGTCGCGCATTCCTTCTAATAGATGCGTTCCGCCGTTGACGTAGTAGATCAGCGGGACGGTCCCGCGGATGGCTTCGGCGATCTTGCGCAGCGGGGGCAGGGCGATCGAGCGCCAGCGCTCCAGGTCGAGGATGCCTCCCCAGGTGTCGAAGAGCTGCAGGGCCTGGGCTCCCGCGGTGATCTGGCCGCGCAGGTAGGCGATCGAGGTGTCGGCGATACGGTCGAGGAGCAGGGCGAGCCCCGCGGGGTCCTCGTAGCTCCAGGTGAGCAGGTGGGACCAGTCCTTCGAGCCCCCCCCTTCCACCAGATAGGCGGCCAGCGTCCACGGCGTGCCGCCGAAGCCGATGACCGGCACCACGCCGTCGAGCTCGCGGCGCACCAGGCGCAGGGCGTCGAAGACGTAGCCCAGCGACTCCTCGACCTCGGGCACGCGGAGGCGCTCGACGTCCTGGCGCGTGCGCACGGGGTGGGGGAAGGTCGGGCCGTCCCCCTTGGCGAAGACCAGCTCGGCTCCCATGGCTTCCAGAGGGAGCAGGATGTCGGCGAACAGGATGGCGGCATCGACCCCCACGATGCGGACCGGCTGGATCGTCACCTCGGCCGCCAGCTCGGGCGTCTTGCAGAGGGTCAGGAAGTCGGCCCTCTCGCGGACCGCACGGTACTCCGGCAGATAGCGGCCGGCCTGTCGCATCATCCACACCGGCCGTCGCTCGGTCGTCTCGCCGCGGCAGGCGCGGAGGAAGAGGTCATTCACAGTGGGCGATAGGATACACTCTTCGCCGATGTTCCGCCTGGTTGCCTACTCACCGGACGGCGTCCGGCGCTTTCCCATCCACCGGAGCGAGCTGGTCATCGGGAGCGTGCCCGAGGCCGACATTTATCTCCCCTACACGGGGGTGGCCCAGAAGCACGCCATCCTGCGCTACGACGGGCACGAGCTGCGCATCGAGGACCTCGGCACGCGCAAGGGCCTGCTGGTGAGCGGCCGCAAGGTGCGTGAGGCGCTGCTGGAAGTCCTGGACGAGATCCGCGTCGGCGGGGTCACCCTCCTGGTGGAGGACGTGGTGCCGGCACAGGACAGAGAGCCGCCGCCTCCCGTCGAGACGCGACCGTCCGGTCCGCCCCGCATCTCCCCCGAGCGCATGGTCGAGCACCTGAGCCGGTTGAGCGAGTGGGTGCTCGCCGATACCGAGAGCCGCACGACCTCCGAGACCTTGATGGAGGAGGTGCTCGCCGATTTCGGCGGCGGCGTCTTCTTCCTCCTTCAGGGGGAGATGGAGAGCGCCGGCCTCAAGCTGGTGGTCAGCACCGATCCGGTCTGGCTGGCGAGCGGCGAGAGGCTGACCGAGCAGCTCCTGGCCCATCGCGACGCCGGTCACAACCTGCACCGGGGGGGCGCCTTCGAGGGAGAGCTGGCGGGTGCGCCGGCCTGGGTCTGCTATCACTCCTTCGGCGCCATGGAGCGCACCTACACCCTGACCGCGGCCTTCCCGGCCTACCGTCCCGACGGGGACTGGACGCCGGTGCCTGCCTTCCGCACCCTGGGGCACCTGCTCGTGCTCGGGCTGGTCCATCACGTGGGGTGGTACGAGCCGATCCTGCCCGGGCACCCGGGGCAGCAGGACCTGGTGCTCGACCCTGGCCTCGTGGTCGGCCAGTCGCAGCTCATGAAGCAGGTGGTCGAGCAGCTCCGCACGGCGGTGGACCCCGGCGTGCACGTCCTGCTGCTCGGCGAGCCGGGCGTGGGCAAGGAGCTCCTGGCGCGCTCGCTCCACCTGTCGGGAGGGCGCCGCCACGGCCCGTTCGTGGTCGCGACCTGCGGCGGGGCGCGGCCGGTGCAGATCGAGGCCGATTTGTTTGGGGCCGAGGTGCCGGGCAAGGGGGGGCCGGTGCGCCGCGAGGGCAAGCTCCTCCTCGCCCATGGCGGGACCCTCTTCCTCGACGAGGTGGACCAGCTGCCGCTGGAGGTGCAGGCGCGGCTCGTCCGTTTCCTCCGCTCCGGCGAGGTGGAGCCCACCGGGAGCAACGCCTCGCAGAAGGTGGACGTCCGCATCGTCGCCGGCAGCCGCACGCCGCTCGAAGCCGTGGTGGCCCGCGACCTCTTCCGGGCCGACCTGGCCTACCGCCTGTCCCAGGTCACCATCGAGGTGCCCCCTCTGCGCGAGCGGCGCGAGGACCTCCCGCTCCTCATCCAGTCGTGCGTCAACCGGTTCTGCCACGAGACCGGCAAGCGGATGCAGGGAATCACGGTCAAGGCCATGTCGGCGCTCCTCAACTACGACTATCCGGGAAACCTGTCCGAGCTGGAGAACATCGCCCGCCAGCTCGTCTACATGGCGCCGCCCGGGCGTCCGGTGGACATCAACCTGCTCCCCGAGAGGGTGCGCAACGGCACGCTCGTGACCTCGCGGGTCGACGCGGGCTCGGACCTCGATCTCGACCGCCTGGTCGGCGCCTGCGAGCAGACCGCCATCCGCGAGGCCCTCCGCCGCACCCACGGCAACAAATCGCAGGCCGCCCGGGTCCTCGGTCTCTCGCGCAACGGCCTGGCCATCAAGATGGAACGCTACGGTCTCAAGGTATGATTGTTGCCCGCTCCCCGAGAAGAGTAGTAGAATGGCACGAAATGAGCCTGGATAGATGTGACCACTGCGGCAACTCGATCTCCCCAGACCGGGAACATTGCCCTCACTGCGCGAGGCCTGTACCGTTCCCCAACGTCCGGGCGGCCCTGCGCGAGCAGCAGGCGCTCAAGGAGCGATACGATGCCGCCCTGAGCTGTTCGAGGAGAATTCCACCCTTTTCCTCAAGCGCTGCAATTACGACCCTCGTCCGGGTTACCGTGCCCTCTGGCCCGATCGGGCGAAGCTCTGCGTGGCCAAGCTCACGAGCAAGCTGCCATCCTCTTTACCCGAAGCTGAGTTTGCAAGGCTCCTGCTCCGCCGGGGCCTGCGCCCGGAGCAGGACCATTTTGTGGAAGTCCACATCTGGGGTCCGCTGTCGGTCCATTCCATCGAGCAGATCACGATCGAGGCAACCAACAATCTGAGCCCGGCAATCCTGGAAGCTCTACGGGAGAACCTGGAACGGGCCGGTGTGGAAATGGAGGTGTTCTGATGCAAGCAGTCGTTTCCGGCCGTGCTGGCGTTGCTCTGCTGCTCGATGGGGAACAGATCGTCTCTCTCCGCGTCGGGACAGGCGGGAACGCGGAACCTTGCGATCTGGAGGATTTCCCGTTCCTCTTCGGGGATGCCAACGACCTGGAGTTCGTTGAGGACGTGGACCTTCCTCAGGTCGCTGAACGCCTTTCTCGCGAGCATTCCAGGCAGGAGGCGCTCCAACTCATGCTCATCAGCCTGGATCAGAGCCTTTCGATGCGCACCCGCCGGGCGGCAGGCGAGGAGCTGGAGAATCTGCTCGCGGAGAAAGAGGTACAGGATTTCATCGAGAGAGTCCTCCATGCTCACGTGCTCCCTCCCTCGGCGGATTTGACCGGAGCCCTGGTGATTCTTCCCGGGAACGCCGGTAGAGTCAGGAAGCTCTTGAGGGCGCTCGAAGCCTGTCAGCAGAACATCGCCTCGGTGCAGTACGCCTGGGAAGGAATTCCGCGATCCTTTTTCGGCGGCGGCTCCAACTACGAACAGGCTCGCGCTGTTGCCGTGCGAGAAGGTCTGTTTCGGAACCTCGTGAAGAGGTGCAAAGAAAGAGAATCGCTCGCGACCTTCGTGTCGGCCAGCCTCGAGAACCAGGCCGTTCGAGATTTGCCGAATGCTCCAGTCTGGCTCGGGAAGTGGGTTGCGCTTCTGCAACTGGAGGAAGGGAGCCCATATCCGGTGGGCATTCCTCTGTCTGAGCAGAGCGTTGCGGAAGCGGACAGTCCGCGCCGGTATGGATCGATGCCCGATACGGGACTGGAGGAGGACGACGAAGGATGAGCTTCCGATCCTGGTATCCTGCTATCCGACAACGTCCAAGGAGTCCCAAGATGAGACTGAAGCCCCTCGCCCTCCTCCTTCCCCTCGTCCTCCTCGCCCTCACCGCCGCCCGCGGGGCGGAAGAGCCCCAAAAGGCCGCCGCCCCGGTCGAGGTCACCTTGAGCGAGTACAAGATCGAGATGCCCACGACCATCCAGGCGGGGCCGACCACGTTCCAGGTGCACAACCAGGGGCAGAAGAAGCACAGCTTCAAGATCGAGGGACCGGGGATCGAGGCGATGCTGTCGGCCGTCGTGGGGCCGAAAGAGACCGGCAGCCTCGACGTCACCCTTCAGGCCGGTGAGTACAAGGTCTATTGCCCGATCGGCAACCACTCGATGAAGGGGATGACCATGAAGCTGGTGGTCACCGAGAACCAGGGGCGGTGATCCGCAGGGTCAGGAGAGTCACCTCGGGCCGCGTGCCGATGCGGAAGGGGATCCCCCAGTAGTTCGTTCCCGGATTGATATAGAGGAAGGAGCCGTTCTGGCGGTGCGTGCCCATGGCGTGCTTGACGAACGGTGAGGCGAGGCTCCATCCCAGTCGGGGAATCGCGAGCTGGCCGTAGTGCGTGTGCCCGCTGAGCGTCAGCTCGACGCCGCGCTGCGCCAGCGCCGGCCAGAGCGCGGGGTTGTGCGCCAGCGCGATCGTGAAGCCGTCCGGCGGGACGGTCGAGAGCGTCCGGGCGATGTCCGGCGCGACCGCGGAGCCGCCGCGTCCCGCGGGATCGCCCGTCCCCGCCAGCCAGAAGCGGGACCCGTTGCGCTCCAGCGGGACCGCGCGGTTGACCAGCACCGTCATCCCCATCGTCTCCAGGCCCTGCCGGACCGCCGTCCATCCCGCATAGACGTCGTGGTTGCCCGGAATGGCGAAGACGCCCAGCGGCGCCGAGAGCCCGCGAAAGGCCGCGGCGAAGTGCTCGACGTCCCGCGCGTAGTCGTCCACCTGATCCCCGGTGACCGCGATCAGGTCCGGCCGTGCATCGCGGACCGCCGCCGCGACCCGCGCCAGAAACCGGCGCGAGGTGTGCGGTCCCACGTGCAGGTCGGAGATCTGCGCGATCCGCATCCCGTCGAGCCCCGGCGGGAGACGGTCCAGGCGGACCTCCAGAGGGCGCATCCGGAGCCAGCGCGTGGTGGCGTACCCGGCGAGCCCGAGCGCCGCCAGGCTCGCCGCGGCGGCCGCCAGCGCCCAGCGGCCGGCGAGCCCGCTCACTCCGAAGGGCAGGCCCGCCAGCGCGCCCACCAGCCCGGAGATCCCGAGGAGAGGAAGGAAAAGCTGGGCGTACCAGAAGGGGTGGACGACCAGACGCCGTTTGAGCGCCGACGGATACCCGTTGCCCGTCCGGCTCCGGATCATCCCCAGAAGCGGAGCCGTACAGACGGCCGCCGCGCCCAAAACCGTCAGCCATCCGCCTGGAAGCAGAGGGTGCAGGAGCGCCCCGAGGACCAGCCACCACGTGGCCGTCCAGAGAAGAAAGATCGCGAGGAGGCGTCCGAACGACCGCATCCTCGCGAGACTAGCAATTCTGCCGGGCCGCTTCTCGCGATCGCCTCAGCGCCGGCAGCAGGAGAGCGTGCAGAACGGCCCCGCTGCCGGAACGGCGACCGCTGTTCCGAAATCGGCCAGCGTCTGTGCCGGGACCGGCTCGAAGCCGCCGTCTCCGGCCCCCCGGTACCACCGCAAGGTCAGGCGGTCCGCCAGCGCTCCGGAGGTGAAGAGCAGGTCCAGCCTGCCGTCGCCGTCCACGTCGTAGGGCGCGATTCCCTGCCGGTTGAAGAGGAACGGCAGCGTGGCGACGGGTGTGGGCGCAGCGAACCGGTCTTCGCCCAGTCCCTTGACGACATACAGAACCTTGCTCGTCCCGAGGACCCAGAGGTCGGCGTGGCCGTCGCCGTCGAAGTCTCCCGCCGCGATCCCGCCCCAGCGCGGCAGCGGCCCCCGGCTCTCCGCGAGATCGCCGGTCCCTGCGAGCTCGATCCGGGAAGAGGAGCTGAAAGGAGACTCCGGAAGCCCCGAGCCCTTGTAGATCGCCACGGTGCTCCGCGGGGCCGTCTCGTGGACTGCGAAGACGGCGAGGTCGAGCGCGCCGTCGCCGTTGAAATCGGCGAGGCTCTTGCCCGCCAGGACCTCGACGTCCTCCAACCCGGAGGCGATCGTCTCCCGCACGAAGCTCGCGCCCTTGCCGGTGTTGCGATAGAGGAACAGGTCCGCCTCCTGGCCCGAGCCGGAAAACGAGACGATGGCGTCGACATCTCCGTCGCCGTCGACGTCTCCGCAGGTTGCGGGCTCGATGCTGTCGCCGGGAGTCGCATCGTCGAGGGCCGTGGCCCGCTCTGCGGCGAAGGCCGACGGGCCGGGACCGGTCCGTGGCACCCACCGCAGCAGCCTGCCGGGGCCGTCCCCGTAGAGGACGTCGAGGTCTCCGTCGCCGTCGAAGTCGGCGACGCAGGCCGCCTGGCTGGCGAGCCCCGGGGCCAAGGGGAGGGGCTGGGCCGGGCCGATCGAATCGCCCGAGAGCCCCGCGGCCTGCAGGACTCCGCCACGGCGGCTGACTCCCACCGCGACCGGATCGTCCTCGCAGTCGACGACGTTGAGATGGATCTGTGCGCTCCCCGACAGGCCCCAGCGGTTGGTGACGGTGACCGTGAGGATGTGCTCGCCGGCGGACAGCGTCTCGATGGTGAGCAGAGGCCCGGTTCCGAGGGCGCCGTCGCGGTCGGAGGTCCAGCGAAACGCTTCAGGGGACAATTCGCGGTCCTGGAGGTCGTCCGCGTCGGCCCGCACGAGGATGGCCGTACCGAGGCCGGCCTGGCTGCCGTCTCCGGGGTTGAGGATCGTCACCCGGGGAGCCTTGGGTGCCACGGTCTGCAGCGCGCTGTCGATGAAGGCGGAGTTGCCGCGGTTGTCCGAGGCCACCACGCGGAAGAAGGCGTGATCGCTGCCCGGCAGCCGGGAGAGGTTCACTCCCATGCAGGAGGTCGCATTCATCGCCACAGGGAGGAAGCGCCGCGCACCTTCGGGCCGGTCGCCGTCCGGGCTGTAGAAGACGGAGAAGGTGAGGCGGTCGCCGTCGGGATCGATCGCTTTCCACAGCAGCTGCGAGTGGGAAACGCGGAAGCTCGTGAAGACCGGAGCCGAAGGGCTGAGCTCGATGGTGTCCACGGCCTGCCCGTCCCGGACCAGTTGCAGATGGGTCGCCTGGTCCTCCCAGGGTACTGCGACGGTGAAGGAGAGCTGAACCGGAATGCTCCCTGCAACGGTGTCGCCGGCCACGGTCGCGACCTGGAAGCAGCGCTCGCTCAGGACGACGGGGACCGTCACGGTCGCGCCCTGAAACCTGACGAGCCTGACGCAACCGGAGCCGGGCTCGGGATCGATGATGCCGCTCTGCGAATCGATCCGGTCAATGGTCTCGATCGTCCCGCCGCCTCCTGCCGCGGGAAGAAATCCGGAGGCAACGAGAAACGCCCCGGTCCTCGGCGAGACCGGTATGACGTTGCAGCTGCCGAAAGGGTTCGAGATACCACCCTTGCGGAAGCGCGCCGCGAAGAATTCGGCTCGATCGGGCGACAGAGCGCAGAAGAGCTGGTTGTAGGTATAGGGCGACAGCCAGATCTTGTCGGGATCCACCATGTCGATGAGCGTCTTGGTTTCAACCTTGTCCAACGCCGAGGTAGTATCGATGCCTCGGCAGTGATGCCCTTGCATGACGTCGATGAGATGGCCGGATCGTGGAAAGAGCGCTCCTGAGACGATCGGGTGAGGGCGTACGCCGGTCTCCTGGGTCCGAAACGAAATCTTGTCGCTGTCGTCCGGGTAATCCGGAGCTCGATACGGCCAGCCAGCGTCGTCCAGGCATGGGTGTTGTCCTCCGAGGTTGTGTCCGATCTCGTGCGCGAGCGTCGGACTGCCGGCTTGGCCGTACGTGTACATGCTGTCGATGACCGTGACGAAGCCGTGGCCTCCTTTCCGAAAAAAGGGATCAGAATAGCCGTTGCGCCAGATCTGGGCCGGCAGCCAGGCGACGACCTGGTCAGGAAGCTCGCACGCGGGACCGGCGGCGAGCTCCTCGGCGCAAAAAGAACGGCGGAGGATCGCTTCCCGGTTGAGGAGCCGGAAGAGGGTCTCGGCGCATACGTCACCATCGTCGGTGAGCGACGGTGTGCATTGGGCCGGATCATCGAGACGAGGATTTTGGATGTCAGAGCCTCGGCGGTAGGTGACGGCCGAGGCGGGATAGCCATCGATGAGGAACGTCTGTGCGGTGGTCAGCGCCAAAGGGTCGGGCTTCTGTCCTCTGACCTCGACCGGCCGGTATTCGATGTGGAGCGCCCGCCGTGCGACGAACGGCAGAGAGGCCGTGGCGGTATTGTTCTCCGGGAAAAGGTCCTCGGTGCCGGGAGGGGAAAGGACCATGGCGTCGACGTCGAGCCGGTCGCCTTCCCGGCAGGTGGTGCAGAGAAACGTGAAATTGGCGGAGCCTGACGACCGCTCGCGCGGGGACAGGGTGAACGATCCGCCGAGGTTGAGCCTCCCGTCCGCGTTCGTCTCCACGAGCTCTCCGGCCGTATTGATCACCTTGAAGGTCGCCCGCACCGGCACCGTGAACGTGGGGCCTGCGCCTGCCGGGAGCGGCTCGGCGAAATCGGCGTAAACCCGGATATAGATCGGCTTTCCTACGATGAGGGGAAACGCGTTGTCGGCCGGCGGGCAGAAGGTCGCGAGGTCCCCTTCGGTTGAATCGAAGCATTGGACACCCTGAGTCACCTCGACCCCCGTGGCACGGAAGTCGACCCTGCACGGGTCCGGATCGCAGGTTCTGCCACGGATCGGAGCGGCGGGTGGCAGCGGGCCGAGCGGACCGGCGAAGAGAGACGAGTTGTGCGTGCGCCCTTCGGAGGCCTCACCGGCGAGGCAGGGAAGACCGGACAAGATCAGAACGGTCCATAGCGTCAGGTGCATGGCTCTCATGGGGCACCTCCTGGTTTTGCTGATTGTCTGGATCCTTCAAAGGAGAGTGTTCCGGGAGGAGCGAAACATTTCGGATGCCTCAGCCGCCAGGCTCCGCTATGATCGGCTCATGCGAGCCCTCCCTGTCCTTCTGCTCCTGGTTTCCTCTACGGCGCTCAGCGCCGCCGAGCTGCCGCCGCTCCGCGATCAGGCGGCCACCTGGGCCACGGGCCTCGGCCACGGCGCCGTCGCGACGGCCGAGAAGCGCGACGGCCAATGGACGTATGCGATCGCCGGCCAGCCGTTCGCGGCAGGGCACGCCGCGGTTCCGGCCGAGCGGGTCCTCTTCGAGATCGGCTCGATCACCAAGGTCGTCACCGGCATCCTGCTCGCCGACGCCGTCCTCGACGGCAAGCTCGGCCTCGACGACACCCTGGCCCGCCGTCTGCCGGTGCATTTCGACTATCCCGCCACCGGCGCCGTGTCGCTCCGGCAGCTCGCGACCCACACCTCGTGCCTGCCGCGCCTGCCCGACAACATGATGAACGCCGCCGGCGAGGATCCCTACGCGCAGTATGACCGGAAGGCGATGTTCGAGTACCTCGGCACCGCCCAGCTCGACGGGCAGCCGCCGTGCCAGCCGTCCTACTCGAACCTCGGCTTCGGCATCCTCGGCGTCGTCCTCGAGACGGTCTACGGCAAGCCGTGGTCGAGGTTGATCCAGGAGAAGGTCACCGGCCCGCTCGGCATGGTCGACACCGTCCAGGAGCTCGCGCCCGCGCAGCAGGCGCGCTTCGCGGAGCCCTGGGACGGAGAGAAGCAGGCGCATCCGTGGACCTTCATGGCCATCTCAGGCGCCGGCGCTCTGCGCTCGACGCTCGCCGACCTGAGCAAGCTCGCGGACGCATTTCTCGCGGGGTCCAAAGGGCCGCTGGGCAAGGTCTGGCCCCTGCTCGCCGGCGACTACGCGGAGATGCCGGCTTTGGGCGGCAAGATCGGGCTCGCGCTCATCCATGCGCAGGACCACGGCGAGGACACCTACGCGCATGACGGCGGGACGGGCGGCTTCCGGAGCACGATCGAGGTCCGTCCGGGGAGCGGCCGGGCGGTCATCGTGCTGGCGAGCAACGCCGCGGCGAACCCTCAAGGGTGGCTCGCGGCCTGGCGCTCGGCAGAAAGCCAACCCATGGCGCGCACGGAGGTCGTGCTGCCGGCCGCAGCGCTCGATGAGTACGTGGGCGTCTATCCCATCGACAAGACGGCGCGCTTCACGCTGGTGCGCCGGGGCGATGGTCTGGTCGCGCGGCTCACCGGCCAGCCCTTCGTCCCGGTCTACCCCGGCGCGAAGGACGAATTCTTCTACAAGGTCGTGGACGCCCAGCTCAGCTTCCACCGCGACGCCTCGGGCAAGATCACCGGACTGACCCTGCACCAGAACGGCCGCGACATCCCGGCCTCCCGCGACGCCGGCCCGGTACCGCACATCGAGTTCCCCAACGCCGCCGCGCTCGCGGAGTATGCCGGGGAGTACGACTTCGGCCAGTTCCAGCCCGGTGCCACGATCACCGTGAAGGCGACGCCCGAGGTGCTCCTGGTGACGCTCACGGGGCAGCCGGCCTTCCCCGTGTTCAGCGTCGGAAAAGACCAGTTCGAGTACGACGTCGTCACGGCGTCCCTGACTTTCGAGCGCGATGCGGCCGGCAAGGTCGTGGCGGTCGTCCTGCACCAGAACGGCCGGGACATGAGGGCGCCGAAGAAATGAGGTGAGATAGCCGGGCTTCCGGCGACAGCTTCCAGGTGAGGTCCCTGTTTGAAAGGAAGGGTGCCATGCTCCTGAAGCCAGAAGAGATGCCGAAGCGGTCCGCGAACATCTTCATCAGCTACCGCCGCGAGGACAGCGCCGGTCATACAGGTCGATTGTTCGACCGTCTGAGCAACCGCTTCCCGGGCCGGGTGTTCATGGATCTCGACACGATCGAGCCCGGCACCGACTTCGTCGAGGCCATCGAGCACGCGGTGGGCTATTGCGAGGTGCTGATCGTGATGATCGGTGTCCATTGGCTCCACCTCCGCGACGCCAGCGGACAGCGGCGCCTGGACAACCCAGACGATTTCGTGCGCCTGGAGATCGCCATGGCCCTCGAGCGCAGCATCCGCATCATTCCCGTGCTGGTGGAGGGCGCCTGCATGCCGCGCCCCGAGGAGCTGCCGCCGGATCTCGCCAAGCTGACGCGGCGCAACGCGATCGAGCTGAGCGACGCCCGCTGGGCGTTCGACGTGGACCGCCTGATCCAGACGATCGAAGGGGTCCTCCAGGACAAAGCCCCATCCGCGCTCCTGCCGGTCATGGTGCCTCCGAGCCCGCCGGCTCTGGCGCAGGCGCAGGCGCAGGAGAGGAGGAGGTCCCGTGCCGGGTTGGTCCTCTCGCTCCTCGTGGTGGTGGCCCTGGGGATCGGATGGGGGCTCGGCAGGCAGGTGATTCGCCCGGAAACCAAGGCGGTCGATTCCGTGACGGCCCTGTCGTCTGTGGAGTCGCCGCAGGCGGGCGCGGCAGCTCGCGAGCAGCAGACAAGAACCGCGGCGCCTCCCGACGAGAAGAAGACCCGGCGCGTCGACAAGCCCAAGGAAAAAAAGAGCCGATGGGGTGAGTGGATGGACCGGGGAAGGGCCAAGCTCCGGAGGCTTGGTCAGAAGCAGGGCGGATGATCAGCCAGCTCTCAGAGGGTGTCTCGGAAGTGCGTCGCGCGGAGTCCCCACCCCCCGACCCCCTGGCAGCAAAGGGAAGGGGGCGGGAGGGTCTCGGCACTCCCCCGCCCCCTTGAACGGATGAACTCCAGAGCAACGGCGACCCTACCTCATGGGACAAGAGACCCTCACACCGCCTCTGAGCCGGTCAACTTTCCCAACGGTATCCCCTCAGCAGTAGATCCGTGACCATACCCGCCCCCATCCTGGACAGGTACCTTTGCCCGATAAGGAGCAAGTAGGGATCAAGCTCCACATGCTCCGGGCGGAAGTCCTCCGGGAGCGTCCTCCCCCGCAACCCGCTCCGAAGATGGGCAATGACTTTCGCGTCTGGTCGGCGCCCGGACCACCAGCCGCCACTCAAATACGGGCGATTCACCCGAGCGGCGAAGCCCAAAGCTACGGCAGATTCATCCACTACCATATAGTGCTCGTAGAGAACACTAATCAATGTTGCCTCGATAGAAAGCGGAGCTTCTCCCGTCTCTAGCGCGCGCAGCTCTTCGAGATCAGGGGCGGGAATCGACACACAGAGATCCTTCAGGCGCACGCTTGCCGCTTCCAGGATTTCGGATTCCTTGCGCAGTCGCTCTCGGAGCTTACTGAGCTTGTATTTTGTCAGGTTCATTTCTGTCCTCGGAGGTCTTCAGTGCTGGAGCCATGGAACGTTCCGTGTAGAAGTCTGCCTTTTTCTACCTTCTTCGGGCGCGGCGACCTTTTTCGGGTGCGTTTCTCCTTACCCTTGGCATCGGGGCGGTTCCCCGGCAAAGCCCAATTAGTTTCCGCTCCTGTATTGGTGAACACTCTTGCTCCGACCTTGAAACCTCGAATTTGATCTAACAATCTACGGGCTTCTTCTTCATCTGCACATGCCACGAGCGCTAATCCATGCCGTCGAAGCTGAGTGCAGACACATACTGTTCCCCCTAACCCGGAAAGCCAGGGAAGCGTCCAACTAAGCCAAGACCAGTCGGCCTCTTCGTCTTGCGTAGGCCAGAAATCCAGGACAAGCATCCATCGTCCGGAGCGTTTAATCGCAGCGGTCACGAAGTCTAAAAGCCGCAGAGCTTCCATCAGGGTTTTCGCTCCTGTGGGATTCGATCCAATATTCTCCCCTCTATCGCCATCTCAAACACGTGCAGAAACTGCTCGAAGAGACTGCGGAGTCCCGCCGCTTCCTGCGCTCTGAATAATGGTCCGGTCGATTCGATACGAAGCAGCTCCGCCTCAACTCTACGTTGCGGATTGAAGCCTTTCTCTAGAACGGCGAGACCATAGAAGAAAGTCAGGGGGGAGATTTCGAGTACCGCCAGCACCTTTCCAAGGGAATCGAGCTTTGGCAGCTCCTTGCCGTTCTCATACTTCGATAGCTGACTCTTACCGATGCCCGCCTCTCGAGCGACGCGTGCCTGAGACTTGCCAGACATTTCACGGAATGTCCGAAGGCAGAGACCGAGCCGCTCAAACATATGAGCTACTCTCTTTTTCCTTCGCAGGTTTAGTCTTTTTGATTGGCTGAGTCGGAGTCTTCATTTCGCCTCCGACTTTGCAGCCGCGGTGAGCATCTGAACAATAGTCTCGAGATGATCGTTCAAGGCGCACTCGATAGCTCCCCGCGCGATACAGGGAAAATCCGGGTCCTCTTCCCCAAGTAACATAATGTCCTCTCGCGGTGAAACGGGCAGACTAGCGTGAACAGTGCGGAGCCGCGCGCCGAGCGCTTCAAATTCGGTCACGATCTCTTCAAGCTGCGTTTGCACGGTCTCCCTGAGAGAGCCGCTCGATTCGTCTTTCATTTTTTCCCCTCCCCGTAGTTCAGAATGGCGCGCTATCCCGGAATGCGGGAACCTGTTCCAACTGGCGCGAGCTTCAGCAGCACCTCTTCGTACGCATCCTCCGGGGGCGGTTCCGGCCTGAGGAGTACTCGGAGGATCAATGCGCAGGACTCGCACCCGCGGAGCATGTGGGCGGCGACTCTCCGGCGCTCCTCCCGTGTCGCGATACCGGACAGGAAGCGGGAGAGCTCCTCCGCGGTGGGGTGTTCCTGCCTGTCGTCGCTCGGTTCCACGGTGAAGACCTCGCTTGTTCCCCCCGGTCCCGGGGGTGCGTTCGTCTGGGCGAAGCAGTAGCTTGTCCCCCGGGGACATCCCTTCCGCACCCGGCAATTCAGCCGGTACGGCTACCCGTGTCCCTGAAGGGAGAAGCTATGCTTCGCCTCGTTCTGCTCTTCCTCTCTCTCCTCTCGGCGTCCTCGGGCTCCCAGGCCCCACCACCCACCACGGACGGCGGAAGCGGTTGGGACCCCCTCGGCTAGACTGCCCCTCTCCACGGAGCCGCAACGGTTGCGGCTCCGTCCTTCTCGCCTATACTAGGAACGACAGATTTTAGGGACCGCTAACTCACGGCTCCATTCCGCCTTGGTGAAGGGGTACCTTAACCATGTTTGAGGCTGCACACGAGAGCTTCGAGGGATTGCGGCGGGTCTTCGCCGGTGAGGCGTCACTTAGCGAGGCGGACAGGGTTGCAGCTCACCTCATGAGCTGCCGTTCCTGCTGGCTACTCGCCACCCGCGCTATTGCCGCTCAAAAGGCAAGCGGAGTGATAGCCGTTCAAGGTCCGCTTAGCTCCCTTGTAGATCTGTATGAGATGGAGCAAGCGAGATTAGAGGAATGGCTTGAGGCTCAAGCAAACTGGATTGAGGTTCGTTCCCTAACTCCCAAAGCCAGAAGAGACAAAGTACGCCTCACACGGACACTTCACACCCTGAGCTTTCTAGAAGTGCTTCTCGAAGAAGCTACAGCAGCCCCTCCGGCAGAAGGGGAAGAGTATTTCTATCTTGCCTTTTTGGTAACGGGACAGTTACCGGAACCTAAATTCTCTATCGAGTTAAGGAACGATCTCTGCGCCGAGTGCCTCGGCGAGATTGCGAACGCTCGCCGCCGTCTTGCTAAATGGAACGCCGCTCGCGATGCGACCAAGAAAGGAATTGAATTCGCCGACAAAGGATCTAAGAGCGGAGTTGCTGAGGCAAAAGTGCTCAGTGTATTGGGTGCCCTGGAGGATGACCTAGGTAACACAGAGGAAGCCGCAAATATTCTGCGGCGGTCAGTGCAACTCTTCGAGGCGACGGGACAAATCTTCCTATTGAGTAGGACTCTTACCCAGCTAGCTTTCGTCCTTGTAGATCAAGACCCGGCCGAAAGCCTCCGCGTTGTAGAGAAAGCCCTGCCACTGATACCGGAAAATAATCCTCGCCTAATAATGTTCGCTGAGGGTGTCAAGCTGGACTGCCTCATGGCTCTAGGATCGGTTCAAGAGGCTCTATTGCGGTTCAATTCCGTGAAGGTGCTGCACGAGCAGTTTCGGGAGCCATTCGTTCAGCTTAGACGGCGGTTCAACGCTGGGCGCATACTTGAATTCCTTAGGCGGCCTAAGAAAGCTGAGCTGCTTTTTCAGGAAGTTATTGCCGGGGACCTTGAACACGGCCTAGTGAAGGACTTTTACCTAGATCTCGTTTACCTATTTGGCTTCTATCTTAGGGAGGGTCAGACTTCTGACGCAATTGCTGTCTGTCGCCGCGCCAGTCAGGAGCTATCTCTAATGGAGGATGAAGAAGGAAGCGACAAATCAGCACGCGACCAAATGCGGATGGTGTGGCGCAATCTAGAGGAAGAAGTAAAGAGGGGCAATGTTGACCTCGGTGCTACTGTCGTGCTGAAGAAATACATCCGGGCTCACTGGAGATTTCCGGCAAGTGATCCACCATCCTTCCGGTCCAACGCGAATTGAGAGAGGGGGTGAGGACTCCGCGCGAGGAATCCTGGCTTTCGAAACATCCTCTCACGAGCTGCCGATCAGGATCCCGGTCAGGAACACCAGCACGCCGCCCACGACGACCTGGAACGCGGCCGAGAGGAGAGGCGTGTCCATGTAGCGGTGACGGATGTAGGAGATCGCCGCCAGCTCGGCCGCGACCACCGCGCCGGCGACGCCGGTGGCGAGGCGGAAGTCCGGGATGAGGTAGGGCAGGGTGTGGCCGATGCCGCCCAAGGTGGTCATCACGCCGCAGACCACGCCACGCAGCCACGGATGCCCGCGCCCGGTGAGGGCTCCATCGTCCGAGAGCGCCTCGGCGAAGCCCATGCTGATCCCCGCGCCGACCGAGGCGGCCAGGCCGACGCGGAAGGCATCCCAGCTGTTCTGGGTCGCAAACGCGGCCGCGAAGAGCGGAGCGAGCGTCGAGACCGAGCCGTCCATCAATCCCGCGAGCCCGGGTTGGACGACCTGGAGGACGAACAGACGGCGGCGCGTGCTCTCCTCTTTCTCGCGTGCCGTGGCGGTCAGCTTCTCCTCGATCAGCTCGCCGGCGAGCGACTCATGGCGGCTCTCCTCGTCGGCGAGGTCGTTCAGCAGCTGGCGAACGCCCGCATCGGTCGATTGGGCCGCGGCGCGGCGATAGAACCGCTTGGTCTCGAGCTCCATCACCGCGGCCTGGTTCCGGACGGCGTCGAGGCCCCGGGGCCAGACCATCCAAGGGGGCTTGCGCCGCACGAAGCCCTGGACGTCCTCGCGCCGGATCAGCGGGATGTGGTTGCCGAAGCGCTGGCTGTAGAGCTCGGTGAGCCGGCGCCGGTGGCCGATCTCCTCGTCGCGCATCCGTTCGAAGACCTCGGCCGTGGTGGGGTACTGGGCGTGCAGCCCGGCGGCGAAATCGTCGTAGATCCGCGAATCCTCCTCCTCGGAGGCGATGGCCAGGGCGAGGATCTCCCGTTCGGTGAGGCTCTTGAATGGGCGTGCCATGGCCGGATTATGGCCCGATCTGCCGCCAGCCGGTCAACCTCGGGTCCCGAGCGCGGTAGGGTCCCGTCAAAGTCGGGCGGAGGCGGAGTTTTCCCCCGCCCAAAGACCCTCACCCCCTGGCCCCCTCTCCCACCCGCACTCCCACCCTCCGGGAGAGGGGGAACCCCCAACGCTCGCTTTTTCAAATGTTTTGGGCGGTGGCGCCCCCTCTCCCGGGTGGGAGTGAGTGCGGGTGGGAGAGGGGGACGGGGGGTGAGGGATGGGCGGGCGGAGGCACCCGCTACGATGACTTTGACGAGACCCTGCCGACCGCGGCTGCCTGCTCGCGGAGGATGCGGAGAGCCAGGTCGAGCGTCCGCTTGTGAGTGCGAAACGACAGGGCGACCATGCGAAGAGTGAACCGGCCGTCGAGCAGGGTCGACGACAGGAACACCCGCCCGTCCCGCCGGATCGCCTCGATCATCTCCTGATTGATCTGATTCGTCCGCTCCAGACCGGCGCCGGGAGGAATCCACCGGAAGGTCACGACCGAGAGGTCGGGCGGCGGGCCGGCCTCGAACCCGAGTGCCTGGATCTCCTCGTAGAAATAGCGGGTCAAGAGCAGCTTCTCGTCGAGCGCCGCCCGGAAGGGCTCGGTCCCCAGGAGGAGGAGCGGCAGCCACATACGCAGCGCCCGGAACGGCTTGCTCATCTCGGGCGACACGTCGGCGGGAGAGATCTCGCCGGGCTCCCTCGGGGCGTCCTGCATGTAGTTGCCGGTGTAGGAGTGGGCGGCGGCGAGCTGCCGGACGTCGCGGACCACCACCACTCCCGATCCCCAGGGAAGGAACAGGCTCTTGTGCGGGTCGAGGACGACCGAGTCGGAGCGTTCGATGCCTTTGAGCATGCTCCGGCCGTGCTCGGTCAGCAGGAAGAAGCCTCCATACGCGGCGTCGACGTGGAACCAGCAGCTCTCACGCGCGGCGATCGTCGCAACGGCATCGAGCGGGTCGACCGCACCGGTATCCGTGGTTCCCGCCGCCGCAATGATCAGCCATGGACGGAGACCCTGCCGGCGATCGGCGGCGATCGTCTGCTCCAGAGCGTCGGGCCGCATGCGGAAGCCTTCGTCGATCGGGATCCAGCGGACCTGAGCCTCGCCCAGGCCGGCGAGGTGCAGGGCCTTCTCGATGCAGTGATGGGCCTGGGTGGTCAGATAGACGACCGCCGACGCGAAATCGGCCCCTTTGAGACCATGGGCATCGCGGGCCGTGGTGATCGCGGTCAGGTTGGCGATGCTTCCTCCGGAAGCGATGTTGCCGCCTGCCGCGGCCGGGTAGCCCACCAGATCGGCCACCCAGCGGAGCAGCATGTTCTCCATCCGCACGGGTCCCGGACCGGTGAAGAAGATCCCCGCATATTTGTTGTTCACCGCGGCCAAGAAATCGCCCAGCGCCGAATGATAGAGCCCGCCGCCCGGGATGTAGGCGAGGTGGGCGCCCGAGGCCGGGTTTCCCCCGGGCCGGACCACCTCCTCTTCCAGCAGCTCGATCACGTCCTCGATCGGGATGCCGTGCTCCGCGATCGGCGACCGGAGCAGGCCGATCCCCCTGCCTTCGGTCTCTTCGAAGCCCTTGAGTGTTTCGATGGTCTGCAGGAACCGCTCGGAGGAGCCGACCACCGCATTGCGCAGCCGCCTGCGGCCGGCCGTGCCGGGCTCCAGAGAGCGGGACGCCTGTTCGAGCTGGCGAATGCGGTCGAGCAGCGCTCTCCGTTCGGGATTCGCGGGCTTCTTCATGGTGCGCAGAGGATAGTGGAGTTTGCCCGGACGCCGCAAAACCGGCGACAATCGGGAACCATGACAATTCATTGCCGGCGCGCCTTCCTGGCTCTCGCCCTCCTCCTCTCCCTCGCGCCCGGTGCGCGGGCCGATCTCGGAGACGTCGAGACCTCGCTCGGCGAGATCTCCTTCGACGAGGTGCAGGTCTCACCCGAAGGCAGCCGCCTCGCCTTCATCACCCGCCGCAACGACTTCGCGCAGGACCGCGAGGTCTGTACCCTCTGGCAGCTCGACCTCGGGACCGGAGTCGCGGGGAGCGGGGCCGCTCGTCCTGTCCGGCTCGCGGACGGGGGGATCTACTCCTCCCTGCGCTGGTCTCCGGACGGCCATACCCTCGCGTTCCTCTCCGCCGCGGATCCCGCCGATGCGCCCCAGATCGTCCTGCTCGATCCAGCCCCGGGCGCGGAGCCGCGGCGGGTGACCGATCCTGAGCGGTTCGGCAACGGCATCGATCTCTACGACTGGCTGCCGGACGGCTCGGGCCTCGCCTTCATCGCCACCGAGCCCCCCGTCGAAACGGCCGGCGCCCGGCAGGCGAGGCAGGACTTCTACGGCGACGTGCGCAAGCTGCCCCGTCCGGAGGCCCTCGCCTCGTTCTACCGGGTCTCCCTCGCCGGCGGCCGGACCGAGAGGATCGGCGCGTTTCCGTTCGAGCTGCCGGTCGCGCTCGCCGCCTCTCCGGACGGCCGGTGGCTGGCGGCGGTCGGCTCCGCGGCGAGCCAGACGACCGAGAGCACGGAGGTGCTGCTCCTGCCGCTCGGACCGCAGGCGTCCGGCGTGCAGCGCACGCGCAACATGGCCTGGGAGGAGATCTTCGCCTGGGCGGGCAAGGACCTCTTCATCGAAGCGGAGGGAGAGGAGAAGGATGGCCGGTTCACCAACACCGAAGGGCGCCTCTTCCGGCTCGACGGCTCGAACCGGCTCGCCCGGGTCAACCCGGAGCTCGAAGGCTACGTCAAGCAGATCGTGCCCCTCCCGGATGGCTCGCTCCTGGTCACCACGAACGTCTCCACCCGCATGCGCGTCTCGCGCGTCGAGCCCGCCTCGGGCAAGGTCGAGACGCTCCTCGAGCAGCGCGGCTGGATCGCGAGCCTCTCGGCCTCGCGCGACGGCCAGGTGGTCGCCTTCGTCACCTCCGACGCGCGCCACTTCCCCGAGATCCACGTCGCCCGGGGCACCGATCTGGCCGCGGCCCGCCCGGTGACCGACCTCGACGCCGCGCTGACCCACGAGCCTCTGCCCGAGATCGAGACCGTCTCCTGGGACGACGGCGAAGGAGGGACCGTCGAAGGGGTCCTCCTCTGGCCGCCGGGCCGCAAAGGAGAGAAGAACCTCCCGCTGATCGTCGACCTCCACGGCGGCCCCTTCAGCGTCGCGCGCACCGAGGCCGTCTCCCTCCAGGTCTCGTTCCTCTCCTTTCCCACCGTCCTCGCCGCCCGCGGCTACCTCGTGCTCAATCCCAACTACCGCGGCAGCGCCGGCCGGGGCGACGCCTTCGCCCAGGGCATCGAGGGCCGCCGTTGCTCGCGGCCCTCGCAGGGCGTCATCCTCGGCGTCGAGAGCCTCATCGCCCGCGGCTGGGCCGACCGGCAGCGGCTCGGGCTGATGGGTTACAGCGGCGGCGGCGGGCTCTCGAAATGCCTCCTCGGCCGCACGGACCTCTTCCGCGCCGTCTCGACCGGCTCCGGGGTGTGGAACGACATCGCGACCTTCACCTCCACCCGGGGAGGGATGTGGGCCGAGTCGTTCTACCCGGGCACCACGCCCTGGACCGACTTCGACCTCTGGTGGCGCGAGTCGCCGGCCAGCGGCCTCGACCGGATCAAGACGCCCACCCTCCTCGTCTCCGGAGAGCGGGACGGCGACGCCCCCCGCCAGGCCGACGAGCTCTACCGCGGCCTCACCGCGCGAGGAGTCCCGGTCGAGTCGCTCGTCTTTCCCGGAGAAGGCCACGTCTTCACCAGGCCGTCCCACAAGCGCACGAAGATGCGCGCCGAGATCTCCTGGTTCGACCACTACCTGCTCGGCAAACCGCGGGCGGAGCTGCCCTGAGAGGCGGTCGACGAAGGCGCAAAGTCGCGAGACTCCCGCGCAACGTGGCTGGACATGGGCGCAACGTCGAGAGAAGTCCGCACAAAGTCTTGAGACTGTGGCGCAAAGCGGCTCGACATCGGCGCAACGTCGCGATATCATGGCGCGGAGTCTCTGGACCTAGAGGCAACGTAGCTCCAGAGAGGAGCAAAGTCCCTATACCGAGGCGCAAGATTGCGAGACATCGGAGCCAAGTGGCGATACATGAGAGCGACGTCTTGTGACTTTGGGACAACGCCACGAGAAGGAAGAGCAACGTCGCTCGACAGTGGAGCGAAATTAGTAGACATTGGAACGATGTTCGGTTACCGAGGAGCCAAGGGGAGAGACTTCCGAGCAAAGTCTCTAAACTGGAGCTCGACGTCTGCTGACTGTGAGGCAAGATAGCTTGACATCCGCACGACGTCCACAGACGATGGGACAAGATTTGCGGACCTTGGGGCAAAGTGGCTCGACACCCTTGCAACGTTTCGTAACACTGGCGCAAGATTTCGAGACTCTGGGGCAAGGTCGCTCGACGTCGAGGCGACGTCTCGGGACTTTGAAACAACGTCTCCGGACCTTGAAGCAACGTCTCTGAGACCAGAGAGGAGATCCACCGGATGAGCCCGAAGACCTCGCCGCTTCAGGAGATGATCGAGGGAGTGCAGAGGAGCCTCGCCTTCCATCAGACCCGCGAGAGGTTCCATGCCGAGCAGCAGGCGCATCATGCGAGCCAGGAGAAGCTCCACGCAGAGGAGCGCGCCCGCCACGCCGCCGAGGTCGAGAGCGCCACCCGGAATCTGGACGAGCTGCGTGAGATCGCGGAGCGACTCGGAGAGGTGATCACGCGATCGCGAGTCGTGCCGCCGGAAACCGACGAGCAGATCCTCGGCCGGAGCCCCAATCTGAGCAAAGCCGTAGACCGCGTGCTCGCAACCTGGCCGCCGGACGTCCCCTTCACCGCCACTTCCCTCGCCACCGAAATCAAACGCCGCTACGGAACCATCCTCCGCCGCGACGTCGACATCCGGGCCATCGGCTCGGCGCTGCGGCGAAGGCGCGACAGCGGTCTGCTCCGCCAGGTGCAGGAAGGGCGGCCGTTCGGAGAGGCGCAGTACCGGAAGCTCTAGAGGCAGTACCGTTCTCCCACGGCTGGGGAAGGGGAACTATCTGCAAACCTGCCGCTGCGTAACCTGCCGAACCTCGACCCGGCAGACCGCCTGGCCGTCGAAGCCGCAAACCGAGCCGGAGCCCCGGTCGAAGCAGCGCCAGCCCTGTTCCTTCGGCTCAGCGGACACCGACACCAGACGGTACCCACCTCCGGCCTCCAGGTTCTTGCAGAGCTCGTTCGCTTCGGACGCGCCACGGGCCAGGGCGTCGCTGCGCGCGTCATCCTCGCGCGGCAGGGGATCGACCTGTGTGCGCACGGTGAGCGGCAGGCGCTGCTCGCCGGGTTTCCAAGTCTCCTCCGCGACAGGCTCCACGGCTTGGAGCCTGCTGCGGGCTTCTTCGGCGAAGGCGCCTTTCGGGAAGAGCCTGAGATAGGTTCGCAGGCCCCCGCAGTCGCCTGGAGTCCTTTGCGTCCAGAGGGTCTCCTCCTCCTTCGTCGGCACACCTCCCAGCCCCCAGGAGGCGCACACCGCGTGAACGCCCGGGATCTTGCAGAGCGGTTCCTGAAGCCCCGCCAGATCCGCCG
>WNGB01001282.1_pt1 | contig 41094 bp, 40 predicted proteins | sample 5400681 | NCBI WGS metagenome assembly WNGB01 (sample SAMN13153367, study PRJNA577476) | soil metagenome | isolation source: 115 cm soil or saprolite under grassland replicate 2 | place: USA:California | collected 2016-06-15 | reverse complement strand
CGACACAGACCGGAACTCTCAACGACAAAGGCACACGCGCGGGTTCCTCCTCAGGAGAGCCCGCCCTTCCGTGCCGCGGGCGCTTGGCGCGTCGTGGTCACCACCTCGCGCTACGTCCCGCACTCGGCTGCGCCACAGGCGCAGCGACGAACCATGCGGACGGTCGTCGATCGCCCGCACGGCGTCAGGCTCGGCGGCACGATGCGCGTCCACATAGTCCGCATCGTTCGCGCGGAGATGGCCGCTCCGGTCACAGGACGGAGCGGCCAGCCTCGAGTTGATTCAACAACAAACAGGTCATCGTTGCTGGTCAACGCGGGGTTATCATGCGTGGACGAAGGGGATCTCGGTACTGGCCGCGGGCTCGAAGGCGAGCAACGAGCGAAGTAGCCCGTCGCTCGCGTCATCGGCCGCATGTCGATGGACACGCCGACGAGGCGATGCTCGCGCTCGTTCGCCTGTTGGCAAGTCAGGCGGCGCGTGAGGTCTTCGCACAAACCGCCATAAAGTCGGATCACTCGGTCGAAGAGAGCCGCGAATGAAAGTCGCCATCTACGCGCGATACTCGTCCGAGAACCAACGCGACGCGTCGATCGCTGACCAGTTTCGCATCTGCCGCGAGTTTGCGCAGCGCCAGGGTTGGCACATCGCCGCCGAGTACTCGGACCATGCGATCTCGGGCGCGACGATCATGCGGCCCGGCTTCCAGGCAATGATGCGCGAGGCGCTCCAGAAGAAGGTCGACATCGTCATGGCGGAAGCGCTCGATCGCTTCAGTCGCGACCAGGAGGATACAGCCGGCCTCTTCAAGCGCCTTACGTTCGCCGGCGTGAACATCGTTACGCTCGCTGAAGGCGACATTACCCACCTGCACATCGGCCTCAAGGGAACGATGAATGCCTTGTTCCTGAAAGAGCTGGCCGAGAAGACCCGACGTGGACTCCGTGGCCGAATTGAGCTCGGGAAAGCAGGCGGCGGCGTCAGCTTCGGCTATCGCATCGTGCGTCGGCTCGAGAACGGCGTCGTCACCACCGGCGAACGGGAGATCGTGCCCGACGAAGCCGCGATCATTCGACGCATCTTTAACGACTACAGGGCCGGAGCCTCACCGAAACAGATCGCGAAGGCTCTCAACGCCGAAGGTGTGCGCGGTCCGCGTGGGGCGCTCTGGAGCCCGAGCACGATTCACGGAAATCCGGAGCGAGGCATTGGCATTCTCCACAACGAGCTGTACATCGGTCGTCTGGTGTGGAATCGGCAGCGTTTCCTGAAGGATCCAGATACCGGCAAGCGTGTCGCCCGGGCGAATCCGCCGTCTGAGTGGATCACGAAGGACGTGCCCGAGCTGCGAATCATCGACGATGAAGTCTGGCAGGCAGTACAGACGCGATACGCGAGCGTTCAGCGGAAGTGGAAGGCGGGCCAGGAGGGCAGACGCTTCAACCAGTTCCGCCGGCCAAAGTATCTGTTCTCGGGTCTCACGAAGTGCGGCGAATGCGGCGCCGGGTTCGTCGTCTACTCGCGCGACCACCTCGGATGCTTCGGGACTCGCGATCGCGGTACCTGCACCAACAAGCTGACGATCGCGCGTCAGGAAGTCGAGCAGCGCGTGCTGCGGGCGCTCCAGGACAAGTTGATGCGCAAGGACTTCTTCGAGGAGTTCTGCCGCGAGTTCGCGAAGGAGATGAATCGGCTGCGCATGGAGCACCGGGCCGGCTTGAGTGGTGCCAAGCGCGAGCTGGAGCGGGTGAAGCGCGAGATCGAGAAGGTCATCGACGCCATCGTCCAGGGGTACGCGGGTCCGGAGCTGAAGACGCGCATGAACGGCCTGCAGGAGAGGAAGGAAGCCCTTCTGGCGCAGCTCGCCGCAGCCGACGAACCGCCGCCACTCCTGCACCCGAGCATGGCCGACCTCTACCGAAGCAAAGTCGAGGAGCTCGCGTCGGCCCTCCAACGCGAGGACACGCGCCTGGAAGCCTCAGAAATGCTCCGTGGGCTGATTGAAGCGATCGTCTTGACTCCGCAGGACGGCCAGTTGCGGATCGAGCTGAGAGGGAATCTGGCCGCGATGTTGGCTGCTGCCCAGAAAACGAAAAGGTCGCCGGAAACGGGCGACCTCTTCGTGCCGATTCAATTGGTTGCGGGGGCAGGATATGAACCTGCGACCTTTGGGTTATGAGCCCAACGAGCTACCGGGCTGCTCCACCCCGCGTCTGGAATCCTAATTGTAACATCTTTTGCGAATCGTTTGCACGCGCGACTGTTGCGGTGTTCGCAGTCAAACGGTCAAAGGAGACGTCGATGGCTCATCCAGGTGATGTCTTTGAACATCGCGCCCTCGGTGTACGCATAACGTTTCTTCAAACCGCCGAGCAGACGAATGGCGAGCTGATGCGCGTCGAGGTCGCGCTCCCACCGAATTTCTCGATGGCCGAGCATGTCCATCCCCGCCAACAAGAGCGGCACCATGTGCTCTCGGGGACGCTGAGGGCTCGGGTAGGCGGTGAGGAGCGAGAGTACACGCCAGGCGAGTACGTAATTGGGCCGCCAAACGTGCCGCATGCGTGGCGTAATCCGAGTAGCCAGGAGAGTCTGCGGATCGTGTCCGAGCACAGGCCGGTGTTGCACATGGAGCTGATGCTCGAGTCTGGATTCGCCATCGCGCGAGAGTTTGCCGCCGACAAAAGACGGATTCACAGGCACGTCCTGCGCGCCGCAATCCTGATGGACGAGATCAAAGACGATTTCTACTTCACCGGATTATCAATGCGAGCGCTGATGGCCCTGTTTGTAGCGCTCGCGCCGGTCGGCCGATTCCTTGGATACACGATTCACGCGAAGTCCGAAGGCCAAGTGCCCGTGCCACAGCCCAAAGCGACAGGCGAGGCGTTCTCCGCTGCGAGGATCGGAGGCGCAGCTGCCGGGCTGGCCGCCGTCGCATTCGCGGCACATTGGTGGCGGCACCGTTCACAAAGGGCCTGAAGGCAAACGCCAAAAGCGTCATCGGCACGCCGATTGCGTCGATGGCAAAGTCGGGAGAGATCCGATGATGAATCGAAATCTCGTCTGGATCCTCGCAACACTGGCGGCCGTGCTCGTCGTTATTCCGCTTCTCGGCATGGTCGGCATGACGGGAATGGGCCGCGGCTGTTGTGGGGGAATGATGGGGATGACCGGGAACATGATGACCGGAATCTCGGCCCTGGGGCTCATCTGGATGCTGGGCGGTGCCGCCGTCGTGATCGCCCTCATCGTCGTCCTCATCCGAGCAACGACGCGGACGTAGTCGGTTGTTCTACAAAGAACGCGTCCAGGCAAAGCGCGGCTGGCGTAGTGAAATCATCGACCGACCTGTTCGTAGTTCTGTTTGATGACGGCGTAACAGTCGCACGAGACTTTCAGTAATCCGTCGCGGTCACCAATCAGAATCCGTCCGCATTCAACGCGCAGCATTCCACGCCGCACGAACGCTTCGATCTCCACGCTCACCGACGGTCGGCTGACACCAAGCAGCATCGCAAGGAATTCGTGCGTGATCGAGAAGCGGTCTGCACTGACACGATCCAACGTCTCCAGAATCCAGCGGGCGCACCGCTGTTCGAGCGTGTGCAAGCCGGTGCAGCCTGTCATCCGCATGCTGTGAATCAGCAGGGCATGCGAATACTGTGTCAGGACGTCCCGGAAATGCCCGTTCTCCTTCATCTCGCAATCGAGATCGTGAATGTCGAGCGCATGCGCGTCGCCTCCGATGGCCACGACCGTCTCGCACGGCATGCTCGGCGCACCAATGCTCGCGGAAATCCACGACGCCCCTTCCATGCGTCGCGGTTTCAAGCGTGTCGCCGTTCTTCATGACGGTCATCTGACAGATCACGGCGTTTTCCGGAAAGTAGACGGTGTGGATGGGCTGGTTGCGCTTGTAGAGGACATCTTTCGCGCGCAGCGTCGGATGATCATGGTCGCAACGAACGCGGACGCGATGAAATCGTCAGCCGGCCGGCGGTTCCGATAACGAGCTGGGCTGTGGCGAAGCTGTTGAGCAGTAGTCGCGCGGCGCGCGGGTAACCATCAGCCAAGAGTCGTACGACGTACGAAGCTATTCGCGGCGGTGGAGGTCCTCGACGTAATGCGCGCGCGCCTCGATTTCCGCCAGCTTCCCGGCGGCATAGACGGACGCGTCGTGGAGCAGGCGTTGACGCTCCTCATCCGCGAGCGCACCCAGCGCCGCGGGATCGTTCCCCTGAGCGCGCAGGAACTCTTCAATGAGGGCGAGCTCCAGCTTGGCTTCACGATCGTCGAGCGGCGGGAGATCGAGAAAGTCGCGCATGAAGACCCCTTTCGCGAAGAAGTACAGCGTAGCACCGATGGTCATCGCACCGCGAGCAGTCTCCGCTTCCGGTCGGCGATCGCCTGAGTCACCGATGCCGACGGTCCGCCGGTGCTCAACTGACCGACGCTGTCGAGCGCCTCGCCGTACCACTTCTGCCACGCGGCCGCGATTTCCGGCGTGGCGTTCTGCGTCATCTCGAGCGCAAGGCGCGCCGAGGCCGCGTTGCCGATCAAATCGACAGTCGCGAGCGCGTCCTGCTCGCCGGCTGCTGCCAGGAACCATGCGCTCGTCGCAACTGCGAGACCGACGTTCACCATCTCCGCAGCACTCGTCTTGTCGGGCCGATCGAGATTCGTGTGGTAGTAGCGATCCGTGAAGTGCCAGTTCAGCAGTGACGGGATGCCCGCGTTCTTGAACTCCGTGTGATCGCTTCCCCCTTCGTAAGGATTGGTTTTCACAATCCATCCCGTGTCCTTCGCGCGCCGCAGGCAGATCGCCAGGTGCAGATCGTTCAGCAGGCTGCCCTTCAATTCGGACGCCTTCACCTCGCCCGCGCCCCACGCGGTATGCGGATCCGATGGCCGCGGCCACACCGCAGACGGATCCGCCTGCTTCTCGATGAGGAAGCTGCCGCCCGTTTTCCGAACATCCTCTCCCGTCATGTCCAGTGAGAACATGTACCGCACCCCCTTCGCCTGCTCGGGATGCGCATTCAGCCAGGCGCGGCTGCCGCGGTTCTCGTCCCCCCAGATGAACGTGAGCGTGCGTCCCGGCGGCGGCAGCGTCTTCGCCTCGATCGCCCTCTTCAGTGCGATCGCCAGCGCATACAGCGTCCCGCATCCACTGCCGTCGTCGTTCGCACCAGGTTCCTGGATGTGAGCGACCATGACGATGCGCTCGTCTGGTTTCACCGTGCCGGGAATCTCGGCGACGACCATCCGGTTCGGGCCGTCGTAGAAGGTCGACTGCACGGTGACCTTGGCCTTCACAGGTCCGGCTTTCAGCCGCTCGCGTATTTTCGATGCCGCGCGCAGGCTGGCTTTGAAGCCAAATGCGTGCGCGGCTTCGTCGTACGGCACGCTGCCCCACTGAAACACGTCATACTGATCTTCGGACGTGAATTGCGCGGGATCCTCCGGACGAATGTAGCCGGCGACGGAGGTCGAAATCACGCCGGCCGCGCCTCGCGCCTTCACCGCCTGCTGCCACAACTGTCCGACGGACGTGGACCCGAGGACGACCGCGCCTTTGACGTCTTTGCCCTCGAAGTCTGCCGGCCTGCCCTGGCCGACGTCGATTAGCGGCGCGTCGATGCCACCGGCTGGCGTCGGAAACGAATTGATACAAAGGGATATGTGGTCGCGCTCCCTGGAAAGCACCACGTCGCCGCTATCCGCGAACGCGACAGTGCCCACCTGGTAGTCCCATCCACGTCCGCGCGTCGGGAACTCCTCCACACGAGGATCGAGTCCCGCCGTCTTGAGGCCGTCGCGAATGCGATCGACGGACGCGTTGAAACCCGGATTGCCCGCGATGCGCCAGTACTGGTCCATGAATCGGACGATGTCCATGGCGGCTGCGCCGTCGATGCGATCTTTCACCGCGCCATACGCGCGCTCGGCGCCGGACGGAATTGATGTTGACTGCTGGGCCGATGTGATCGCGGTCAGCGTCCACGCGACGATCAGTGTGCGTACTACGTTGCGCAAGGGACGCCCGTGAGGTCGAGCAGGATGTCGGTGCCGGTGTTTTCGTGTGACGACACGGGAGCGCGGCGGCCGGGACATTCCGCGCCCGGTCCATTCTTCAAGACGTCGAAGTACCGGCGGGAAATCTCTGGCGGCAAATAGCCGATCTTGCCGCCGCTCGCGTGCACCGCGACGGCCGCCCGGTTGAAGCGGTTTTCCGGCTCCGCGGTCAGCGTGGCCGTGAATTTCGAGGGAAGCCGCTGGATTTGCTCGACGTAGGCAGGCCCAGCGGCGACGGGCACGTGCGCGATCGGGTTCGTCACACGATCATTCTAGCGGCGACCCAGCCTGTCTCCGTCATGCGTCCACATATTCGGAATGGCTGACGGTCGGGGCACCTTAAAGAACACCGTGTTTAGCGCCGCCGGCAACGGTGCGGGAATTGCCGCGGTGTTCTACCTCGATGCGCACGTGTCTTCTGTCGCTGGCAGTGATTCTCATCTCCTGCGCGGCAGCCGCGCAGGACACCCGAGAAGATGGCCTCCGTGCATTCGTTGCGGGTGACTACGCCCGCGCGGCGACGACGAAGCCGGTCTCGATACGCCTGGGCGCTCGAGGCGCGGCGTATTTGCCGGTGCGACATACGGTCTTGAAGACCGCGTCGGGGCGCGTGGTTCTAACGGATCGCGCGACGCAACGCACGGCGCACCGCAAGCCGATGGCGAATTGCTTCGCGGCGCGAGATGCGGCCATCGTGATTGCGATCGATCCGGGCGAGACGGCGCTCGCGCAACTGCTCGAGCCGCTCGGGCCCGAGCCGCTGCGCGCGTCCCACCCGGCGCTCCTGCATGCGCTCGCGCAGCTCTTGCAGCCGTTCGACGCGGACCTGCCGGCGGGACTGATCGACGCCGGATGCCATGGCCGGTGCGGCGCCCGCCAGGCAGAAGGTCAACAGAACGGCCGTCCAAACCACTTTCTGCATGTCTCCTCCGTTATGCCTGCCAGTTAGACGGGGAAAAGCCGCTACGGGTTACATTGGCAATTGGCGATTGCAGATTGGCGATTGGGCATTGCCGATTGGAGATTGTCGATTGGGGTTGGCGATTGGGGTTGGCGATTGACCAGGTCCGACAGCGCCTGGCGGCGGCTCGAACGATAACGGTTTTGACAGGCGCCGGCGTTTCGGCGGGAAGCGGGGTTCCGACCTTCCGCGGGGCCGGTGGCCTCTGGCGGAACCGCCAGGCGCCGCAACTGGCGACACCGGAAGCCTTCGCGCAGGACCCGCGGCTTGTCTGGGAATGGTACGCCTGGCGGCGCGAGGTGATCTCGGGCTGCGCCCCGAACCCGGCCCATCACGTCATCTCCCGCTGGAGTCAACGTCCCGGGTTCACGCTGGTCACGCAGAACGTCGACGGTCTCCACGAGCGTGCAGGCACGCGAAACGTGGTGCGTTATCACGGCTCGATCTGGACGATGAAGTGCTCGGGGCGATGCGGCGCCGACGACTGGGGCGACCTCTCGGTCCCTCTGGATCCGCTGCCACCGCGCTGTCCGAAATGCGGCGCACTGGCGCGGCCGGCGGTGGTCTGGTTTGGCGAACCGATCCCCCCCGCGGCGCTGCGGGCGGCCCAGGCCGCGACTGCGTGTGATGTTTTCCTGTCGGTGGGAACGTCGAGCGTTGTCTATCCTGCGGCGGGACTCGTGGCGGCGGCGAAGGCGTGCGGCGCCTTGACTGTGGAAATCAATCCAGAGGCGACCGGCCCGGACGTCGACGTCGCGATTGCGCTGCCTGCGGAAGTCGCGCTGACGCTTGTTTCTTCCGCCTAAAGGCGGAAGCTACAGGAACGAAAGAAGAACCGACGCTCCGTTTGGAAAGGGGAAGCTAGAAAACAGCCGATGCGTGTAGCTTCCGCCTTCAGGCGGAAGTCAGATGCGCGGCAGCGTTACGCCGCGCTGCTTGAGGTACTTGCCCTTCTTATCGGCGTACGAGACTTCGCACGGTTCGTCCCCCTGGAAGAACAGCACCTGCGCGAGCCCTTCGTTGGCGTAGATCTTCGCGGGGAGCGGCGTCGTGTTGGAGATCTCGAGCGTGACGGTCCCCTCCCACTCCGGCTCGAACGGCGTCACGTTCACGATGATGCCGCACCGCGCGTAGGTGGACTTGCCGAGGCAGACCGTCAGGATGTCGCGCGGGATGCGGAAGTACTCCACCGTGCGCGCGAGTGCGAAGGAATTCGGTGGCACGATGCAGACGTCGGCTTTGACGTCGACGAACGATCTGGGATCGAAGTTCTTTGGATCGATCACCGTGCTGTTGATGTTGGTGAATACCTTGAACTCGTCCGCGACGCGAATGTCGTAGCCGTACGACGACAGCCCGTACGACACAACGCCCTCGCGTACCTGCCGATCCTCGAACGGCTCGATCATTTTGTGCTCGAGCGCCATCCGCCGAATCCACGCGTCCGACTTGATGCCCGCCATCAGTTACCAGTCGCCAGTTGCCAGTTGCCAGTTAGAGTCACTGGAGGTCCATTCGCCAGTTGCCAGTTGCCAGTTAGAGTCACTGGAGGTCCATTCCGGCAAAGAAGTATCCCAGCTCGAATGCGGCGGTGTCCGGCGCGTCGGAGCCGTGCGTCGCGTTGTTCTCGATCGACTTGCCGAAATCCTTCCGGAGCGTGTTCGCGTCCGCCTTAGCGGGATCCGTGACCCCCATCAGGGTCCGCCACTGCTTGATCGCGTCGGGCGCCTCGAGCGCCATGACCACACAGGGGCCGGATGACATGAATTTTGTCAGACTCGGGAAGAACGGCCGCTCTTTGTGGACCGCGTAAAACCCTTCGGCCTCCTTCTGTGACAAGTGGAGGAGCCGCATGGCACGAATGGTGAATCCGGCCTCTTCGATGCGTTGAATGATGCGGCCGGTGTATCGCGCCGCGACGGCGTCCGGCTTGATGATGGCAAATGTGCGTTCCATATCCTGAGGATTATATATGCCACTACCGGAGCACGAAGGCGCGGTGGAAGGCGACAAGACCACCGACCGCCCGCAGCAAGGGAACGAGAACGCCCAGGTGCTGGACGATGAAGGCCTGCCGGAGGACAGGGACAAGATCGACCAGGATCGCATCGGCGCGAACCTGGACGAAACGCAAGGCTAGCGGCCGACGGAGGTCGATGTCTTGCTGCCTGGCTTCAGGTGCTTGTCGTACCAATCCAGGTAGCGCTGCAGCCGATCGATCTTGTAGGTCGGCGTCGTGATGCCGTGGAACTGTCCTGGGTAGATCACCAGTTGCGTGTCCACGCCGAGGCTCTTGAGCGCCTGGTACATCTGCTCTCCGCCCACGAGCGGCACGTTGAAGTCCTTCTCACCACCGAGGAACAGCACCGGCGTCTTGATCTTGTCGGCGTGGAAGAACGGATATGAGATCTTGATCCACAGCTCCTGCGCCTTCCAGGGCGGGCCGATCTCGTTCTCGTATTGCGTGATGTATTCGTCCACGCCGTACATCGACAGCTGCAGCGCGCTCCCCGCGCCGCTCGTCGCCGCCTTGAACCGCCCGTCGGTCGCAATCGTGTAGTCGGTCAGGATGCCGCCGTAGCTCCAGCCGCCGATGCCGAGGCGATCCGGATCCGCGAGACCGATCTTCTGCACGTAATCCATCGCGCCGAGCAGGTCGACCACTTCCTTTCCGCCCCAGTCCGCAAAGATCGCTTTCTGGTAGGCGCTGCCGCGGCCGTTGCTGCCGCGGTAGTTCACCGAGACGACGACGTAGCCGTTCGCCGCGAAGAACTCGCGCTCGAAGCTGAACGCATGTTCGTCCTGGCCGTTGGGGCCGCCGTGGATGCGCAGCAGCGCCGGGTACTTCCGGCCGGCCTGGTACGAGGACGGCTTCACGATAAGGCCATGAACCTCGGTGCCGTCCTTGCTGATGGCCGTGAACTCCTCCGTGGTGCCGAGCAGCACCTTCGAGAGCCACTCGTCGTTCTGGTGCGACAGGCGGCGGACCTTTCCGCCTTCGACGGCCACGACCTCGGTCGGCGCCGTATCGGTCGACATCAGGCTGGCATACGCGCCATCAGGTGGGCCCGCCGAGAGATTGTTGATGACGGACTTCGCGGTGACGAGGCGCTCGACCTTGCCACTCTTCAGCGACACGCGCGCCGGGTACTGCGAACGATCGTCGATGACGACGAACGCCAGCGAGCCGCCACCCTCCTCGAACTGCGGCTGGCGGACCGGGCGATCGAGCGCGTCCGCGAGGATGCGGGGTTGACCGCCGACGGCGGAGATCACCGCGAGCTTGTTCTGGTTGTAAGCGGAGTACTTCAGCTCTTCGCCGGCGAGATACGCGATCTGCTTGCCATCGGGACTCCACGAGAGCGGACCGTCGTCCGAGTTCGGCGACGTCGTGATCTGCCGCGGCTGCACGCCCGCCTTCGGCTCGATCACCCACACGTCCGTGTTGTCGTGCCGGTCGATGTCTCCGGTGCCGCGTTTGCTCACGAACGCAATTTGCGAGTTGTCGGGCGACCAGGCGGGCGACGACTCATCGTACAGCGTGCCCGTCGTCAGCGCCTCCGCCTTCTTCGTTGCGACGTCGAACACGTACAGGTGCGTGCGCTCGTTGCGGAGATATCCGCTGACGTCCTGCTTGAAGTGGTAGCGGTCGATGACGATCGGCGGCGGCGTTTTCTTCTTGGCGCTGTCCGTCGCCTTGTCGTCATCCTTCGGATCGCGCGGATCGGGCTCGCTCACGACGAACACGAGGCGTTTGCCGTCTGGCGCCCAGGCGTACTCGGAAATGCCTCCCCTGACGTCGCTGACCTTGATCGCTTCGCCACCGGCGCGGCTCATCAGCCACAGCTGGCCGTCCTTCGCTCCCTGTCGCGAGGAGACGAACGAGATGTACTTGTTATCGGGACTCCAGCGAGGCTGGGATTCGCCGTCCGGAGAGGAGGTGAGCTGGATTTCCTGCGTGCCGTCCCAGCTCGCCATCCAGATGTCGGTGTCGTTCTTGTCCGTCTCTTTAATCGCACGGGAGACGACGTAGGCGACCCACTTGCCGTCAGGCGATCGCTGGGGATCGCGGACGTCTTTCAGGTTGTAGGTGTCCTCGGTGGACAGGACGCGCTTCTGCGCCAGCGCGGTACTCGGGCTGCACAGACCCACCGCAAGTGCCGCAACTGCTGCCGCGAACTTCATACAGACTCCTGTCACACACGATCTCCCGCAGAGGCCGCAGAGAACGCGGAGAACTCTCATTATGCTTTCTCTGCGAGCTCTGCGTGCTCCGCGTGACTACGTCCGTGGCTGTCGGTGTTACCGGTGTTCTTCCATCACAGCGTCGAGAACCTCGCGACCCGGCCGCACGACATCGGGCGGCAAGAACGCGAGCGGCGTGTCGACGAGATTCAACTGCGTCAGCAGATCGTCCTTGTCCGGCTCGATGTAGAGGATTCCGGTCGGGAACTCGCCGCGCGCGTGCGTTTCGTGCATCAGGCGCATCGCGGCGAGCTTGTCGGTCGGGTTGTAGTCTTCCGCGACCTTCTTCAGATAGAGCTTCGACCCGTCGTGCATCGTAACGGCGGTCGTCGTGCCCGGGTCGTACTCGACGTTGATGTCCTCGAAGAACGGGACAAAGTTCACCTCGCCCATCGCCTCGTCATGTTCCTTCGCGTAGGCGTAGCTCTTAGTCGAGCCCTCGTGGTCGTTGAAGGTCACGCACGGCGAGATCACGTCGATCATCGCGGTGCCGCGATGCGCGATGGCCGCCTTCAGGATCGACAGCAGCTGCTTCTTGTCTCCAGAGAACGAGCGCGCGACGAACGACGCGCCGAGCTGGACGGCCAGCATGCAGGTATCGATCGGCGGGAGCTCGTTGACGACGCCATTCTTGAGCGTTGACCCGAGGTCCGCGGTGGGCGAGAACTGCCCCTTGGTGAGCCCGTAGCAGCCGTTGTCCTCGATGATGTAGACGAGCGGGACGTTGCGGCGCATCATGTGCACGAACTGGCCGATGCCGATCGCGCCCGTGTCGCCGTCGCCGCTCACGCCGATCGCGAGCATCTTGCCGTTGGCGAGCAGTGCGCCGGTGCCGACCGACGGCATCCGTCCGTGGACGGAATTGAAGCCGTGCGCCTCGCCGAGGAAGTACGCGGGCGTCTTGCTCGAGCAGCCGATGCCCGACAGCTTGAGCACGTCCCGCGGATGGATGCCCATCTCGAAGAACGCCTCGATGATGCGTTCGGAGATGGCGTTATGGCCGCAGCCCGCACACAGCGTCGTCTTGCCGCCGCGATAGGGCTGAATCTCGAGACCGATTCGATTCTTTTTGGGGTCGACCATCTATTCCTCCCGCGCTGCGGTGACGGCGGCGCGCGGACCAGCCGCCGCGGCCTGCACCGTGTCGCGCACCTTGCGACCTTCCTGCACCAGGATCTCGTCGGTCAGCGATCGTGCGTCGATCGGCAGACCGTTGTAATGGAGCACGCTGCGCACGTGGCTTGTCGTGCCTTCGGACAGATCCACGCGCATCAGCATCTTCATCTGCGCGTCGCGGTTCTGCTCGACGAGGTACACGCGCGGATAGCGCGCAATGAATGCCTCGACGTCCTTCGGGAACGGGTAGGCCTTGAGGCGCATGTAAGCCGTGCGGATTCCGAATTCCTTTTCGAGCTGCGAACGGCACTCGTCGATGGCCCAGTGACTGGTGCCGTACCCGATGATGGCGACCTCCGCCTGCGCATCCTCGATCACGGGTGCCGGCACGGCCGACTTCGCCGTCTCGTGCTTGCGCGCGAGACGATCGACGTTGCGCTGATAGTCGTCCGGGCGCTCGCTGTACTGCCCGCGCTCGTTGTGACCCGACCCGCGGGTGAAGTACGAGGGCATGCCTGTGGCCGGCAGCGTGCGGTACGGGATGCCGTCGCCGTCGATGTCGCGATAGCGCCCCCATTCCGCGCCGAGCGTCTTGATCGATTCCGCGTCGAGCACTTTCCCGCGGTCGTACGCCTTCTCGGGATACTTGAACGGCTGCGACATCCACATGTTCATGCCGAGGTCGAGATCGCTCATGACGAAGACGAGCTGCTGAAAGCGCTCGGCAATGTCGAACGCGTCCTGCGACATCTGGTAGCACTCTTCGATCGAGCTCGGAATGAGGAGGATCTGCTTCGTGTCGCCGTGCGACAGAAGCGCGGTGGACGCGATGTCACCCTGCGCCGTGCGCGTCGGCAGGCCCGTGGACGGCCCGACGCGCTGAATGTCGAACACGACGCCGGGGATCTCGGCGTAATACGCCAGCCCTGCGAACTCGCTCATCAGCGAGATACCCGGGCCCGACGTGGAGGTCATCGCGCGCGCGCCGGCCCAGCCAGCGCCGAGGACCATGCCGATCGACGCGATCTCGTCTTCCGCCTGGATGATCGCGTAGGTCGCCTTGCCGGATGCCTTGTCCATCCGGTACTTCTTCATGTAGCCGATGAGCGATTCAGGCAGCGACGAAGACGGCGTGATCGGATACCAGGCGACGACGGTGACGCCGGCGAACATCGCGCCGAGCGCGGCCGCCGTGTTCCCTTCCATCAGGATCATGCCGCCGGTCTTGTTCATCCGCTCGAGTGAGAACGGATCCCCCTTCTTCAGGTTCTGTGCGGCGTAGTCCGATCCCGCCTTCAGCGCGCCCATGTTCAGGTCCGCGGCCTTCACCTTCTTGCCGAACTGCTTGCGCAGGGCCTTCTCCATCTCCCCCATGTCGATGTTGAGGAGCTGCGAGAGCACGCCGTCATAAATCATGTTCTTCACGAGGCGCCGCAGCTTGGCGTCCGTGCAGACGGTGCCGACGATCTTGTCGAACGGCACGGGATAGAACGTCAGATCGCTGCGAAGCTCGTTGAGCTTCAGCGGCTCGTCGTAGAGGACGCCACGCCCGGGCTCGAGCGTCATCACGTCTTCCTTGGCGGTCTCGGCGTTCATCGCGACGAGGAAATCGACTTCCTTTTTGCGCGCAATGAACCCGTCCTTGTTCGCGCGGATCGTGTACCACGTGGGCAGTCCCGCGATGTTCGACGGGAACATGTTCTTGCCCGACACGGGAACGCCCATCTGGAAGATCGAGCGCAGAAGGACCAGGTTCGCCGTCTGGCTGCCCGAGCCGTTGACGGTTGCGATCTGGATGCTGAAATCGTTGACGACCTTTGTTGTCATTTGCGGAGGAGCTCCTTGACCGCCGCGCCGATGTCTGCCGGACTCTTGACTACCCGTACCCCGGCGGCCGACAGCGCGTCCATCTTCTCCGCCGCCGTGCCCTTGCCGCCCGCGATGATCGCGCCGGCATGTCCCATGCGCCGCCCCGGCGGCGCGGTCTGCCCTGCTATGAAGCCGACCACCGGCTTCTTGAAGTTCGCCGCGATCCAGGCCGCGGCGTCCTCCTCGGCATTGCCGCCGATCTCGCCGATCATCACGACCGCTTCCGTCTGCGGATCGCCCGCAAAGAGCGCCAGCGCATCGATGAAGCTCGTGCCAATCAGCGGATCGCCGCCGATGCCGATGCAGGTCGTCTGGCCCAGCCCGTTGTTCGTAAGCTGGTCGATCGCCTCGTAGGTCAGCGTGCCGCTCTTCGACACGATCCCGACGCGTCCTTCCTGGCAGATATGTCCTGGAATGATACCGGCTTTTGCCTGCCCGGCGGTGATGAGCCCCGGGCAGTTGGGCCCGATGACGCGCGTTTTGCCGCCGCGGATGGCCCCGAAGACGCGCAGCATGTCGAGCGTCGGGATGCCCTCGGTGATGCACACCGCCAGGTCCAGCCCTGCGTCCGCCGCTTCAAGCACGGCATCCGCGCCGCCGGGCGGCGGCACGAAAATGACCGACGCGTTCGCGCCGGTCGCCTTGACGCAGTCGCTGACGGTGTTGAATACCGGCCAGCCTTCGTGCGTCGTACCCCCCTTGCCGGGCGTCACACCCCCGACTACGTTCGTTCCGTACGCCTGCGCCCCTTTCGCGTGAAACGTGCCCTCGCGCCCCGTAATCCCCTGGACCAATAAACGCGTGCTCTTGTTTATCAGTACGGCCATACCTATTTCGCCAGCGCGACGACACTTTCGGCACCCTCACTCATGGTGTCCGCCGTCGTGAAATTGAGCCCGCTCTCCTTGAGCATCTGCTTGCCTTTCTCGACGTTCGTGCCTTCCATGCGAATCACGATCGGGACGGGCACGCCGAGATCCTTGACCGCGGCAATCACTCCTTCGGCGAGGATGTCGCACCGCAGGATTCCGCCGAAGATGTTGATTAAGACTGCCTTCACTGCCTTGTCGGCCATCAGGATGCGGAACGCGTTCTTGATCTGGTCCGCGTTGGCGCCGCCGCCGACGTCCAGGAAGTTCGCCGGCTCACCACCCGCGAGCTTGATGATGTCCATCGTCGCCATGGCGAGTCCTGCGCCGTTGACCATGCAGCCGATGGTTCCATCGAGCTTGATGTAATTGAGGCTGTACGCGGAGGCTTCGACTTCGAGGGGATCCTCCTCGCTCGGGTCGCGCATGTCCTTGAAGTCGGGGTGCCGGAAGATCGCGTTGTCGTCGAAATTCATCTTCGCGTCGAGCGCCAGCAGACTGCCGTCGCCGGTGACGATCAATGGGTTGATCTCGAGAAGGGATGCGTCGGTCGCGACGAACGCGTTGTACAGCGCCGTCATGACCTTCACTGCCTGACCGACCTGGGGTCCCTGCAGTCCGAGTGCGAAGGCGAGCTTGCGCGCCTGAAACGCACTCAGGCCGAGGCCCGGGTGCACGAATTCCTTGTGAATCTTTTCGGGGGTCTCGTGCGCGACCTTCTCGATCTCGACGCCCCCTTCCTGGCTCACCATCATCACGAGCCGCTCGCTCGCGCGATCGAGGACGATGCCGAGATACAGCTCGCGTTCGATCTTGAGGCCCTGCTCGATCAGGACGCGCTGCACCTTCTGCCCCGACGGTCCCGTCTGGTAGGTCACCAGCTGCATGCCGATCATCTTCTGCGCAGCGGCCTCCGCTTCCGACGCACCCTTCACGACCTTGACGCCGCCACCCTTGCCCCGACCGCCCGCGTGGATCTGCGCTTTCACGACGACCGTTCCGCCGCCGAGGCGTTGCGCGACGCCCGCTGCCTCTGATGCGTTGAAGATGACTTCGCCCTGCGGGACCGGCACACCGTACTTGGCCAGAATGCTCTTCGCCTGATACTCGTGAATCTTCATCGTGGGATCATTTAATCATACGCCAGGTGCGCTATCATCAGGGGTTGATGTCGTTCCGCAGGGTGTTCTCTTCGTCGGTTGGCACCAAGCTGCTCATCGGATTCACGGGTCTTCTTCTCTTCGTCTTCCTCATCGCACATCTCGCCGGCAATCTGACGGTGTTCGGCGGCCAAGAGATGTTCAACCATTACAGCGCCTCGCTCGCGGCGAGCCCGCTCGTGATTCCCGCGGAAATTGCGCTGCTGATCCTGTTCCTCGTGCACGTCTACAAGACGGTGACGATGTGGACCGCGAACCAGCGTGCACGCACGGTCGGCTACCAGAAGAAGACGTGGGCGGGCTACACGAGCCGCAAGAGCATCGCATCGACGACGATGATCTGGAGCGGGATCGTCACGTTCGGGTTCGTGATCCTGCATCTCGCCCAGATGAAGTTCGGCGCGTGGTACCAGCTCGGCGATCCGGCGGTTCGAGATCTCTATCGGACGGAAGTGGAAGTCTTTTCCTCGCCGCTCTGGGTCGCGGTGTATGTCGTCTGCATGATGCTCATCGGCCTGCATCTGCGCCACGGAATCTCGAGCGCCTTCCAGTCGATCGGCGCCGACCATCCGGTGTACACGAAACGGCTCGTCCTGCTCGGTACGGTTCTGGCGATTCTGATCAGCGGCGGTTTCGCGATCATTCCGCTGTGGGTGTATTTCACGCGATGACTCTCGACTCGAAGATTCCCGGCGGTCCTCTCGCGGAGAAATGGGATCGACACCGCTTCGAGTCGAAGCTGGTGAGTCCGGCCAATCGGCGGAAATACACCGTCATCATCGTCGGGACCGGTCTCGCCGGCGCGTCGGCCGCGTCGTCGCTTGGCGAGTTGGGCTACAACGTCAAGAGCTTCTGCATCCACGACAGCCCGCGGCGCGCCCACAGCATCGCCGCGCAAGGCGGGATCAACGCGGCGAAGAACTATCAGAACGACGGCGACAGCATCCAGCGGCTGTTCTACGACACCATCAAAGGTGGTGACTACCGCGCCCGCGAAGCGAACGTGTTCCGCCTCGCGCAACTGAGCGTGAACATCATCGACCAGTGCGTGGCGCAGGGTGTGCCGTTCGCGCGCGAGTACGGCGGTCTGCTCGACAACCGATCGTTCGGCGGCGCGCAGGTCTCGCGGACGTTCTACGCGCGCGGCCAGACCGGACAGCAGCTACTGCTCGGCGCCTATCAGTCGATGATGCGGCAGGTCGACAAGGGCACCGTCGCGATGTTCCCGAACCGCGAGATGCTCGACCTGGTCATCGTCAACGGCCAGGCGCGTGGCATCGTGTGCCGCAACCTGATCACCGGCGCCCTGGAACGGCACGTCGGGCACGCCGTCCTGCTCTGCACGGGTGGCTACGGCACTGCGTATTACCTCTCCACGAACGCGGTGAATTCGAACGTGACCGCCGCGTGGCGCGCGTACAAGCGCGGCGCCTTCTTCGCGAACCCGTGCTACACGCAGATCCATCCGACCTGCATCCCGGTCTCAGGCACGCACCAGTCGAAGCTGACGCTCATGTCGGAGAGCCTGCGCAACGACGGCCGCGTCTGGGTGCCGAAGAAGCAGGACGACACGCGCCCGCCGCGGGAGATTCCCGAGGAAGAGCGCGACTATTACCTCGAACGGAAGTATCCGAGCTTCGGCAACCTCGTGCCGCGCGACGTCGCGTCGCGCAACGCGAAGGTCGTGTGCGACGAGGGACGCGGCGTCGGCGAGAGCGGCCTGGCGGTCTACCTGGATTTCTCCGATGCCATCAAGCGGCTCGGACACGACGTGATCAAGGGGCGATACGGCAATCTCTTCGACATGTATCGGAAGATCACGGACGAGGATCCGTACAAGGTCCCGATGCGGATCTACCCGGCGATCCACTACACGATGGGTGGACTCTGGGTGGACTACAACCTGATGAGCAACGTGCCCGGCCTGCACGTGCTGGGTGAGGCGAACTTCTCCGATCACGGCGCGAACCGCCTCGGCGCCAGCGCGCTGATGCAGGGACTTGCGGACGGCTATTTCGTCATCCCCTATGCGCTCGCGAACTATCTGGGCGGGACGCTCTTCGCCGCTGTTTCCACCGATCACGAAGCGTTCAAGGAAGCCGAGAACAACGTCCAGTCGCGCATCGACAGGATGCTGCGCAACAAGGGCTCGGAGACGCCGCGCCAGCTGCACCGGCGGCTCGGCCAGCTGCTCTGGGATCACGTCGGCATGTCCCGCAACGCCCAGGGCCTGCAGCACGCGCTGGCCGAGATCCCGCGCCTCCGTGACGAGTTCTGGCACAACCTGTCGGTTCCCGGTGACGCGAACAACCTGAATAAGAACCTCGAGTACGCCGGCCGCGTGGCGGATTACCTCGAGTTCGCCGAAGTCCTGACGCTCGACGCGCTCAAGCGCACCGAATCCTGTGGCGGCCATTTCCGCGAGGAGAGCCAGACGCCCGAGGGGGAGGCGCTGCGCGACGATGCGAACTATTCCTATGCGGCGGCCTGGGAGTTCAAGGGAGTCGGCGTGGAGCCGGAGCTTCACAAAGAGCCGCTGAACTTCGACTACGTCAAACCGTCGCAGCGGAGCTACAAGTAGTGCGTATCCATTTACGAGTGTGGCGCCAGGCGGGGCCGACAGCGCCGGGCAAGCTGGTGCCCTACACAGCCGAGAGCGTCTCTCCCGACATGTCGTTCCTCGAGCTGCTCGACGTCGTCAACGAGGGGCTGATTGCGAAGGGTGAGGATCCGATCGCGTTCGATTCGGATTGCCGCGAGGGGATCTGCGGCACGTGCGGCTTCATGGTGGACGGCATTCCGCACGGCCCGATGCGCGCGACCGCGGTTTGTCAGCTCCACATGCGATCGTTCAGGGACGGCGATACGCTGACGCTGGAGCCCTGGCGCGCGAAGGCCTTCCCGATCGTCAAGGATCTCGTGGTCGATCGCTCTGCGATGGATCGCATCATCCAGGCCGGCGGCTATACGTCCATCAACGTCGGCGGCGCGCAGGACGGCAACGCGATCCTGATCCCCAAGTCCACGGTCGAGCAGGCGATGGATTCGGCGCAGTGCATCCAGTGCGGCGCCTGTGTGGCCGCGTGCAAGAACGCATCGGCCGCGCTCTTCACATCCGCAAAGGTCTCGCACCTGGCGCTGCTCCCGCAAGGCCAGATCGAGCGCTACACCCGCGTCGTGCGCATGGTCGATCGCCACGACGCCGAGGGCTTCGGCAGCTGCTCGAATGAGGGAGAGTGCGAGGCCGTCTGTCCGAAGGAGATCTCGATCACGAACATCGCACGGATGAACCGCGAGTATCTCAAGGCGACGCTGTTGCGCGGTCGCTAAGAGATTCCTGTTCGACGCGTTCGCCGTCGGCCTGGCGATTCTGCTCGCCGTCTGCTCGATCGCGGGTTGGCTGCCGGCGCGGCGCGCCAGCCGTACAGATCCGTCAATCGTTCTTCGCGAGCTCGCCTGACCGCGCGGAGACTTCGGGTCACCGACAGGAGTTGGCTTACTCGTGAAGTGCGCGAGTGCACGGCCGAAAAGGGCTGGCGCGTTATACCTTAATGACGTCGGTCAACTCTTTGACCGCCGCAGCGGACTTCTTCAGGGCCGCATCCTCTTCCGCCGTCAACTTGATCTGAATGATCTGCTCGACGCCGCGCGCGCCGAGTTTGACTGGGACACCAACGAAGAGATCGTGGATCCCGTACTCACCCTGCAGGAAGACCGAGCACGGCACGATCTTCTTCTTGTCCTTCAGGATGATTTCCACCATCTCCGCCGCTGCCGACCCGGGCGCGTACCACGCGCTGGTGCCCACGAGCTTCGTGATCTCCGCGCCGCCATCGGCGGTGCGCTTGCCGATCGCCGCGATTGTTTCGGCCGATAGCCCCGGGTAATCCGGCAGCGGGATGCCGGCAATCGTCGAGTAGCGCGGCAGCGGCACCATCGTGTCCCCATGGCCGCCGAGCACGAACGCGTGGATGTTCTCCACCGACACGCCGGTCTCCATGGCAATGAACGTCCGCATGCGCGCGGAGTCGAGCACGCCCGCCATCCCGATCACCCGCTCGCGCGGGAACCTGCTCAACCGGTACACCGCCTGGCACATCGCATCGAGTGGGTTCGCGACCGGGACGATGATGCAGTTCGGCGAGTACTTCACGACCTGCTCGGTGACCGACTGCATGATCTTGTAGTTGGTCTGGAGCAGGTCGTCGCGGCTCATACCTGGCTTCCGGGGGACGCCCGACGTGACCACGACGACGTCTGAGTTCGCCGTCTCCTTCCACCCCGCGTCATCCGCGCCGGCGCCGATGATGCGCGAGTCCGATCCTTCGATCGGACACGCCTGGTACATGTCGAGCGCCACACCCTTCGCCTTCTGGTCGGCGATGTCGATGATGACGACGTCCGCGAGCTCCTTGTCCGCGATCGCCCGCGCGACCGTCGCGCCGACGTTCCCGGCGCCCCCAACTACTGTGACTTTGCGATTCATTCCTGTCCTTTGCGTGTCACGGCCGACGGCTGATCACCAAGGCCACCAAGGCGTCGCCCATTACATGTTCGAAATCACCGCATCAGCAAACGCCGAAGTCTTGAGCTCCGTCGCACCCTCCATCTGGCGCGCGAGATCGTAAGTCACTTTCTTCTGTCTGATCGTCTTGTCCAGGCCCTGCTCGATGAGATTCGCGGCCTCGGGCCAGCCAAGATAGCGGAACATCATCACGCCCGACAGCACGACGGAGCTCGGATTGATGACGTCCTTGCCCGCGTACTTCGGCGCCGTGCCGTGGGTCGCCTCGAAGAAGCCGATGTCGTCACCGATGTTCGCGCCCGGCGCCATCCCGAGACCGCCCACCTGCGCCGCGCACGCGTCAGAGAGGTAATCGCCGTTCAGGTTCGGCGTCGCGAACACGTCGTAATCGGCCGTGCGCGTCAGGATTTGCTGAAACACGCTGTCGGCGATGCGATCGTTGACGAGGATCTTCCCGTCGCGCGAGGCGCCGCCCGTAACTTCCTCCTCCGTGACGATCTGGTCGCGGAACTCCGTCTTGGCGACCTCGTAGCCCCAGTCGCGGAACGCCCCCTCGGTGAACTTCATGATGTTCCCCTTGTGGACGAGCGTCACGGTCTTGCGCTTGTTCTCGATGGCGTACTGAATCGCCATGCGCACGAGACGCTTCGAGCCGAATTCGGACATTGGCTTGATGCCGATTCCGGAATCCGGGCGGATGCGCTTGCCCATTTCGGTCGCGAGGAACTCGATAATCCGCTCGGCCTGCGGCGTGCCCTTCGCCCATTCGATGCCCGCGTAGACGTCCTCCGTGTTCTCGCGGAAGATCACGACGTTCATCAGTTCAGGGCGTTTGACCGGAGCCGGCGTTCCTTCGAAGTAACGGACGGGCCGGACGCACGAATACAGATCGAGCACCTGGCGCAGCGTGACGTTCAAGCTGCGGATGCCGCCGCCGATCGGAGTCGTCAGCGGACCCTTGATCGCCACCTTGTAGGCGCGGACGGCTTCCAGCGTGTCGTTCGGCAGCCACTCCCCATACTGCTCTTTGGCCTTCTCTCCCGCCGGCACTTCGAACCACGCGATCTTTTTCCTGCCACCGAACGCCTTGTTGACGGCTGCATCAAAAATCCGCACGCTGGCGCGCCAGATGTCAGGGCCGGTACCGTCACCTTCTATATAAGGAATGATTGGATCGTCGGGGACGACGAGCCGTCCACTTTTTCTGGTGATCGCAGTTCCGCTGGTCGGCGTTTTCAGAATCGAAAAATTCGGCATTAGGTCACGTCCCCGTTCCGGCGTTACAGGTTCTTCACAGAATCTGTGGAAAAGCTTGTGGAAAACCCCGGCCCGATCGCCGCTTGCACCGCATCAAATCGGGAGTTTCATGCGGTTTGCACCATCATGGTGCGAGCAATGCTCACGTCTGCAAACGGGACATTATAATCTGGCGTGCACATCGTCATCGCCGATTCGCTTCCCGCCTCTGCCGCCGACGCGCTTCGCGCCGCCGGTTGGTCCGTCGACACCAAATCCGGGCGCAAGCCCGATGAACTCGCACGCGATCTTGCGAACGCCGACGCGTTGATCGTTCGCAGCGCGACGCAGGTCACCGCCGCGCTGCTCGCGTCCGCGCCGAAGCTGCGCGTCATCGCGCGCGCGGGCACCGGCGTCGACAACGTCGACGTTCCGGCAGCGACCGCGCGTGGAATTCTCGTCATGAACGCCGCCGGCGCGAACAGCATCAGCGTCGCCGAGCTTGCGATCGGGTTGATGCTGTCGCTCGCCCGCACGATTCCGGCCGCCGATGCGTCGATGAAGCAGGGCGTCTGGGACAAGAAACGATTCATGGGCATCGAGTTGCGGGGAAAGATGCTCGGCGTCGTCGGTTTCGGCCGCATCGGACGCGAAGTCGCAGCGCGAGCGCGCGCGTTCGACATGGACGTCGTGGCCTACGATCCGTTCATCGCCTCGCGGGCCGCGGATGCAGCGGGCGTGCCGCTCGTGGAACTCGACGAACTGCTCGCGCGTGCCGACTTCATCACGCTCCACGTGCCGGCGCTGCCGGAAACCCGCCATCTGGTCAACGCCGATCGGATCGCGCGGATGAAGAAGGGTGTCCGAATTGTGAACACGGCACGGGGCGAGTTGATTGACGATGCGGCGCTTGCCGCGGCGATCGCCTCCGGCCAGGTCGCGGGCGCCGGACTCGACGTGTTCGATCCCGAGCCGCCGACCGACACCACGCTGACTCAGCTTCCGCAGGTCATCGCGACGCCGCACGTCGCGGCGTCCACGATTGAAGGACAGGCGCTCGTGGGCAACGAGACCGCGCTGCAGGTTCGCGATTACTTGAAGGATGGCATTATCCGGAACGCCGTGAACTTCCCGTCCGTGCCGCCAGATGACGTGCCGAAGCTGCGGCCGTACCTCGACCTCGCATTCAGACTCGGCGGCCTCGTCGCCCAGCTCGTGACCGATCGTCCCGAGGAGATTGGTATCCGCTATTACGGACCGCTGATGACTGCGTACGAGAACGTGATCGGGAGCGCCGTGCTCGCGGGTGTGCTGTCGAAAGTGGCGATCGTGACGGCCGTCAACGCACGCGCCGTCGCCGCGGAGCGCGGACTCGACGTCGTCGAATCGCGCAGCACACGTCCGCGCGATTTCATGCACGTCGTGTCGGTGAAGGTGCGCAGCGCGAAGCGGGAGCGCTGGGCGGAGGGCATCGTCATCGAGCCCTCGGGTCCGCGGCTCTACGCGCTGGATGGCGTGCCGATCGAAGCGCCGCTCTCCGGCACTCTGATCGTGATGGCCAACGAAGATCGGCCCGGGGTCATCGGCGATGTGGGGACGACGCTCGGCCGGCATGGCATCAACATCGCCAGTTTCGCGCTCGGTCGTGATTCTTCCGGCGCGGTCGGGGTGATTAGTGTTGATGCGGGGACCGGGCTGGAAGAAGCGGTCAGCGAGATCGCGAAACTGAAGAACGTTCGCGAGGCGTCAGTCGTTCGGCTCTAAGGCTGTTCGGCGTTCAGCGTATGGCCAGGCGCCGATAGCCGTGCGTGATGAGATCTTCGAGCTCGATGGCGTCCGCGCCGATCTTCGTGACTTTGTAGCGGTCGCCGACGGCCTGCCCTTCCAGCACCATGTAGAGCGTGTCCCCTTCACCGCCAATGACGGCGGTGCGGCGGACGCCTTGCGGCGAGGTCTCTTCCGCGATGCCCATCAGCGTCAACGACGGAGGAGCGGCGACGGGCACGGCCGCAGCCTGCTCAGCGACTGCGGCGCGGACGACGTTGGCTGCGGCGCGCGGCGCGCGCGGCGCGGGCGCGAACGAAAAGGGATTGCGTGACGATTGATCGGGAACGGGAGCCTGCGCCATTCGCTCCTGCAGGCGCGACGCCTGCGAGCGGACTTCAACAGCGAGTATCTCGGGCCCCGGCGACGGTGACGCCTGCGCTCGCGCGCGCGGAGCCGGCTCGTCGGAACTCGGCATGTTCGCGGTCGCGAGATACGCGACGAGCAGCACGCCGCCGACGCCGTAGATCGCCTTCCTGCCTGAAGTCATGGGGCTGTTCCGAGCAATGACATCTTACCGCCACAGACAGACACAAACAAATGGCGGCCACCGTGTGTGGTAATATTTGTCGTGCCCCCTGTTTCTGACACCGGGCCTTCCCTTTCTCGCGCTTCCGTCTTCGCAGTCGCCATCATCCCCGCGCGATACGAGTCGAGTCGTCTCCCCGGCAAGGCCCTGGCGGATATCGGCGGCCGCCCGATGATCGAGCACGTCTATCGCCGCGCGTCAGCGGCGACGACGATTGCCCGCGTGATCGTGGCGACCGACGATCGGCGGATCCTCGATGCCGTACGCGCGTTCGGCGGCGAAGCGGTGATGACATCCGCCGCTCATCAGAGCGGCACGGACCGGCTGGCTGAAGCGGCCGCCGCGCTCGACGCGGAAATCATCGTGAACGTGCAGGGAGACGAGCCGCTGCTGGCGCCGGAAACCATCGACGCCGCCGTCACGCCGTTCGTCTCCGACCCGCGGCTGGAGATGAGCACGCTGCGCCGCGCGATCGCGGACCGCGAGGAGCTCGAGAATCCCAACGTCACCAAGGTCGTCGTGGACTGTCACGGTTTCGCGATGTATTTCTCCCGCGCACCGATTCCGTTCACGCGCGCGGGCCAGCCGGGAGCGACGGCTTGGGCCCACGTCGGGCTCTACGTCTACCGGCGCGACACGCTCCTGCGGCTGGCGGCGCTCCCGCAGACCGCGATGGAACGCGCGGAGGCGCTCGAGCAGCTACGCGCGCTCGAGCACGGCATCCGCATCAAGGCCGTCAAAACGACCCATGCAACGATCGGCGTCGACACGCGCGAGGATCTCGAACGCGTGCGGGCGCTCATGGCGCACGTCATAACCACCTGAGAGACCCCAGAATGCAGAAGTCCGACACGCGGCCCATCAAATACATCCTGGTCACCGGCGGCGTCGTCTCCTCCCTTGGCAAAGGGCTGGCGGCGGCTTCGATCGGCGCGCTGCTCGAAGGCCACGGCTACAAGGTCGCGCTCCAGAAGTTCGACCCGTACATCAATGTGGACCCGGGCACGATGAGCCCGTACCAGCATGGCGAGGTCTACGTCACCGACGACGGCGCCGAAACGGACCTCGATCTGGGCCACTACGAGCGGTTCACCAACCAGGTGACGACAAGGAACAACAACTGGACGACTGGCAAGATTTACCTGCAGGTCATCCAGAAAGAGCGCCGGGGTGATTACCTCGGACGTACTGTGCAGGTGATTCCGCACATTACGAACGAGATCAAGGACGCGATCAAGACGGTCGCGAAGGACGTCGACATCGTCCTCGTCGAAATCGGCGGCACCGTGGGCGACATCGAGAGCCTGCCATTCGTCGAAGCGATTCGTCAGCTGCGACAGGACGTCGGCCGCGAGAACACGCTTTACATTCATCTCACGCTGGTGCCATTCATCGGCGCGGCCGGCGAGCTGAAAACGAAGCCCACGCAGCACAGCGTCCGCGACCTGCGCGCCATCGGCATCCAGCCTGACATCCTGCTCTGCCGGACCGATCGGCATCTCGACGCCGACATCAAACGCAAGATCGCGCTCTTCTGCGACGTCGACGAAGAAGCGGTGATCACGGCCAAGGATGTCTCGAGCATCTACGAGGTGCCGACCGTTCTCGCCGAGGAAGGACTCGACCGGATCGTCCTGGAACGTCTGCACCTCCCGGCGACCGAGGCTCGCATGGACGCGTGGCTCGATCTCGTCGACCGGATCAAGAACCCGGTGGACGAAATGACCATCCACGTCGTCGGCAAGTACGTCGGCTACGAGGATTCGTACAAGAGCCTGAACGAAGCGCTCTATCACGGCGGGTTCCAGCATCGGTTGAAGGTGAACATCCGCTGGGTCGAAGCCGAGGCGCTCGAACAGCCGGGCGGGGAGCAACTGCTCGATGGCGCGGACGGCATCCTCGTGCCCGGCGGCTTCGGTGATCGCGGCACCCGTGGCATGATGCGCGCCGCGGAAATCGCCCGGGAGCGCGGGATTCCGTACTTCGGGATCTGCTACGGCTTCCAGTGGGCCGCCGTGGAATACGCGCGGCACGTCTGCGGCCTTGCCGATGCGGATTCGACCGAGTGCGCGCCGGACACCAAGACGAACGTCATTTACAAGCTGCGCGACCTGCTCGGCGTCGATGACCTCGGTGGCACCATGCGGCTCGGGTCCTATGCGTGCAAGCTGAAACCGGGATCGAAGGCGCACGCGCTGTATGGCAGCGACGTCATCGACGAGCGCCATCGCCATCGCTACGAGTTCAATTGCCTGTACGAAAAGGCGCTGACCGAAAAAGGGCTCGAGATCGTCGGCCGCTCGCTCGACGGAAAGTTCGTTGAAATCATCGAGCTGCCGTCGCACCCGTATTACGTCGCGGTGCAGTTCCATCCCGAGTTCAAGTCGAAGCCGCTGAAGCCGCACCCGCTGTTCGCCGGATTCGTCGACGCGAGCCATCGTCACAAGCTCGCGCACCGGCATGCGGCCGCGGCGTCCGTGGTAGGGTAAGCGAGTGATCCTCTCCACCGTCGACGTCGGCGGCGTGAGCATTGGCGGTGGTGCGCTGGTACTCATCGCCGGGCCGTGCGTGATCGAAAGCGAGGCCCACGCGATCGAGACCGCGCTGGCGCTGCGTGAAATCGCGCGCCGCGCGCGCGTCCCCTTCATCTTCAAGGTTTCCTACGACAAGGCCAACCGCACGTCGGGACGATCGTTCCGCGGGCCCGGATTGTCGGAAGGGCTGCGCGTGCTCGGACGTGTGCGCGAGGCCGCGGGCGTACCGATTCTCACCGACGTCCACGAACCGTCACACGCCGAACCGGCGGCGGAAGTCGCCGACGTTCTCCAGATCCCCGCGTTCCTCTCGCGGCAGACCGATCTGATCACGGCGGCGGCGCGCACCGGACGCGCCGTGAACCTGAAGAAGGGACAGTTTCTCGCGCCGCTGGACATGCGGCACGCGATCGAGAAGGTCACAGCCGCCGGCAACTCGAAAGTGATCCTGACGGAGCGCGGCTACAGCTTCGGTTACAACAACCTCGTCGTGGACATGCGCGCGTTCCCGATGCTGCGCTCGCTCGGCTACCCGGTCGTGTACGACGTAACACACAGCCTTCAGCTCCCCGGCGGCGGCGATGGCGTGACCGCGGGCCAGGCGCAGTTCATCGAACCGATGGCGTGCGCGGGAGTCGGCGCAGGCGTGGACGGCGTGTTCATGGAAGTGCACCAGGATCCGCCCCGGGCCAAAAGCGACGCGCAGAATGCGCTGAAGCTCGATCTGCTGCCCGCGCTGCTCGACACGCTCGCGCAGATCCACCAGGTCCGTGCGCGCGCGCCGCTGACAGAAGCCGCGAGATGAGCCAGGACAGCGGGAGCGTCCTCGATCTCGCGCGCAAAGTGCTTCGCATCGAGGCGGCGTCGATCCTTGGCCTCGTCGATCGGCTCGACGCGAAGTTCGAACGCGCGGTGCAACTTCTTTATGAGTGCCGCGGCCGCGTCATCCTGACCGGCATGGGCAAATCCGGCATCATCTGCCGCAAGATTGCGGCCACGCTTTCCAGTACCGGCACGTCCGCCTTCTTCCTGCACCCGGCGGAAGCCATCCACGGGGACCTCGGTGCGATCAGGGACGACGATGTCGTAATCGCGCTGTCGCATAGCGGCGAGACCGAGGAACTGATCCGGCTGCTCGAATCGATCAGGCGAATCGGGACGAAGCTGATCGCCATTACGGGATCTCCCGCATCGACGATCGGCCGCGCGGCGGACGTCACGCTCGACTGTTCGATCGCGGAAGAAGCCTGCCCGATGAACCTCGTGCCGACGGCGAGCACGACGGCGTCGCTGGCGCTGGGGGACGCGCTCGCGATGACACTGCTCGTTCGCAAGGGCTTCCGCGAAGAGCAGTTCGCCGCGTTTCATCCCGGCGGCAAGATCGGGAAGAAGCTGATGAACGTCGAGAGCCTGATGCACGGCGGCGATGCCGCGCCGCGCGTGGCGGCATCGACCACGATGCCCGACGTGATCCACGAGATGTCGAGCAAGCGGCTCGGCATGACGTGCGTTACCGGCGCCGATGGACGACTCGCCGGCGTATTTACCGACGGCGACCTGCGCCGTCTCATGATGACGCGGCCGCCGAATGCCGTACTCGCGCTGACGGCCGGAGAGGCAATGACGCCCAACCCGCTGACGATTACCCGCGCCATGCTCGCCGTCGAAGCGCTCCGCATCATGGAAACGCACAGGATCACGTCGGTCGTGGTCGTGGACGCCGATCGCCGTATTGAAGGCGTGGTGCACCTGCACGACCTGTGGCGCACGCAGATGTTTTGATGACGGGGATCAAGCTGCTGCTGCTCGACGTCGACGGTGTCTTGACGGACGGATCGATACTCGTCCACGCGGATGGCAGCGAGTCCAAACAGTTCAACATCCGCGACGGCGCCGGCATCGTGTGGGCGCAGCGCGCAGGGTTGTCGATCGGATTACTGTCGGCACGTCTCGCCGACGCGACGTCCGTTCGCGCGGCGCAGCTCGGGATCACGATCGTGTCGCAGGGGAGCGCCGATAAGCTCGCGGGTTACGAGCAGATCCTGACCGATGCGGGACTGACGGACGAGCAGGTCGGCTACATGGGCGATGACCTGCAGGACCTCCCGGTGCTGCGGCGGGCAGGGTTCTCCGCGGCGCCGGCGGATGCGGCGCCGGAAGTGCGCGCCGAAGTGCAATGGGTCAGTTCCAGCGGCGGCGGGCGCGGCGCGGTGCGCGAGTGCATCGAGCACGTGCTGCGGGCGCAGGGACACTGGCGCACCGCTGTCTCCCCCTTCTTCGAGCCCTGATCGTGACCTCCAGCGCGCTCCTCCTCCTCGTCGCGCTCGTGACGCTCCTCGCGGGCCTTGCCGCAGGCAAGGCGTGGGAGCGATACAAGCTGCGGGACGGCGTGTGGATCGACCGGCGGCGCGCGCGCGAGTCCCCGCACTACATGCTCGGGCTGAACTTCCTCGTCGCCAACCAGATCGACCAGGCCATCGACGAGCTGTCGAAAGCGGCGCGTGCCGCGGGGGATCCACTCGAGATCCACCTGATCCTGGGAAACCTGTACCGCGAGAAGGGACAGGTCGGGCGCGCGATCCAGGAGCACCAGGCCCTGTTGCAGCGCCCCAATCTGCGAAAGCTCGAACACGCGAACGTGCTGCTGTGTCTCGGTCTCGACTATCGCGGCGGTGGATTCGTCGACCGCGCGATCGAGGCGTTCACCGAGGTGCTCAGGCTCGATCCCGAGAACCGCTACGCCCTCTCGAATCTGGAAAAGTTGTACGAGGATCAGCACCAGTGGACCGAGGCGTACGCAGCCAGGCAGAAGCTCGCGGCAATTTCCACGACCATCGAAGGGGGCGCGGATTCGCCGCGCCACAACGAAGTCCTCGCGTTCCTGGAGAATGAGTTCGGGCAGGCCGCCCTCAGGCGCGGCGATTACCGCGAGGCCACGCGCCGGTTCCAGGCAGCGATAGAACGCGACGCGCGCAACGTGCCCGCGCAGCTCAGTCTCGGGGACGTGCGGATCAAGGAGGACAATCCCGCGGACGCGATTGCGGTGTGGGAACGCATGATCGAAGCGTCACCGGAGCGCGCCTACCTCGCCTTCGCGCGGCTCGCGGACGCGTACGCGCAACTGGGGACCGCCGATCGCTTCGCCGCGCTCTGCACGAAGCTGATCGCCGCCAACCCGCAGGATTGGCGCGCGCGCCTCGCGCTCGCCCGCCACATCGGCGCGCAGGGCCGCAGCGCCGACGCGCTCGAGCTCCTCTTCGAGGCGCTCGTGAATCATCCGCACGCGCTCGTGCTCCATCAGGCGATCTGGCAGATGCTGTCGCAAATGAAGCTGCCGCCGTCCCTCGTCAGTCGGTATGTCGATCTCACGCGCGACGCGATCTTCTACCTGGATCCGCACGTCTGCCTGAAATGCCGCTACCGCAGCACCGAGCTCCTCTGGCAGTGCCCGCATTGCCACGAGTGGAACACGTTCGTCGAAGAACGCATCGCCCCCGCCAAGGAAACTGCCGAAGCCTGATCGCTCACTCGAAGGAGGCGAAGGAGGCGAAGACGGTCGAAGGAACGTGCCGAACTCTTCGACATCGAAGGTTCGAAGCTCGAAGGAGAATGCCGAACTCTTCGACCTTCGAAGGTTCGAAGCTCGGAGGAACATGCGGAACTCTTCGACCTTCGAAGCTTCGAAGCTGGAAGGGGTCACCTACTGCTTCTTCGACCGTCCTTCGAGCCCTTTGCCACCTTCGAGTGAAGCTCTAGGAACCAGCGAGGAGTGTGTCGTATGTGCTGCGGACCTCCCGGTCGGTCTCTGCAAACCCACGGTCGGTCCAGATCACATGCGTCGCCCGCTTGACCTTTTCTTCAATCGGCCACTGCGCGGCGAGGCGGGCGCGGGCGTCGTGCTCGGATAAGCCGTCCCGCGCCATCACCCGGCGCAACTGCTCGGCGGGATCGCACGCCGCCACGACGATCGCATCGAAGTCGTGGTTGTGCCCGGTCTCGAATACCAGCGGGATGTCGGCGATGGCGACGCGTGTGGCCGCGGGCAGGTTTGCCAGCCAGTCGCGGATCCGCCAATAGACCTCGGGATGAATGATGGCCTCCAGCGCGGCTCGCGCGCGCGAGTCCTCGAACACGATCCGGGCGAGTGCCGCGCGATCGAGCGAGCGATCCGGAAGCAGCACTTCCGGGCCGAACTGCTGCACGACCGCGGCAAGGCCTGGGGATCCCGGCGTGACCGCCTCGCGTGCGAGCCTGTCGGCATCGACGACGGGGGCGCCGAGCTCGGAGAAGTGCTGCAGGCAGTACGACTTCCCCGTCGCAATGCCGCCGGTCAGCGCAACGCGGAGCACCGTGCCTCGGCGGCCGCGAGGGTGTTCTTGAGAAGCATCGCGATTGTCAGCGGCCCGACGCCGCCGGGAACCGGCGTCAGCGCGCCTGCGACCTCCGCGGCGGACGGGTGCACGTCGCCGACGACGATCGAACCGCGCTTCGCGAATGTATCGAGGCGCGGCGAGCCGCTGCCGAAGATCTTTTCAATGATCGCGCGATCGCTGACGGGGGTCGTACCGACGTCGATGACCGTCGCGCCCGGCTTCACGAACTCGCGCGTGACGAATGCCGGACGTCCGATCGCCGCCACGAGAATGTCGCCACGCGCCGCGACGGCGGGAAGCTCCGGCGTCTTCGAATGGCAAATCGTCACGGTGGCATCGCGCTGCAGCAGCAGCATCGCCATCGGCTTGCCGACGATCTCGCTGCGGCCGATGACGACGGCGTGCCGGCCGGCGATCGGCAGCCCGGAGCGATCGAGCATCTCGATGACACCCGATGGCGTGCACGGCTTCAGGTGCGCGCGTCCCTGCACGAGCTTGCCGACATTCGCGGGATGGAATCCGTCGACGTCCTTGTCCGGATCGATCGCGTCGAAGACGCGCTGCGACGCGTGCTTTCCCATCGCATCGGGCAGCGGCGACTGCACGAGGATGCCGTCGTGCCGATCGCTCGCGTTCAGCCGCGCCACCAGCGCAAGCAGTTCGTGGAGCGGTGCCGTCGCGGGGAGCCGCTGCAGGTCCACCCACAGCCCGGCCTCGGTACCCGCCTTCACCTTGTTGCGCACATAGACTTCCGACGCGGGATTCTCCCCGACGAGCACGATACCAAGGCCTGGAGGCCGCCCAATGCGCGCGATGAACGCCTGCACGCCTGGCAGCGCGCTGGCACGGATCTCCGCCCCAATCGCGGTTCCATCGATCAGGCGCGCGGTCATCGTTCCGTCGCCGCCGTTTCCAGGTCCTTCAAGCTCTCGGCCCGACCCAGCACGACGAGATCGTCGCCGGCACGCATCGACGTTTCGGGCTCCGGATTGAAGTCCATGTGTCCGTCGGCGCGGCGGATGCCCACGACCACGACGCCGAAACGCTGCCGCAGGCCGGCATCGATGAGACTTCGCCCGGCGAGAGATGAGCCTTCCGTGATGTGCACTTGCTCGAGGTTTAAGTCCATGTTCTCCGACGAGGTCGCGAGCTGGACGAAGTCCACGACGGCCGGCCGCAAGGCCGTCTGCGCGAGCTGCAGTCCGCCGAGCTGATAAGGGGAGATGACGCGGTCTGCCCCCGCGCGCATCAACTTCGTGCGCGAGTCTTCCGTCTCGGCGCGACCGACGATGAAGAGGTTGGGATTGAGCAGCCGCGCGCTGAGCACGGCGTAGACATTCTCCGCGTCGGTGCTGACCGCCGCGACGAACCCGCGCGCCCGCGCGATGCCGATGCGCCTGAGCACCTCCTCGTTCGAGGCGTCCGCTTCGACGGCGAGGAAGCCCTGCTCGATCGCCAGGTGCATGCGCTCCGGGTTGCGCTCGATCACCACGAATGGGACCTTCTGGCGCGCGAACTCGTGCGCGATGATCTCGCCCATACGGCCGAAGCCGCAGACGATGAAATGGTCGACGAGGTTATCGAGCATGCGGGCGAGCCGTTTGCGCTCCCGCCGCTCGACGAGGCCTCCCTCGGCGAGCAGCGTCATGAAGAGCGTGAACGCGTAGAAGAACGCGCCCACGCCCGTGAGGAGAATGACGACGGTGAAGGCCCGTCCCGCCGGCGAGAGCGGATGGACCTCCCCGTAGCCAACCGTGGTGACCGTGATGACGGTCATGTAGAAGGCGTCCCACGCGCTCCAGCCCTCGATCAGGACGTAGCCGGCGGTGCCCACGACATGAACGCCGACGATGAGCAGCGCGACCAGGCGCCAGCCAATCCACCACGGCTGCGTGCGCGCCAACGACGCGCCTCAGGCAGTCTCGATGCGGCTGTGGCTCCGGCCGTATCCGAAGTAGAAGATCATTCCGATCGCCAGCCATACAATCAGCCGCGCCCAGTTCGTCCACCCGAGCCCGAAGATCATCGCACCGCACGTGATGATGCCGAGCACGGCAACGACCGGCAGCGCCGGCACCGTGAACCCGCGCGGAATGTCCGGCCGGCGAACGCGCATGATCCACACGCCCGCGCAGACCAGGATGAACGCGAACAGCGTTCCGATGCTGGTCATCTCGCCGACGATGTCCTCCGGAATGAACGCAGCGAAGAGCGCGGTCAGCACGAAGAAGACGATGTTCGATTTGTACGGCGTCCGGAACTTCGGATGTACGTCCGAGAAGATCGCCGGCACGAGTCCGTCGCGGCTCATCGAATAGAACACGCGCGACTGGCCGAGCAGCATCACGAGGATGACCGACGAGAACCCGGCAAGAATCGCGATCGTGACCGAGCGCGACAGCCATTCATACCCGGTCATGTACTTGGAAATCGCGAACGCGACCGAGGCCTCGCGGCCGGTGGAGCGGAAATCTTCGACCGTCGCGACGCCGCTCAGCACGTAGGAGAACAGCACGTAGAGGATCGTGCAGACCACCAGCGATCCGAGGATGCCGATCGGCATATCGCGTTTCGGGTTCTTCGCTTCCTGCGCCGCCGTCGACACGGCGTCGAACCCGATGTAGGCGAAGAACACGACGCCCGCGGCGCCGAGGATCCCCATGATGCCGCCATAGCTGTGCGTCACTCCCTGCGGCGTCGTATACGTCGTCGCGGCCGGGATGATCGGCGTGTGATTGGCCGGGTTGATGAAGCCCCAGCCGATCCCGATCACCAGCAGGACGATCGAGACCTTCACGACCACGATCAGGCCGTTGACGAACGCGGATTCCTTCGTGCCGCGAATCAGGAGCGCTGTAAGCACGGCGAGGATGAATACGGCGGGCAGGTTCATGATCCCGTGCACGCCCGTATCCGCGATCGCCTCGAATGGAGAATGGGTCCATTCGTAGGGTATCCGTGGGCCGAACCAGGCGATCACGCGATTCGCGTATTCGCTCCAGGCGATCGCGACGGTTGCCGCGCCGACCGCGTACTCGAGCACGAGGTCCCAGCCGATGATCCATGCGACGAGCTCCCCCATCGTGGCGTACGAATAAGTGTACGCACTGCCGGCGACGGGAATCATCGAGGCGAATTCCGCGTAACAAAGGCCGGCAAACGCGCAGCCGACGCCCGCGACCATGAACGCGAGAACGACCGAAGGGCCCGCGCGGTCGGCGATGGCCGCGGCCGTCCGGACGAAGAGACCGGCACCGATGATGGCGCCGATGCCGAGTGCAACCAGCGCCACCGGACCGAGGGTCCGTTTGAGCGTATGCTCGCCCGTCTGCGCAGCCTCGCTCATCAAACGGTCGATGGATTTGGTTCTGAACAGTGAACCGGCCACTAATCCCCCTTCGTAAAGTCGATGTTAGTCGGCAGCTCTGGCGTGGAAGTCGCGGCATTATACGATACGCTGTCCGCTGCGGATGGGTTGGCTCCGTCTCGGGTGCGCAGCGTCTCGTCTTACCGTGTGGCTCCCGTTTCGAGAAGCCGCTGGCGAAAGCGACGCACCATCGCCGTCGGATCGTCCCGCAGCAGATCAGAGATAACCGCCACGGACGCCGCACCGGCGGCGATTGCTTCCGCCGCTCGCTCGAGGGTGATGCCGCCGATGGCCACGACCGGCCGGCCGGTTTGCGCCGCCAGTCGCACGAGGTCCAGCCCGCGGGGTGAATAGCCCGTATCTTTCGTGGCCGTTCCGAAGACTGGTCCAACGGCGATGTAGGTTGCATCTGTCCGCGCCGCGGCGTCGATCTGGGCTGGATCGTGCGTCGAGATGCCGATAATTACGCCGGACCCGACAATGGTGCGTGTTTCGGCGACGCCAAGGTCGTCCTGCCCCACGTGAACACCATTCGCGCCGGACATCGCGGCAATATCGGGACGATCGTTGACAATCAGCTGCGCGCCGGCGGCGCGCGTACGCGCGACAGCCTTGTCGGCGAGCGACAGCCGTTCAGCGGACGATACGGATTTGTCGCGAAGCTGGATGAGGCGCGCGCCGCCGGCGAGAAACGCGTCGAGGATCGCGAGCGGCTCGAGACGCCGCTCGCGGCAGAGGGTCACGTCAAGGATGGCGTACAGCCGATCGATCATCCAGGTTCACATTCACGATCACACCGCTCCCCTTCGGCAGCAGCATCGGCGATGCGTAGAAGTTGCGGCCGTGCCAGGTGACGGTGCGTCCCACGATGATACCGAGTGTCGCGCCAAACACGACGTCGCTCGCGTGGTGCACGTTCTCGTGCAGGCGCGACATCGCCACGTAGGAGGCGATCAGATACGTCGGCACCCCCGCGCGATAGCCAAGATGCTGCTGCAATACCGTCGCGCCGGCAAACGTGGCCGTCGCATGTCCTGACGGGAACGCGAAACCGCTCGCGCGCGTGCCGTCGTTCCGGATCGGCCGCTCGCGCCGCACCGACTCCTTCAGTCCGATGACAAACGCCGAGGCAAGCAGCTCCGCCTCGATTTCGTCCATCCCCAGATGTTGCATGCGATTGTTATGTCTGGCGCGTCCGACGATGTACGACGTGAGACCCGCGCCCAGCAGCACGGGGGTCTGTCCGACGATTCTTCCCGGCCCGAAGAACGTTTCCGCGGCTCCCGAGCCCTCGAGGCGACGATTGATCTTGTTGTCGTTCGGATGGACGAGCAGCGCGACCGCGCCGCCGCCGGCGAGGAAGTACAGCGAATTCTTCCTGGGCAGATGCTTGACGTCGTCCTTCAGGTTGTGTCCGAGCGCGGAGAAGAACCCGCGCGTGGGCTTTTCGCCGGCTTCCCCCACGGCGGCAGGAGGCTTCTGAGGATCTTGCGCGGGGGCGGCCTCCTGCGCGAGAGCGGGTGTGGATGAGAGGAGAAGAAGAAGCGTAGCTACCGTCGAGCTTCTCATGAATACCTCGACGGCCTCGAATGCCAGACGCATGCCGCTCAGATCTTCACGGGGCGCCTGTGTCCCCACCGACCAAACGTGTAGCTTCCGCCTTCAGGCGGAAGTCTCAGGCTGTCTCGGCGAGGCTCCCGTTCGCAGACTTCTTTTCGACGATGTACCGGTCCATGAAGGAGGTGCTGAGCCGGCCGGCGATGAAATCCGGGTCGGCCAGGATCTTCAGGTGCAGCGGAATCGACGTCTTGATGCCGTCGATGACCGTCATCTCGAGCGTGCGCCGCATCCGCCCGATCGCCTCCTGGCGGTCGCGGCCATGGACGATGATCTTGGCGATCATCGAGTCGTAGTACGGCGAGACGGTGCACTCGGAATGCGCGAACGTGTCCACGCGCACGCCGGGACCGCCCGGCACGCTGAACGCGTGAATGACTCCCGGCGACGGCGCGAACGTGACCGGGTCCTCTGCGTTGATGCGGCACTCGATTGAATGGCCGTTGAACGTGATGTCACCCTGCTTGAACGAGAGCCGCTCTCCGGCGGCGATGCGGATCTGCTCTTTGACGATGTCCACGCCGGTGATGAACTCGGTCACGGGGTGTTCGACCTGGACGCGCGTGTTCACTTCGAGGAAATAGAAGTTCTGCTTGTCGTCGAGCAGGAACTCGAACGTGCCCGCGTTCGTGTACTGCACGGCGCGCGCCGCATCGACGACGGTGCCACCGAGCTTGCGGCGCATCTTGTCCGTCACGGCGACCGATGGTCCTTCCTCGAGCAGCTTCTGATGGCGGCGCTGGATCGAGCACTCGCGCTCTCCCAGGTGAACGACCGCGCCGTGGTGATCGCCGAGGATCTGGAATTCGATGTGGCGCGGATTCTCGACGTACTTTTCGATGTAGACGTCACCGACGCCGAAGGCGGCTTCCGCTTCCCGCTGCGCGGTCTTCAGCGCCTTGCTCAATTCCTTCATGTCGCGGATGACGCGCATGCCGCGTCCGCCGCCGCCGGCGACCGCTTTGATGATCACCGGCAGGCCGAGGTCCTTCGCGACCTTCAGCGCCTTCTCCTCGCTGTCGATCGGACCGTCGCTGCCCGGCAGGATCGGCACCCCCGCCTTCCGCATCGCGCGGCGCGCCCGCGCCTTGTCGCCAAGCAGGCGGATCACGTTCGGCGAAGGGCCGATGAACTTGATGTGGCAGGCCTCGCAGACCTCGGCGAGATAAGCGCTCTCTGAGAGGAACCCGTAGCCGGGATGGATCGCGTCCGCGCCGGTGATTTCGGCGGCGCTGATGATCGCCGGCACGCTGAGATAGCTGTCCGCGCTGCGCGGAGGACCGATGCAGACGTCCTCGTCGGCAAAGCGCACGTGGAGCGAGTTCTCGTCGGCCTCCGAGTAGACGGCGACCGTCTTGATCCCCAGCTCCCGGCAGGCGCAGATGATTCGAAGGGCGATTTCCCCGCGATTCGCGATCAGGATTTTTTTGAACATCAGGCGGTCTTGATGGCGAACAGCCGCTCGCCGTATTGAACCGGCTTACCGTTCTCCACGTACACGGTCGAGATCTCGCCATCGTACTCCGATGTGATCTCGTTCATCAGCTTCATCGCTTCGATGATGCAGAGGACCTGGTCCTTCTTCACGCGCTGTCCGACTTCGACGAACGCCGGCGCGCCGGGCTCCGGCGACCTGTAGAAGGTGCCGACGATTGGCGACTTCACCACGGCGAGCTCCAGTGACTCGAGCGCTTCGCCGGCCGCGGCCGACGCCGGCGCGGAGGGCGCAGGCGACGAAGGCAGTGCCGCCGGCAGCGCAGGTGTCGTGGCAACGTGCATCGGCGCGACGTGGAACGTCGGCGCCCCCGCTTTCCGGACGCGGACCTTGAGGCCGTCACGCTCGAGCTCGAATTCCGCCAGGTCGTGCTCGCGCACCAGCGCAAGGATCCGTTCAATGTCAGAAAAGTCCATTCAATTCCGGGGGGCTTCGCCCCGCCGGACCCCCCTACACGCTCACTCGCGGGGCCCCGTACCCCGCTCCGTTCGCGTGGCTCACTCGCTCGCGCTCGTTCGCTCACCGCGAATGTCAGAAAAGTCCATTCAATTCCGGGGGGCTTCGCCCCGCCGGACCCCCCTACACGCTCACTCGCGGGGCCCCGTACCCCGCTCCGTTCGCGTGGCTCACTCGCTCGCGCTCGTTCGCTCACCGCGTTAGCACTTCGCATCCGTGATCCGTGACGAGCACGTCGTCCTCTATTCGCACGCCGCCGAGACCGGGTACGTAAGCGCCGGGTTCGATGGTGAAGACCATCCCCGGCTCCAGCACCTGATCGGGGAGCCGCGGCGAGAGCCGTGCGATTCGCGGCTCCTCATGGACTTCGAGTCCAAGCCCGTGGCCCGTCCCATGGCCGAACGCCTCTCCCAGGCCGTGCCGTTCCAGCACCTCCCTGGCCGCGGCGTCGATGGAGCTGGCCGCGACGCCCGGGCGGACCGCCTCAATCGCGGCCTGCTGCGCTTCCCGGACGGCAGCGTACAACCGCTCCTGAGGCTGCGAGATCGCCCCAAGCTGAACCGTACGCGTAAGATCCACGCAGTATCCGTCGTAGACCCCCCCGAAGTCCAGCACGGTCGGCTCGCCCGCCGCGACGCGCCGGTCCGTAGGCCGGGCGTGCGGAAACGCGCTGTGCGGTCCTGAAGCCACTATCGTCTCGAAGGCCGGCCGAGTGAAGCCCTCCTGTCGCATGGCGGATTCGAGGTCTGCCGCGATCTCCCGCTCGGTGCGCCCTTCACGGACCAGCTTGTGGGCTTCTGTGGCGATCCGTCCGAGCCGCCGGCCGGCTTCCCTTAGCGTTTCAATCTCGACCTGGTCCTTGATCATCCGCGCCCGTTCGACGACGCGCTCGGTAGGTACAAGAGCCGGGGCCGCATGAGACGAGTCAACCGGGAGCGCCGCGCGGGACGCGAGACCCGCGGACATCGCATTGAAACGGGCGACCGGCAGATATGCGGCCTCGATCCCGACGCGCTGGCTCCCCTCTCGCCGCAGCAAGTCGACGATCGCTTCGTCGTAAGAGCGATCGAACGTTTCGAGAGTGACCAGTCCGCCGAGCGACGCCGTCAGCTCGGTGGCCGCGGTGACGTAGCGGAAGTCGACGATCAGGCGGCACGCGCGCGGCAGGACCAGGGCGGCGCCGGCGGATCCCGCGAAGCCGGTCAGGTACCGGATATTCGGCAGGTGCGTGACGACAAGCGCGTCGATGCCGAGCGCGCGCACATTCTCGCGGACGCGCGACAGGCGCGCGGCGACGGTGCCGGAGGAAAGTTTCACGCGTGCCGCGCGAGTTCGATTGCCGCGAGGAAACGTTCGAGCCCGGCAAGCACGGCATCGGCGGCGGGCTCGCGTTGCAGGTCGAAGTCGACGATGGGTTCGTCGAACGATGCCGGCGCCATTTGAAGGTCCGGCATCATCGGCTCGGGCTCGGGCTCCGGCTCCGCGCGTCTCGATGCGGCGACGCTGACGCGCTCGGCCTCGGCGTGCATCATCGCTGCGAGATGCGGATCCATCTCTGTGGAGTGGCCGAGACGTTCGTGGATCTGCGCGAGACCGCGGATCGCGGCGAGGTTTTCCGGCGCCGAGCGGAGGACGGTCTCCAGTTCCTCGCGCGCACTGTCGTAATCGCCAGTTTCAATGAGCGCGCGGCCGAGCGTCACGCGCGCGGAGAGGTACGCCGGATGCCGCTGCAGCCCGGCGCGGCAGGTTTCGATTGCTTCCTCGTGTCGGCCGATGCGGCGGAACTCCTCCGCGAGGGCCGCAAACGCAATCGACGCCGGATCCAGCTGGACCCGGCGTCGCAGTTCCTCTATCCGAGGATTTTCCGCCATCCGCCGATTGTACGCCTATGACCCCGCGACGGGCGTAATCGACTGCGTGGTCGTCTTGGTCTGGCCGGTGTCGTCGGTCACTGTCAGCACGACGACGTACGTGCGCGGTAGTGTGTAGACGAAGTCGATGCGCGGGTCGCCCGTCGTGCGCACCGTGCCTTCGCCGAAGTTCCACGTGTAGCTCACGATCCGATGCGGCGGGTTCACCGTCGACAGGCTCGCGTCGAAGTGCACCGGCTGGTTCAGCTGTGCCGGGTTCGGCGAGAAGACGAACGCGGCGCTCAGCCCGGTCGTCGGCGTCGACACGGTGAGATTCTGACGGGTCGTCCCGGTGCGGTTCGTCGAGTCCTTCACCGTCAGCACGACCGTGTAGGTACCCGCCTTGTACTTGTGCGTCACCTGCTTCCCCGACCCCGTGCTGCCGTCGCCGAAGTCCCATGTGTAGCTCACGATCGTCGAGTTCGGGTTCTGCGACACGGTCGCGCTCGCGTCGAACAGGACGGTGTTGTCTTCCGTCGGCGCGAGCGGACTGACCGTGAAGCTCGCGTTCAGATCGTTGGGCGGGGTAACGACGCCGAGCGGCACCAGGCGGATGCTCGCAGAGCGCGCCGTCGCATTCCCGAAGTCGGATCCGCTCGGCACGACGAGGATCTGGACTATCGTCCCGTTGTCGGTCGATACGGCCGGCGCGGCCGGGGCGGTGTAGATCAGTGTCGCCTTGCCGTTCGCGTCGGTGACGACGTTGCGCGCCGAGAGCGTGCCGAAGTCCGTGATGATGCCGTTCACCGCGATTTCCGCGCGGAGCGGAAGGTTGCGGATCAGCTGTCCGTTCGCATCGCGCGCGGTGATGGTGACGAGTGACTGCGACGCGCCGTCCTGCGACAGCACGTCGGGCGTCACGGAGATATTGATGGACGTGGCGAGCTCGGACGGCCCAGTGAGCGCCGGCGTGTCCTGCTTCTTGACGGT
>WNGB01002995.1_pt1 | contig 41115 bp, 29 predicted proteins | sample 5400681 | NCBI WGS metagenome assembly WNGB01 (sample SAMN13153367, study PRJNA577476) | soil metagenome | isolation source: 115 cm soil or saprolite under grassland replicate 2 | place: USA:California | collected 2016-06-15 | reverse complement strand
GGCGAGTTCGCGCTTGCGCTGGACGGGCCTCTGCTTCCGACGCCGGCCTGGAAGATCGTGGTCGAGGTGGCCGATCCGGCGCGCCTGCAGTCCTCGCTGGAGGTCCTCGTCCGCCGCGCCAACGAAGAGGCCGCGCGCGCCGGACGGCCCGCGCTGGTCCTGGAATCCGAGGACGTGGGCGGACAGGCGTACCATGTCATCCGCGGGGCTCGCCTGCCCGTCGAGCTGCACTACGCGCTCGTGGAGGGATATCTGGTGGCCGCACCCTCACGGGCGCTCGTGATGCGTGCCTTGCAGACGCGCGCGTCGGGAGACACGCTGGCCCGCTCCGCGTCGTTCCGCGCGCTCTTCCCGCCCGACCGCGACGTCAACGTCTCCGGCCTCGTCTACCAGAACCTGGGACCGATCGTGCGCTCGCTGCTCGACGCCCCCGGCGCGGGCTCCCTGAGCGCGGAGCAGCGGCGCTCCTTCGATGCCTTGACGCAGGACACGCGGCCCACCGTCCTCTGTGCCTACGGGGAGCCGAGCGCGGTGCGGGTGGCGGGACTGGGTGGCGTGTTCGACCTCGACACCACGGACCTCGCGCTGCCGATGCTGATCGAGCGCCTCCGGGGCACGTCTCGGCGCCAACAGGCCGACTCTGCCCCTCACCCGCACGTCCTCGGGCCGGAGCTCCACCGCCGAACCGATCCGTTCGCGATTCCGTAGAAAGGAGCAATGCCGCCCGTCATCGAGCTGGACCGGCTGGTCGTGCGCCTCGGCGGGCGCACGATCCTCGACGGATTGAGCGGCGCTGTGGCCGGCCGCGCCATCGGCCTGCTCGGCCCCAATGGGGCGGGGAAGTCGACCCTCATCAACACGCTGCTCGGATTCCACCCGGCGGCCTCGGGCGCCGTGCGTGTCTTCGGGGCCGATGTGCGCGAGAGCAAGGCGCTGCGCCGGCTCATCGGATACATGCCGGAGAACGACGCGTTCATCTCCCACATGACGGGCGTGCGCTTCGTCCGTTACATGGCGGAGCTGGCCGGCCTCCCCTCGGAGGCGGCCCTGGAGCGCGCGCACGAGGCCTTCTTCTACGTGGGGATGGGCGAGGCGCGCTACCGCAAGCTGGGCACGTATTCGCTGGGCATGAAACAGCTGGCCAAGCTGGCCCAGGCCATCGCGCACGGGCCGCGCCTGCTCCTGCTCGACGAGCCCACCAACGGCCTCGACCCGCCCGCGCGGCAGCGGATGATCCGTCTCATCCGCGAGATCCGCGACGCGGGGCAGATGCACATCCTGATCTCGTCGCACCTGCTGCGCGACGTCGAGGAGACGTGCGAGGAGGTCGTCATCCTCAAGCAAGGCCGGATCGCCGCCCACTGCGACCTGGAGTCGGAGCGGCGCTCCAACCGCAAGTTCGTGGAGCTGGAGACGGTCGGGGCCGCGACGTCCTTCACCGACGCCGTGCAAGGGCTGGGTGCGGAGTGCGCGTTCTATCCCAACGGCCACGGCATCGCCCGGGTCAAGGTGGTGCTGCCGGACGAGGTCGAGATGCGCGAGCTGTTCCGCCTCGCCGCCGAGCACGACGTGCAGATCCGCCGCATGAACTACCGCCGCGATTCCCTGGAGGACATCTTCCTGGCCGCGATGAAGGAAGAGGGAGGCGCCCGTGGCCGTCCATAAGCGGGCCTACCGGCCGTACGAGGGCGCGCTGACCTCCGAGCGCTGGCGCTTCCTGGTCCTGCCGCGCTACGGCCTTTTGGAGCTGTTCGAATCGCGCCTGCTCACCGTGTTCTACGTCCTGTGCTTCGGGCCCATCCTCATCGCGGCCTCGGCGATCTACATCGCCTACAGTCCGGCCGCGCGCGCCCTGCTCGAGATCTCGTCCGCTTCCGACTTCGTGCGCAAGCCGGATTTCTTCTTCGCGACGCTCACCCTCCAAGGCGGGCTCGCCTTCCTGCTCACGGCCTGGGTGGCGCCGGCGCTGGTCTCTCCCGACCTCGTCAACGGAGCCTTGCCCCTGTATCTCTCGCGTCCCTTCACGCGCGCCGAATACGTGCTCGGCAAGGCCACGGTGCTGCTGACCCTGCTCTCCGCCATCACCTGGGTACCGGGGCTCGTCCTCTTCGCGCTGGAGGCGGGGCTGGCCGACGGCTGGGGGACGCAGAACATCCGGATCGCAGTCGCGGTGTTTGCGGGATCGTGGGTGTGGATCCTCGTGCTCACCCTGCTCGGCCTCGCCCTCTCCGCCTGGATCCGATGGAGGATCGTGGCCAGCGGTGCGCTCGCCGGCGTCTTCTTCATGGGCGCGGCCTTCGGCGAAATGTGGCGGGAGGTGCTGAACGAGCCGTGGGGACGCCTGGCGAACCTCTACTACCTGGTGGGGCTCGTGTGGCGGAGCTTGTTCGGCATGTTCGCTCAACGCTCGATGGCCCAGGAGATGTTCAACGACGGACCCGGCCGCGACCTGCCCACCTGGGCGGCCTGGGCGGGGCTGGCCGCGGCGGCCGCGCTGTCTGTGTGGTTCCTCGAGCGGCGGCTGCGCGGGCGCGAGGTGGTGTCGTGAGCGCGGACCGTCGGATCGTCTTCGAGGACGTCTCGAAGTTCTACGGCGAGGTCCTCGGCGTCAACCGCGTGACCTTGTCGCTGCCGCCGGGGATCACCAGCCTCGTGGGGCCCAACGGCTCCGGCAAGACGACGCTCATGAACCTCCTGACCGGGCTGATCCGCCCGACGCGGGGACGCCTCACCGTGCTGGGACTGCACCCCGACGATACCGTCGCCCTCGGCCGGCGCGTGGGCTACTGCACCCAGTTCGACTCCTTCCCGCGCGGAGTCACCGGCCGCACGTTCATCCGCGGATGGCTGGGCCTGCACGGCCTGGCCGCGGGTGAGGCGGACCGACTGACGGACGAGGCCCTCGGCCGCGTCGGCATGCTGGATGCCGCCGATCGCAAGATCGGCGCCTACAGCAAGGGGATGAGGCAGCGGATCCGCCTGGCCCTGGCCTTGAGCCACCGGCCCGAGGTGCTGGTCCTGGACGAGCCGCTCAACGGCCTCGATCCCATGGCCCGTGCCGAATGCCTGGCTCTGTTCCAGGGGCTCGCCCGCGAGGGACTGCACGTGGTGATCTCGAGCCACATCCTCCACGAGGTGGACCGCGTGTCCGACCACGTGGTCCTGCTCAGCCACGGCTACGTGGTGGCCGAAGGGCAGATCCACGACGTCCGCACCGAGGTCACCGATCACCCGATGCAGATGCTGGTCCGCTGCAACCGGCCGCACGCGCTGGCCGCGGGCCTCTTTGCCGCCGACCACGTGGTCGAGGTGCGGATCCACCCCGACGGCAAGGGCCTGCTCGTGCGCACCCGCGATGCCGCGGCCTTCCATCGCCAGCTCAACCGGATCGTGCTCGAGAGCGAGATCGAGCTGGAAGCGGTCTCACCCGCGGACGACGACGTGGGGGCGGTCTACCAGTACCTGATCGGCTCGGATACGGAGGCGGTGTGAACGCGATGGGCCAGGCCTGGGCGGTGACGCGGATGGAGCTGCGCCGCGGTGTCTCCTGGCGCAGCTTCTGGGTGATCGCCATGGCCTTCGCGCCCGTGGTCATCATCGCCGCGCACGCGCTCGAGGACCACAGTCACCGCCTCGAGGACCATACGCTCATCATCAACGGCATCTTGCAGATCTACTACGTCCGCTGCGGCATCTTCTTCGGCTGCCTCGGCATTTTCCTCCGCCTCGTGCGTGGGGAGGTCGCGGAGCGGACGCTTCACTACCTGTTCCTGGCCCCCGTGCGCCGGGAGGCCCTCGTGATCGGCAAGTTCCTCGCGGGAGCGCTCACGACGGTCCTCGTGTTCGGGACGGGGGTGCTCGCGTCCTTCCTCCTCATGTACGGACACTTCGGCGAGGGGCGGGCGTTCCTGGCCCAGGGGCCCGGCCTCGCTCACCTGCGCCTCGACCTCCTGGTGGTCGTGCTGGCGTGCCTGGGCTACGGCGCCGTGTTCCTGGCCTTCAGCCTGCTCTTCAAGAACCCGGTCGTCCCCGCCGTCGCCCTCGTGTTCTGGGAAGGCGTCAACGGCGCACTGCCCCCCTGGCTCAAGCACGTCAGCGTGACGTTCTATCTCAAGCCGCTCTTCCCGGTGGAGCTGCCGATGAAGGGGATCTTGAGCCTCTTCACGGTCGTGGCGGAGCCGACGCCGGTCTGGCTGGCGGTGTCGGGTCTCTTCGCCTTCACCTTTCTGGTGGTCGCGCTGGCGTGCTGGCGGATGAGAGGGATCGAGGTCTCGTACAGCTCGGACTGAGCCGCCCTCAATAGACGAGGACGCCGAACCCCCAGCACAGCAGCGCGTTCGCGGTGGCCATCGTGAAGTCGTCCGTCCCGCGCGGCGAGAACAGCTCCAGCAGCGTGTTCGAGAGCGAGATGACCACGGCCAGAAGGGCCCAGCTCAGGGGCAGGTGCCGGCTGAAGACCACGGCCAGGCAGACGGCGAGGGAGGCGACGAAGCCCGCCACCGTCCCTGCCACCGACTTGCGGTTGACCTCGCCCATGCCCCAGACCCGCAGCTTCTGCTTGCCGATGAGCGAGCCCACGATCTCGGAGGAGGCGTCGGCGGCCAGGTAGGACGGCCAGATGAAGGCGAACAATGGCGCGAAGGTCTCGGGCGGGAAATGGACGGCCAGCCGCACCGAGAGCGGGACGAAGATGAATTTGAACGTGCCCCACAGGGTCGAGATGAGCAGGCAGTTGGCGCGGCCAAGGACGCCGTCCATGATGCGCGACTGCGCGCCATAGACCACGCGTCCGAAGAACCCGTCCGAATAGTAGAAGGCCAGGAACAGCCAGCTCAGGGCCATGGCGTCGAACAGGCTGTCCGCGGCGCCGAACTGGAGGTACTGCGGCTTTGGGTCCACGGACACGCGTCCGTAGATATAGAGGAAGCCCATGATCCCGAGGGTCAGGAAGCGGCCGCGCCGGCCGACCATGTCCGTGATGCGGATGCGGCGCTCGGAGTAGCGGCTCAGGTACGCCGAGAGGTCGAACGGACGGTTCATGCGCGAGGTGAACACCTCGCGGACCTCGTCCTTCGACATGCCCACGAACCGGCGGAGGAGCAGGGCGCGGATGCCCCACCAGATCAAGCCCCAGATCACGCTGACGACGAGGAAGCCGAAGAAAACGTTGAGGATCGCCTGCTTGTCGATGCGGTACTTGCCGAAGAACGGCGCGCGCTCGGGGCCGAGCACCATCACCACGGCCCAGAAGAGAGTGATCCCGCACGTGTAGAGCAGCGATCCCTGGAAGACCCGGCGGGCGGTGCGAAGATGATGGTCGGCCGGGCCGGGAGGAACGACGGGCGCCTCGACGATGGGCTCGGCGCTCATGGCGCGCGATCGTACCCCAGGCCCCGACCCGCGCCTACTTGACCGAGGGGGCGCGCGGCACGGAGCTGAGGGGCGGCAGGTCCGCGAAGAGTTGCGCCATCTCCACGAACTGCCGCAGCTCGTCGAGGGTGATGCGCTGGTCGACGGTGGCCAGCACCAGGCCGTGGCGCAGCATCCGCGCGTGGTAGCTGCGCCGGTGGGGGCCGAGGTCCGCGAAGTCGACGGGCACCTCCTCCGGCGCCGTGGCCGCCTTCACGAGGTCGTTCGCGGGCACGAACGCGGTACCGAGCCATGACAGGATGCGGTCGCGTGCCTGCACGTTGGCGGCGCGGATGAAATGGCTGGCCAGCCGGATCTCCTGCCGGGCAGCGGCGGCGGGGGTGCCGCCGGGGATGCCCACGACCATGCTCTCCGGTATGGGCTGTCCCTGGGCGTCCAGGAGACGCGCCGTCGCCCAGACCCGGAGCACGTCGTCGGGTCCGACGCCGGCGGGCAGATCGATCGCGCATTCGTCGGCTTCCAGCAGATGGCGCTCGCCGGCGGGCACGCAGGCGCCCGGCTCCTCGCGCCCGCCCTGGCTGAAGTTCCGGATGCGGACGTCCCACTGGACCGTCTCCGGCACCGGCGCGCCCGCGGCGACGAGGAGCCTCCGGAAGCCGTCACCGTCGCCCTTGGCGACCGCGTTCTCCAGCCGCTCGCCGCGCGGCCCGTCGTAGTGGGGGCGAACGGAAAGGCGGAACCGGCGGGCGGACTGCAGAACGATGTCGGAGGCGTTCTCCTTCTGATGTGCGGCCCGGGCCAGGACCGGCTGATGCTGCGTCTCTTCCGTGGCCGCCCGGAGCAGGTCCGCGAGCACGGTCTCCGACATCGTGGTGGAGCGCTCGACCTGCTCCTCGCGCGCCAGAATGAGGACGGCGACGTGCAGCGTGTCGAGCGCGCCGTCCGCCGCCGGCGCGGTGCACGTCGCACAGGGAAGATCGGGGGACGGTGACGTGGCCGGCCCGAGGAGCGGGGGCGGCACCACCTCGAACGTATTGAACCCCTCGCCCTCCTGGTGCCGGTAGCCGATGACGTCATGAAGGCGGAGGTAGCCCTGGAGCGACCCTCCGTCCGGCCGGACGCACACGTCGTCGGGCGCGATGTCGAGAGTGGAGAACGCGAGCTCGAGCCGCTCGGAGGCCGCGCCCAGGCCGAGGTGCACGCGCACGCGGCCGACTTCGGTCCCGCCCTGGGTGAACGCGTACGTCATGTCGGCGGCGGCCACCGGGGGCGTGACCCCTCGCACGTTCGCGTCGAGCATCTGCTCGACCGTGAAGTCGACGGGGGCTGCGGCCTCCCTCGCCGCCTCGAAGGCGACGCGGAACTCGCCCTGCATGCTGGGGGCGGCCCAGGGATGCCACCGCTTCGGCTCCGGCGTGTCCGCCCACTGGTACTGGCGGTGGTCGCGGAACCGCTGCGAGGCATCCTGGAGCGCGAGCAGCTTCAGGCGCTCGCCGTCCCGCCACCAGATGCGCTCCGCGGGGTGGATCTCCGGCCGGTACCCATGGCCGCCGTCCCCGACCCACGGCCCGAAGGTGCAGATCGTCTGGCCGCGCCGGCAGGCGCTGAGCCATCCCCCGGCCGCGTTGGCCTTGAGGAGCCGGGTCTGGGGCGTGATCTCGGCCTCGAAGCAGGGCGTCCCGGAGCACGACACCAGATCGCTCTCGTGCCCGCGCTCCATGAGCCGCCGCGCGAGCTTGAACCGCTCGTCGAAGATGGAGCGGGCGGCGGGGATGAGGATGACGTTCCAGTCGTGCTCGGGGATCTCGGGGAGGAAGCGCAGGATCTCCCGCTGCCGGTTGGGCTCGAAGGTACCGAAGATCCCGAGGGCGCCGCAGATCGTCGTCTTGAAGTCGTCGAAGGGCGCCCAGTCGTGGAAGCCGTCCGTGGCCGCGGTCAGGCCGACCCAATCGTTGCCGGAGCGCCCGCGCGCCTGGACCCGCATCTGCTCCCGCGCCACGAACTGCCATTCGCCCAGCTGCCGCGCGTCGCAGGTCCCGATCTCCGTGGCCGCGCGTCCAGTGGCCTTCGGCGCGGCGGCGTGAGCGTCCCCCGCCGGAGGAGGTCCCGCGAGCGCGGCCCAGGCGCAGAGGCCGGCCACGGCGGCGCGGCCCGCCCGGCGCGCGCTCACGGGAACAGCCCCGGATAGCGGATCGCGACTCCGACCACGGCCTGCCGGTAGTCCCCCCCGAAGCGGTACGCGCCGGAGAGGCGCCACATGGTCACGCCGCCGATCGAAGTCCCGATGCTCACGAGGTTGCGCGCGCCCGCGGCCGGGAACAGCCCCTGCTGGACGGGGTCGGCGCCCTCGTAGACGAACGAGCCCGCGGGTTGATGGAGGAACCCCGCGCGAAACTGCAGGCGGTTGGGACGTCCGGCCCCGTGGCTGGCCCAGCGTCCGAGCACGGGGATCGTCAGCTCGCCGCCCGCCCGCCATTCGAAGCCGCTCTTCATCCGGTAATCGCTCGCGGCGAACGGCAGGCCGGACGCGGGCGAAGGCTCGATCTTTCCGAGGAAGACGCGATCGAGCTGCGCGGAGAGCAGGAACGACTGCGCGCGCCGCAGCTCCGGCTGCCAGGCGATGCCGCTCGAGAGGACCGACGGCGAGCGCACGCCGAAGGTGGTCCCTTCGTCGAGCACCCGGCTCGTCGAGGGGTCGATGGCGGTGCGGCGGCCGCGCCAGCGGCGCCCCAGGCGGAAGGCGAGCCCGTACGAGAGCTCGCGCGCCTTCACCAGCGCTCCCACCGTGCCCGCCACGCGGGTGTCGCCGTTCGAGTTGAAGCGCACCACGGTGTCGAGGCGGCCGCCGGTCACGCGCGTGTAGTCGCCTTCGTTGATGTAGAAGCGGTAGGCGGTGACGCTCAGGCCGATGTTGACGAAGGGAGAGACGCGCACGCCCAGACCGATCCCCGGCCCGTTGACGGAGGTCTTCAGGCTGCCTCTCTCGCGGCCGTCGTCGAAATCGATGCGAGAGGCGGAGCGGAGGTCGACGAAGTGGTAGCTGAGCCCGACCCGCGAGCCGATGCGCAGGGCGAGCGACGCGGGCGTCGTCCCCTTGGTGAGGTTGTGGATGCGATCCCCGTTGGGCAGGGTCGCGTCGTTCGCGGTCTTCAACCCGAGCTGCAGCTCGCCCGCCCGCGGGATCGTGGCCAGGCCGGCGGGCTTGAAGGCCGCGGCCGCGCCGTCGTCCGCGAGTCCGGTGACGGCGCCGGCGAGGCCGAAGGCTCGCGCGGCCGTGACGTCCTCCGTCCAGCGCCAGGAACGGAAGATCGGATCGATCGTCTGCGCGCACACCGGATGGGCGCCGGCCCAGGCGAGAGCGATGACGAGACACGAAACGCCGCCGCGAATGGCCGGCGGCGAAGGACGACGAATCGGGTGCCTCCTTTTCTCGGATCGCCACCAGCCTAGGACGAATAACGACGATCAGTCAAGCGCAAAGCGTATATGCACGGCCCAACATCATGTGACGTAAATCGCTCCCTTCCGCTCGGAATCCGCGCAGACTCTGGCCGCGATTCCGGGTTCCAGGCCCCCCCCGGCGAAGCTCCAAGAGAGCGAGGCTCGACATGCGGAAAGTGCTCCTGGGCATCGTCGCCCTGTTGGTCGCGGGCGAGTTGCTGGCCGCCGCGACGCTCTCGCGACGCGCGGGACGGAAAGTCCGGGTCAGCGATCCGGGCCTGGCGCGCGAGCTGATCACGACCGGCGCGACGCTGATCGCCGATTACGGCGCCTTCCAGCTTCTCGAGGCCGATCCCGCGCGGGTGGCGCCCCTGATCCAGGCCGGCCGCGCGGAGGCACGCGACGAGGAGGACCTCGTCCTGTTGAACACGCGCGCGCTCGACACGCGGAGCGACGAGGCGCAGGCCCGCAACGCGGCCCGCGCGCCGGTCGAGACGTTTGCCGGGCGGCGCCTTCACCTCGTGCAGTTCGCGGGACCGGTCAAGCCCGAGTGGTACGCGGCTCTCGCCGGCACCGGCGCCGAGATCGTGACCTACATCCCGCACAACACGTATCTCGTCTACGGCGACGAGGAAAGCCTCGGACGCGTCCGCGCCCTGGGCCAATTCGTCCAGTGGGAAGGGCCCTACACCTCCGACGACCGGATCCATCCGCTGGCACGGCCCGCGGGCGGGGCGGGGCGGACGAGCGTGGTGGGCGGAGACCTCTACGCCGTTCAGCTCGTGGCCGATCCGGCGACGAACGAAGCCACTTCGAAGTTCCTCGACACGATCCGGCTCGGCAGCGTCCGCGGCCGCTTCCGGGTCCTCCAGTACGAGAACGTCATCGTGCGCCTCGACCCCGCGCAGATCACCACCCTCGCCGAGCGTCCCGACGTCGTCTCGATCCAGCCCTACGTGGTCCCCCTGATGCGGGACGAGAAACAGGGGCAGATCGTGGCCGGCGCTCTCTCCGGCGGGTCGCCCACCGGTCCGGGCTACCTGTCGTTCCTGGCCTCGAAGGGCTTCACGCAGGCCCAGTTCACCGCTTCCGGCTTCGCGGTGGACGTCTCGGACAGCGGGATCGACGACGGCACGACCGCCCCGAACCATTTCGGCCTGTACGCAAACGGCATCCTGGGCGGGGTCAGCCGCGTCATCTACAACCGGCTCGAAGGCTTTCCGCTCGGCGGCGGCGTGATCCAGGGCTGCGACGGGCACGGCACGATCAACGCCCACATCATCGCCGGCTTCAGCGACCTCACCGGTTTCCCCTTCGAGGACGCCGACGGCTACAAGTACGGCCTCGGCATCGCACCCTTCGTGCGGGTGGGGTCGTCCGTCATCTTCGATCCGAGCTACACGTTCCCGAACTTCCCGGACCTCCAGTCGCGCGCGTACCGCGACGGCGCCCGCATCAGCTCGAACAGCTGGGGGTCGGCGGTCAACGGGGCCTACACCGTGGACTCGCAGGCCTACGACGCGCTCGTGCGCGACGCGCAGCCGTCCGGCTCCGCGGTCCCGGTGGCGGGCAACCAGGAGATGGTCATCGTCTTCGCGGCCGGCAACGATGGTCCGGCCGCCGGCAGCCTCGGCGCGCCCGGCACCGCCAAGAACGTCATCACCGCCGGCGCCAGCGAGAACGTGCGCGCCATCGGCGGCGCCGACCAGTGCGGCCTGGACGACCTGGGCGCGGACGCGGCGGGCGACATCGCGTCCTTCTCGAGTCGCGGCCCCACGACCGACGGGCGCCGCAAGCCCGATCTCGCCGCCCCCGGCACGCACGTCACCGGCGGCGTCTTCCAGTCCGACACGCCGGGACCGACGGGTCAGGCCGCGGCCTGCTTCGACGGCACCGGCGTGTGCGGCGGGCCCGTCACCAGCTTCTTCCCCGACGGCCAACAGTTCTACACCGCGTCCTCCGGGACCAGCCACTCCACGCCCGCGATCGCGGGCGGCGCCGCCCTCGTGCGCCAGTACTTCCTCAATGACGGCCTCGGCGCGCCCAGTCCGGCCATGACCAAGGCGTTCCTCATGGGCTCGGCGCGATACCTCACCGGAGCGGACGCGGGGGACACCCTTCCCTCGAACGCGCAGGGCATGGGGCTCATGGACCTGGGCACGGCCTTCGACGGCGCCGACCGCGTCCTGCGCGACCAGGTGGCGGCGGACATGTTCACCGCGACCGGCCAGACGCGGACCTTCGCGGGCACGGTCGTGGACACGAGCCGCCCCTATCGCGTCACCCTGGCCTGGACGGACGCGCCCGGTTCGACGACGGGCAACGCCTTCCGCAACGACCTCGACCTGACCGTGCGCGTCGGGGGAGTGACCTATCGCGGCAACGTCTTCGCGGGCGGGCTGTCCGTCGCCGGCGGCGCGGCCGACGTGCGCAACAACGTCGAGAGCGTGTTCCTCCCCGCGGGCACCGCCGGCACCTTCACCGTCACCGTCACCGCCGCCAACATCAACTCCGACGGCGTGCCCGGAGTGGGGGGAGCCCTCGACCAGGACTTCGCGCTCGTCGTCTACAACGGCCTGGAGACGCCGGTGCCCAACGTGGTGGCCGCGGGATCATCGCTCGCGTCCGAGAACTGCGGCGGCGGCAACGGCGCCATCGATCCGGGGGAGACGGCCACCGTCAACCTGTCCCTGTCCAACACGGGGACGGGCGACACGACGAACCTCATCGCCACCCTGCTCTCGTCCGGCGGCGTGACCGCGCCGAGCGGCCCTCAATCCTACGGCACGCTCGTCGCCGGGGGCCCGTCGGTGAGCCGGCCCTTCACCCTCACCGCCGCCGGCACCTGCGGCGGGTCGCTCGTGGCGACCCTCCAGCTCCAGGACGGCGCGACCGATCTGGGGACCGCGAGCTTCACGTTCACGCTGGGCGCGACGGCGCCGGGGGGGAGCGGCACGTTCAGCAACACCGCCACCATCACCATCCCGTCCAGCGGCTCGGGCGCGCCCTACCCCTCGTCGATCAACGTCTCCGGACTCACCGGCTCGGTGCTGAAGGTGACGGCGACCCTCAGCGGGTTCAGCCATCAATTCGCGGACGACGTCGACGTGCTGCTCGTCGGCCCCGCGGGCCAGAAGGTCATGCTGATGTCCGACGCGGGCGGTGGCTCGAACGTGACCAACCTGACCCTGACCTTCGATGATGCCGCCCCGACCGCGATTCCCGACGGCTCGCCCCTCGTCGGCGGCACCTTCCGGCCGGCGAACTACGAAGGGGAGGCCACGGACGTGTTTGCGGCTCCCGCGCCGGGCGGGCCCTACGCCACCGTCCTCGCCGCCTTCAACGGGACCAATCCGAACGGCACGTGGCGCCTCTTCGTGCGCGACGACTTCGCGGGCTTCTCCGGCAGCATCAGCGAGGGATGGCGTCTCAACATCCAGACCGCCGTTCCGGCCTGCTGCGTGGGCGCGGCCGGCATCACGGTGACGCCCACCACGGGCCTGACCACCACCGAGGGCGGCGGCACCGCCACCTTCACGGTGGCCCTCAACTCCGTGCCGACCGCGGACGTGACCATCGGCCTGTCTTCCAGCGATTCGACCGAAGGTTCCGTGTCGCCCGCTTCCCTCGTCTTCACGCCCGCGAATGCCCTCACGCCGCAGACCGTCACCGTCACCGGCGTCGACGACGCGATCGTGGACGGCGACCAGGCCTACACGATCGTGACCGCGCCCGCGGTGAGCGCCGACCCGGCCTACTCCGGCCTGAACCCGCTGGACGTGTCCGTCACCAACACGGATGACGACGTCGTGGCCGTGCCCGCGATCGCGGCGGCCGGAGGCACGCTGCTGGCCGAGGACTGCGGCATCGGGAACGGCGCCATCGACCCCGACGAGACGGTCACCGTGAGCCTGGCCCTCCGGAACACGGGGACCGCGCCCACCGCGAACCTCGTGGCCACCCTCCAGTCCACCGGCGGCGTGACGGCGCCCGACGGGCCGCAGACGTACGGCGTCCTCACCCCGGGCGCGCCCGCGGTCACGCGGCCGTTCTCGTTCACGGCGGCCGGTGCCTGCGGGGGCACGCTGACGGCGACGCTGCAGCTCCAGGACGGCTCGACCGACCTCGGCACGGCCAGCTTCGGCTTCCCCCTGGGCACGATGGGCCCGGGAGGGACGACCAGCTTTGCAAACCCCGCGGCGGTGACCATACCCACCAGCGGCAACGCGACACCCTATCCGGCGTCGATCGCCGTATCCGGCCTCCCGGGCACGGTGACGAAGGTGACGGCCACGCTCACCGGCTTCGGGCACGCGTTCCCCGATGACGTCGACGTGCTGCTCGTCGGTCCCGGTGGCCAGAACCTGCTTCTCTTGTCCGACGCCGGGGGCGGAGGCGCGGTCACCGGCCTCGACCTCACCTTCGACGACGCGGCCGCCTCGGCGCTTCCCGACGGCTCGTTGCTCACGTCGGGGACGTGGAAGCCCAGCGCGTACGAGCCCGGAACGGATGCCTTTTCCCCGCCCGCGCCCGCCGAGCCCTTCGGGACGGCCCTCTCCGTCTTCAATGGGACCGATCCGAACGGCACCTGGAGTCTCTTCGTTCGCGACGATTTCACGGGGATGTCCGGGACGATCGCCGGTGGCTGGAGCCTGACCATCACCACTTCGGCCCCCGTGTGCTGCACGGCGTCGCCCGCCGGAGTGACGGTCGTGCCCACGAGCGGTCTCGTCACCACCGAGGCCGGAGGCACGGCCACGTTCACTGTCGTCCTCACGTCCGTTCCGACCGCCGACGTGACCATCGGCCTCAGCAGCTCGGACCTCACGGAGGGTACGGTGTCTCCGGCCTCGCTCACGTTCACGCCCGCGGATGCCCTCGTCCCGCACACCGTGACCGTGACGGGCGTGGACGACACGACCGTGGACGGGTCCGTGGCGTACACGATCGTCACCGCGCCCGCGGTCAGCGGCGATTCCAGCTATTCCGGCCGCGACGCCGCGGACGTCTCCGTGACCAACACCGACGACGACGTGGCTGGGATCGTGGTCACCCCGACCAGCGGTCTCGTCACCACGGAAGCGGGAGGCACCGCCACCTTCAGCGTGGTCCTGATCTCGGTGCCCACTTCCGACGTGACCATCGGCCTCAGCAGCTCCGACCTCACGGAAGGAACGGTCTCGCCCGCCTCGCTCACGTTCACGGCGGCGGACGCCCTCGTGCCGCACACCGTGACCGTGACGGGCGTGGACGACACGGCGGTCGACGGATCGGTGGCCTACACGGTCGTCACCGCGCCCGCGGTCAGCGGCGATTCCGGCTACGCGGGCCGGAACGCGGACGACGTCTCCGCGACCAACACCGACGACGACGTCGCCGGAATCGTCGTCACCCCGACCAGCGGTCTGGTCACCACGGAAGCCGGAGGCACGGCCAGCTTCACCGTTGCCTTGAGGTCCACGCCGGCCGCCAACGTCACCATCGGTCTCAGCAGCTCCGACCTCACGGAGGGGACGGTCTCCCCGGCCTCGCTCACGTTCACGCCCGCGGACGCCCTGAGCCCGAAGACGGTCACCGTCACCGGGGTGGATGACGTTCTTTCGGATGGCAACGTCGCCTACACCATCGTGACCGCGCCCGCGGTGAGCGCCGATCCTCTCTACACGGGCGCCGACGCCTCCGATGTGTCTGTCACCAACTACGACGACGAGTTGGCGGACCTGATCTTCAAGGACGGCTTCGAGTCGGGCGGCGTGTCGTCCTGGTCCTCCAGCCGCAACGTCGGCGGACGTCTGGCCGTCACCGCCTCGGGGGCCCTCGACGGCTCGTTCGGCCTCTCCGCGAACGTCACCGACACGAATGCGCTCTACGTCCAGGACGACACGCCGGCTGCGGAGCCGCGCTACCGAGCGCGATTCCTGTTCGACCCCAACGGCTTCCTGCCCGGGCCGGGGAACGGGAACACGACGGTGACCTTGTTCGCCGCGTTCCAGGAGACGAGCACGCGCGTCATCACTATCGTCCTGCGCCGTCGCCAGGGACAGTACGCCGTGCAGGCGCAGGCGATCCTCGACGGCGGCACCCAGGTGAGCACGGCCCTCGCCAACGTCACGGACGCTCCACACGCGGTCGAGCTCGATTGGCGGCGCGCCTCGGCCGCGGGCGCGAACAACGGCTCGCTCCAGCTCTGGATCGACGAGGTCGCGGTGGCCGTCCTCGCCGGGCTCGACAACGACACCACCGGCGTCGACATGGCCCGGCTCGGCCCCCAGACCCTGCAGTCGGGGGCCTCCGGTACCCTGTTCTTCGATCGCTTCGAGTCGCGGCGGACGAGCCCGATCGGTCCCTGATCCGACCGCGAAGGCCGGGCTCTCAGTTGACGGCGAGGAAGTCGCGGTCCGGCAAGGCCGGGAACGCGGCATGCGGCTCGCGCTGGTACCAGAAGGCGACGGAGGCGATGTCGTCCTGCAGGGGCAGGTAACGGCCGTCCGCCGTCCAGCCCAGGGCCTGGATGGTCACGCGGAGGTCCTTCTCGAAACGCACCGGATCCATGATGTGCCAGCGGTACAGGCCGAAGCGCTGTTGCGACTTGTAGAGCCCGTCGGGGCGGAGGACCTGGGACAGGCCGGAATAGGGCGTGCTGAACTCGACGTACTGGTGGGTCACCGGGTGCTCGAAGTCGTATGAGCCGTTGAAGTAGTCCTCGGTGCCGGTGCCGGCGATGGTGGGGAACTCCCCGTCGCCGTCGAGGTAGAACTTGATCTCGCCCTCACCCCACCAGCCGGTGTTGTGGACGCCCCATGCCATGTACGTGCCGACGTAGTGGCCCCAGCCCTGCACGCCGTCGAGGATCGTGTAGACCTGCTTTCGGGGAAGCGGGTTCACGCGGCGGAACTGCGCATGGAAGTAGGCCGCATCCTCGGGGACCGGACCGAGCGCGTAGTCGATCTGATAGTAGAGCGTCTCCTCCTTGGGGCCGCGGTTCTCCATCGTCATCTTGAAGCCCTTGCGGAACGGCATCTCCCAGTAGGAGTTGAACGCGCTCCCCGGGTTGACGCACACCGCCAGCGACGAGATCTGCGCGTAACCGCCCCAGCCGGAGGCGAAGAAGTCCCCCACCGGCGACTCGACGGACGGAGTGGCTTCGGCGTCCCAGTAGATGCGGAAGATGAAATGCCGCCAGGGACCGGTCGGGGTCATCCAGATGTGCTGGACCACGCCCTCGCCCTGGATCTCGCCCATGGTGAAGGTCTGGCCGGGCCGGATCCTGACCGATGGCGAGACCTTCCAGCCGCGCCCCAGGTCGCGCGCCGCGTTCGCGCCCGTGCCCTCGGTCGCCATCCCACCCTTGCCCTTCTCGCCCGTGAGGTTCTCCGGGCTGATCGAGCGCGTGCGCGCCTTGGACAGTCGCGACAGGCCGCCCATCCCCAGGGGGCCGAGGATGTCGTCTTCGGCCGGGAGAGGCGACGCCGCAGTGACGACGACGGCGAGCACGGCCAGGGCGGCAAGGGTCGTGACGCGCTTCATGGGACCTCCTGATTTATCATCGGAGTATGTGCCGAAACATCCGTCCCCTTTTCAATTTCGAGCCCCCCGTCACCGAGGCCGAGGTGCGCAACGCCGCGCTGCAGTTCGTCCGCAAGATCTCCGGCGCCACCAAGCCGTCCAAGGCGAACGAGGCGGCGTTCGGGGCCGCCGTCACCGAGGTGACGGCGTCGTGCCAGCGGCTCTTGGCCTCGATGGTGACCACGACCCCCCCGAAGGACCGCGAAGTCGAGGCCCTCAAGGCGAAGGAGCGGTCGCGGAGGAGATTCGCATAGGAAGCAACGGACGATCGATCGCCACGGTTAGCAGATGAGAGGTTGTGTTCAGGTCGGTCTGTCATCAGGAACGACAACGGACACATCAGTGTCCGACTGCAACTCCCCACGGGCTGTCGCCGACCTTGACGCGCGCGGTCACCGTCCGGGTCGCGACGTCGACGATGGAGACGTCGTTGGAAGGTCCGTTGGCGGTGTACAGCGTGCCGCCGTCCGCGGATATCCCGATACCCCACGGCCTCGGTCCCACCTCCATCTCCGCCACCGGCTTGTCCGTCGCGGTGTCGATGGCGACGACCTTGCCTCCGCGGCCGGTGGTCACGTACACGTAGCGGCCGTCCGGCGCGGCCACGATGCCCATGGGCCGCGCGTTCTCGAAGGTGAGCGCGATCGTCTTGAGCGGCGCGTGCCGGCGCGCGTCCACCACCGCCACCGCGTGGCCGTTCTCGCACGTCACGTAGGCGCGCGTGCCGTCGGGAAGGAAGGCCACGGACCGCGGCCGCGGCGGCGTCGAGAACTTGCCGAGCACGGTCGCGCGCGCGGCGTCGATCGCGAACACCATGCCGTCTTCCTCCGACGTCGCGTACACGACGGTGCCGTCCGGCGCCACCTCGACGCCTTCCGGCTCTCCTCCGACCTTCACCGTGGCCACGATGCGCGCGTCCGCGGCGTTCACGACGCTGACGGTGGCGGCATCCTCGTTGGACACGAACAGGCGGGCGCCGTCCCTGCTCACCGCGAGCTGCTCGGGATCCGTGCCGACCGGCATCACGCGCAGGAGGTTGAGCGTGCGCACGTCCACCACGCCGATGCCGTCGGCGGAGCGGTCGGGCGGGGGCAGCGTCTTCTCGTCCACGCCCGGCGGGGCAAAGGGGGATCCGCTGAGCGCGATGTACAGGACGGCTCCGTCCGGGCTGATGCGCACCCCGCGCGGGCGCTTGCCCAGCGGAACGGTGGCCACGACCGACTTCGACCCCAGGTCGATGACGCTCAGGTCGCCGGAGCGCTCGTTCGTGACGTAGAGGCGGGGGCCGCGCGAGGCGGCGGCGAGCGTCGTGACGGACGCGGCGCTGGGCTCCGGCGACGGCGAGCGCGAGGGGGCGGAGCATGCCACGAGCGCGCCCGCGAGGACGGCCGCGCCCGCCGCCCCCGCTAGGCCAGCGCCTGGCGCGCGTACGCGAAGCACTTCTTCGTCTCTTCGACCGGCGTTCCCGCGCCCTTGTACTCGTACTCGATGAACGCCGGGATCGGCCACTTGTTCTTCTCCACGAGCTGAAGCACTTCGCGGATAGGGGTGTCGCCCTCGCCCCAGGGCGTGTTCTCGCCCTGGTTCTTCTTGCGGTCCTTGATGTGGAGGTTCGTGATGTCGGCGTGGTGCTCGCGCACGTAGGCGACGGCGTCGAAGTTGCCGGCGGTGAAGTGGCCGATGTCCAGGTTGACCTTGAAGTACCTGGACATCTTCAGGGCGGCGGCGAAGCTCTCCGGGGTGGCGAACTCGTTCGGGTCGTCCACCTTGGAGTGGCCGTGCATGGCCACGGTCATCTTGTGCTTCTCCGCGAAGGGCACCACGCGCTTCGCCACCGGCAGCGTCGTGGAGGCGGTGATGATCTCGGCGCCCAGCGCGCGTGCCATCTCGAAGCCGCGATCGATCTCCTCGTCCGTGAAGCTCGGGTTGAACGAGTAGTTGAAGCCGAAGATCTTGAGGCCGGCGGCGTCGAACTTCTGGCGGATGCCCGCGAAGTGATCGAGGGGCGTGGTCAGGCGCCAGGCCCGGAGGTCCTCGCGCGTCTTCTTCGCCGGCTCGAGCTGCGGCGACCACAGCTCGCATTCACCCAGGCCGCAGGCGGTCATGGCCTGGATGATCACGTCGACCGCGTCGCCGCCCTCCGGCCGCGGCAGGTCCCGGAAGCTGTAGGTCTGCACGCCGAAGCGCACGCCTTTGACCTTCGAGTCGACGGCCGCCATCAGCGTCCGCGGCAACGCCAAGGCGGCCAGGGTGAGCTTTCCGAACTCGCGCCGGCTGTACATGAGGACCTCCGCGGTCGCTACTGCTGCAAGGTGAACGCGAAGAGCTGATCGCCGGCGCCGACCACCACGTACTGCCGGCCGTCGAGCAGGAACGTCTGCGGTCCGTTGGTGGTGTTGTTGCCGAGCCCCGCGTGCCAGAGCGGATTGCCGGTGGCGGCCTCGTAGGCCACGAAGTTGCCTCCGCCGTCGTTTCCGAAGAGGAGCTTGCCCGCGGTGCTGAGGAGCCCCATCGATCCTCCGCCTCCCCCCCAGGCGCTGATGGCCTGCGGGCGGCTCCAGACGATCTTGCCCGTCTTGTAGTCGATGGCCTTCAGCTCCGCGCCCAGGTTGCCGAGGTGGCGCTCGGCCGCGGCCCAGCCCTGCGGGCGGGGATCGGTGTCGGTGAGGTAGAAGATGCTGTACCCGCGCGTGGTGCCGACGTAGAAGAGCCCGGTGTCCGGGTTGAAGCTCGGGGGCGGCCAGTTGGTGGCGCCGTCGGTGGTGGGCGAGACGAGCGTGCCGGGGATGCTCGCCTCCTTGGCCGGGTTCCCGACGGGTTGCCCCTTCGCGTTGATCTCCTTCGTCCAGTTGAGGCTGTCGATGAGGGGGGCGGTGAGGATGTGCTTGCCGTTCGTGCGGTCGAGCAGGAAGAAATGGCCGTTCCGGTTGGCCTGGGCGACGAGCTTGCGCGGCTTGCCGTCGATGACGCCGTCGATGAGCACGGGCGTCTGGGCCGCGTCCCAGTCGTGGGTGTCGTGCGGCGTGGCCTGGTAGTACCAGGCCATCTTGCCCGTGTCGACGTTCACGGCCACGATCGAAGCCGTCCAGAGGTTGTCGCCCGGGCGGCTTTGTCCGGACAGTACCGGGTTCGCGTTGCCGGTGCCGAAGTAATACAGGTTCAGCTCCGGGTCGTAGCTGCCGGGCAGCCAGGGCATGCCGCCCCCGTGCTCCATCGAGTACTGGTCCGGCCAGGTCTCCGAGCCCTTTTCCCCCGGCCGCGGCGTCGTGTACCACCGCCACTGCAGCTCGCCCGTGTCCGGATCGCGCGACTCGAGATAGCCGGGCACGTCCAGCGAGTCGCCGCCCACGCCGATGACGACGTGGTTGCGGATCACGACGGGGGCCGCCGTCGAGAAGTACTCGCGCTTGACGTTCGCGATTTCCTTGTGCCAGCGCTCCTTCCCGGTGGTGGCGTCGAGGCAGACGAAATAGTTGTCCGGAGTCAGGAAGTAGAGCCAGTTGCCGTACATGCCGACGCCGCGGTTGCCGATGTGGATGCCGCCCCGTGTCTTCCAGTAGAAGTGCCAGATCTCGCGCCCGGTGCGCGGATCCACGGCCCACACGTTGTCGGGTGCGGTCAGGTACAGCACGCCGTTCACGAGCAGCGGCGTGGACTTGATGTCGAGGCCGAAGCCGCCCGTCCCCGGCGGCGGCGTGTCCGGGCCCTCGCCGCCCGTCATCGCCCCCGCGGGTTGGGTGTTGGCGCGGTAGATCCAGGCCAGGCTCAGGTTCTTGACGTTGTCCGCGTTGATCTGGCTCAGCGTGCTATAGCGGCGGCCGGAGTAGTCGCCATGATAGGTCGGCCAGGAATCGGTCGGAGGCTTCGTGAGCAGGGCGGGGTCGAGTCCGCGAGGCAGATCGGCGGCGGCCCCGCCGGAGGCCAGGGAGAGGACGAGGAGCGCCGGCAGCATGGGTGTTTTCATTATTTGAGCGTCGCCAGGAAAGCCGTCATGTTGTGGATGTCCGTATCCGTCCACTTGCGCACCATGTCCACGTGCGCTTGCAGGGGATCGGTGAGCGTGACCGCGGGACGGCCGCCGGTGCGCAGCCACGAGCGCGTCTGCTGCGCGGCCGGATCGTAGATCGTGACGTCGAAATCGGTGAGGCGGACGACGGGCCCGGTGACCGTCTCGCCCGAGGGCAGGGTCACGGTGGCCTTGACCGCCGTGGGCTGGAGGTACGGAGGCACATCGACCTGGCCGGGCCGCGGCGGACCGCGCCGCCGCTGACGTCCGCGCGGCATCACCAGGCGGCCCTGCAGCGTCGCCGCGTCGTCGTACTTCGCGCCCACACCCTTCAGATCGCCTTCGGGCGAATGGCAGGTGTTGCACTTGCCGGCGCCGTTGAAGAAGGCGTGGCCCGCCTTGGGGTCGCCGACCACGATGTCGAGGATCTTGTACTTGTCCCGCTCGGCGACGGAAGCGATCGTCGCGTGCAGGAAGGTCGCCAGGTCCACCACGTCCTTGTCGGGCAGGTCGAACTTCGGCATCTTCAGCTCGGGCCGTCCGACCTTCAGGAACGCGGCGAGCTGCTTGCCGTTCTCGTCGCTCTGCACGAGGTCGGACCGCGTGAGGTCCAGGCCCTGCTGCCCGCCCCGCGCGTTCGAGCCGTGGCAGAAGCCGCACTGCGCGACGAGCAGCGCCTTGCCGCGCTCCACCGCCGCGGGATCGAACTTGGGCGTGGCCTCCCCCGGCGTGGGCAGGTGGGCCGGTGCGGGTGCGCTCGCGGGCGGCGGGGGCGTGGCGGGCGGCTGTTGCGCGCCCAGGCGGACGGCGGTCAGCAGCACCGCCGCCACCGACATCACATGCGTGAGACGCAATCTCACCTCCAGGGGTACTGCTGGAGGATATCGGATCTCGCGCTGCGATGCCCGGCGGGGGCGCCGATCGCGGGGGCGCTCAGTCGATGGCGGGGACGATGATCTTCTCGATCCGGCCCGCGCGCACCACGACCCGGATCTGGAGATGGTCGAAGACCTCCGTGCCGTCGACGACGTCCCGGAGCCGCGGCTCGCCGAGGTGCTTCCGCAGCTTTGCATAATCGCCGCCGGGAGCGACCAAGAACGGCGGCTGGCCGTTCTCGGGGTCGCACGTCTCCATGACGCGCGAGAGGTCCATCGGCTCCAGGATCGCGCGCACGGCCGCGTTCGCCTCGTCGAACGTCTTGCCGCCGATCTGGCCGGAGAGGCCGAACTCCACGCGGCCCTGCAGATGGCGACCCACCTCCCGGCACACCGCTTCGAGGTCCATGCGCACGCTGCTGAAGGCCGCGTTGAGGTTCACGAGGCGGACGATCTCTCCCTTTTCGAAGAACGTCGCGCCCTCGCCGCCGAAGGCGTTGGTCCAGTTGTTGCCGACCACCTGTCCGGCCCGGTACGTCACCGCCGGAGGATCCATGATCTTCAGCAGGATGCGCCGGGCGGGGATGCGCCCCTCTCGAACGCGGAAGAAGTGCGTGACCGGCCGTAGCTCCCAGTGGACGGCGGCGGTGAAAGGCTGGTCGCCGACTTTCTGCGCCGGTACCTGCCGGACCAGCAGGACGCTTCCGTCGATCTCGCGCCGGTCCACCACCCGGTAGGTGATCTCTTCCGGGGCGGGCCGGGCGCCCAGGAACAGGACGAGGAGGAGGGCGGCGGTCACGCTAGGAGCCCTTCCGCTTCTCGACGCCGGCCAGCTTCCCGTTCTCGAAGCGGAGCCGCAGACCGCCGTAGACGAACACTTCCCCCTTGGCGGTCTGGGCGCGCGCGTCCGCGGGACCCAGGTCGGCCTCCACCTCGGCCAAGGTGGTGGCGGCGGTCCAGGTGCGCACGGGCGTGCCCGAAGTGGGGCTGCACGTGCGCGTGGCTTCGGCGACCGGAATGGGCTTGAGCCAGGGCTGAACGGCCGCCTCGATGAAGTCCATGTCCGGCCGCTTGAGGCGGTCCTTCGGGATCACGAACTTGAGCACGCCTCGCAGCAGCCGATGGTCCTTGAGGAGATCGCAGACGGGCCCGAGCACGAGAACGATGTCCTTGCCCCCGACGCGCACTTCCTTGATCTGGACGATCTCGCCGACCGCGATGTGGCCCTTGGTCTCGGAGCCGACGACGTCGGTATCCAGGAAGCCCGGCTTCTTCTTCTGGCCGTCCTCGATCTTGATCCCGGGCAGGAGGCAGTTGTAGTAGGCGTCCACCTCGTAGTTGACGGACTCCTTGGCGAAGCCGGCGGGCACCTCCTCGCGCGCCACGCGGTAGAAGCGCGTGGGCTCGGCGTTGAGGCCGGGCGCGAACACTTTCCCGTCGCTGGGAAGATCGGGGAAGGCCTCCTTCGAGAAGCTGCGCAGGACGGCGGTCTTGTCCTCCTCCCAGCGGTTCTCCAGGAAGAAGCGCCGCTCGTGCAGCTCGAGCGCGATCTCGCCCGGCGCCCCGAGCTGGAGGTCCTCGAACTGGGCCCGCTCCACCACCACCGTGAGGCCGCCGGCGCTGCGGCAGAGCGGCACCGAGCACTCCACACGGAGCTCCGTGCTCCGGTCGGGATCGAGATGCACGTCGTAGTCGGGACTGATGTGGCCGATCTCGTTCCCCTTCTTGTCCTGGAAAACGAGGCGGAGAACCACGCGCGTGGCGCGGCGGACCTGGTCCTGGTTGATCACGGTCACGCGGTAGTAGTCGGTGCCGGGCGGGTCGTCCTTCTTGCGCTTCTCCCTCCTGGTGTCCTCGCCGATCACCACGTCGCCCGCCTGGGCCCTCGGCGCCGCGATGCCGGCGATGACCAGGAGCAGCGCGGCGACGACTCCCATGTCCGCCCGCCAGCGCGCCTTGAGCCGGATCAGCTCCGGCATCGACAGCGCGCCCGCCCCCACCGGCAGCTTGAGGTAGAACGGCCTCCCGCCCTCGCGCTGCACCTCGATGCCGCCCCGGGTCGGATCCTTGATGGCGAGGCCGACCACGTCCCGCGCCGCGAGCCGGCGGCTGTGTGAGCGCAGGCGCTGCCCGAGCAGCGTGACCTCGTAGTCGAAGGTCTCCGGGCCGACGGTCAGCCGGCAGCGCCCGAGGAGAGCGACGGCGAAGAAGGGGCCGGCCTTGATCGTGAAAGCAAGCATGAACAGGCCGTAGAGCCAGACGCCGGCGGCGCCGTGGACGTACGTCTCGAACACGTCGAGCCGATCGAAGAGGTCGACGAGGAGGAGCAGCGGGCCGGGGAGGACCAGCGCCGCGCCCAGAAGGGCGAACAGCGCGAGCAGGATCGGACGGCGCGGCAGCACCCACCAGCGATACGTGGTCCCTCCGGGCACCGGCTCGACGGTGAGTCCCTCCGGGAGGTCAGGCCCCCCGGTGACGCCGGCTCCGGTCACTGCCGGCCTCCGGCCGCCGCCTCCCCGCCCTCGCTCTTGCCGCTGAAGGTGTCCACGAAGCGCACGCCGCACAGGTGCGACGCCTTCAGGGCCAGCTCGAGCATCTGCGCCACGTCCGTCGCTTCGTCGACCTTCGTCTCGTCGCCTCCCTTGGAGACGAGGAACACGGGAAACAGGATGCGCGATTCGCTCGCGGTGGACTGGTCCTTCATCCGCAGCTCGACGCGGTCGATGGCTGCGAACGCGATGGCGTGCCGGTCCTTCTCGCGGGTCATGTCGAAGCGCACCTGCGCCGCCGCGCGGTCGAACACGATCCGGTCGTTGTTCCGCGCTCCCGCGCGGACGAGGGCCACCGCGCCCGCCAGCAGCAGCAGGCCGAAGAGGCCCAGGCCGATGCCGACTCCACGGTTGTCCGGCGCGACGGCCAGGAAGCCCGCGGCCGACAGGCCGATGCCCATCACGGCCAGCACGCCGCCGCCCACGTAGTAGCCGGTCTTCTTGGCGCGCAAGACCAACCGGTCTTGCGCGTCCTCCTCGACCTTGTAGGCCGAGAGCTGGTTCACCTTCGTCTTGCTGCCGCCGAACTCGACGCTGAAGCTGGCCATGGAAGCAGCCTCCTCGACGGAATGAACGCGCGGCGGCCCCCGATCCCCTCACCTTCCCCGGATCGGCGGGATCAGGACCGGGCGGGACGCCGGCGAGCAATCACGTAGAAGGCGGCCGCGAACACGGCGGCGGCAAGGACGAGCCACGGCACGGCGGGCAGACAGGGAGCAATGCGGCGGATCGGCGCCAGGTCCCCGTCCCCGAGGACCACGAGGCCGGCCCAAGCGGCCTCCGGCTCGCCCGCACGGATCCGATCGCGCTGTGCCGCGGCCAGGGCGGCGGCCAGGGAGCGGCCCTCCCCGAGGTGGCGGTACAGGTCGCGGACGAGCCTCTCCGCGTCGTCGTCCCGCAGGGGCCAGAGGCTGCCCACGACGGTGCGGGCGCCGGCCTGGAAGAAGCCGCGCGCGAGACCCATCACGCCCTCGCCCTCGAGCAGGGTGCCCGAGGCGGTCCGGCAGGCGGAGAGCACGATGGCCTTTCCGCGCAGGTCGAGGCCGACGATCTCCCGAATCTGCAGCAGGCCGTCCTCCGGCCCGGAGCCCGGCGCGAGCAGGACGGCCGAGCGGTCGGGGGACTCCTCGTCGATGACCGCGTGCGCGGCCAGATGCACGACCGCGTAAGGCGTGAGGTCCGCCCGCTCGAGAAACCCTTCGCTGGCCTCGCTGCCCACGCGCAGGAGGCTCCTCCCCCCGACGCGGCCGACGACGAACCGGCCCTCGCTCCGGGCGTGGGGGAGCGGGCCGAGGGGAGCCCCCGCCTCCCATGGTCGTGCGCGCCCGGCATCCCGAGCGGCGTCGGTGAACGTGGGATCGGAGAGGGCGAGCACGTCCCCCGCCGGGGCGCCTCCGGCCTGACGCCGCCAGCGGAGCCAGAGCGTGACCGAGGGAGCCAGCGAGGTCTCGAAGCGCATCCCCAGGGGCTCGGACGACGGGGTCGCGCGCAGGGCGTGAAAGGGAAGGCGATGCAGGACGCCGTCGGGCACGATCACCAGCCGGCGGATGCCGGCGGGGAGCTCCGCGAGCGCACGCTCCAGGAGCGTGGCGTAGAGCGCGGCCGCCGCGTCGCGGTGGGATCCATCGCGCCGCTGGATGAGCCCCAGGAACAGCGCGACCGGGCCGCGCAACGCTCCGCGGTCCGGCAGGGGATGGAGGCGCGTGCCCTGGCGCGTGTGCACCCAGAGGCGCGAGGCTCCTTCCGTCGTGCGGTTGTCCACGTTGCGGTGAGAGGCGACTTCGAAGGAGAGCAACGCCTCCTCGTCGCCCAGCGCCTGCTCGACCTCGGCCAGACGCGGCCGCTCCGGCCGGCGCAGGGCGGCGAAGCGCGGATCGGCGCGGAGCATCTCCGTGCGTACGGCGGATTCCTCGAGCTCGAGGCGCTCCAGCTCGCGGACGGCCAGGCCGCGCTCCGCTCCTTGCGCGCCGAGGAGGCGGCGCTGCGCGGCCGCGATCCCTCGCAGCAGGGCCGCGTGCTGTTCGCGGCGGGGGCCGGACGGAGCGAGGCGGCCGGTGGCGTGGGCGGCGTCGAGCTCGTCGAGGAGCACGCGCGCGCGCCGCCGCTCGAGGACGGAGAAGGCCAGCTCACGATCGTCGCTGGACACGGAAGGGGACGCGAGCAGGTGTCCGGCCAGACGGTCGTAGGCGAAGGACCACGTCGAGAAGACGCGCGCCCGCACGACGGTGTCATCCTGCAGGTCGCGCATGGCCTCGATGGCGTCGAGTGCGGCCAGCGAGTCGGCCACGGCCTGGTCGCGGGGGCCGGTCATCCAGCGCATGCGCGCGCGGGCGAGGCAGGCGAGGTTCGTGTACCAGCCGCTGCCGCGGGCGAGCTCGAGGGCCTCGGCGCCGAGGCGCCAGGCCTGCGGCGGATCGCGCGGCTCCGATTCCAGGAGGCTGAGGGCCAGGCCGCGCAGCCCGAGGATCAGGCCGGCGGCCTCCTTGGTCTCGCGGCTGATCTCGAGGCCGAGGCGATAGTGCTCGCGGGCCTCCGTCCCCGCGAGCAGGTCGCCGAGGTACAGGTGGGCGCGCGCTTCCGTCCCGCGGTTCCCGCCCGCCTGGGCCGCGGCCAGGGCCTCGCGGGCGAGCGGGATGATCTCGTCGGGCTCGGCGAGGTCCTGGACGGCGAGGCGGAAGCCGCTCAGGACCAGGTTGCCGCGGTGGCGTGCCTCGTCGTAGAAGTCGCCGGCCCGATGACACAGCGCGGCTGCGCGCTTGGTGTACTCGGCCGCGTCCTCGATCCGGCCGACCTCGAGGTATACGCCCCCCAAGCCGCCGAAGCAGAGGGCCTGGAGGTCGAGCGGACCGTCGGGCACGACCGTCGCTTCGACCTCCTTGTACTGGCGCCAGGCCCCGCCGTAGTCGCCCTTGCGGAACGCGAGCGCGGCCTCCTCGTTGTGCACCCGGGCCGCCAGCCAGCGGTCGCCGCTCGCCGCCGCGACCGCGCGGGCGGCGGCGATCTCGGCCTCGAACTCGGAGGCGCGGTGGCGCCGGTTCAGGAAAAGACCGAGGCCGAGCCTCGCCCGCACCTCGCCCCCGCCGCCTGGCGGTACATCGGCTCCGCCTCGTCGCGGCCGCTGTCGCCGGCGACGCGGGCGAGGAAGAACCGCGCGCGGTCGTTGTGGGGATCGCGGGCGAGGAGGGCGGCCAGGCGGGTCTCCGCCTCGTGGGCGTGGCCCTGCCGCGCGAGCAGCCAGAAGCACTGATACGCGTCGAGGGCGGCGGGCTCGCGCCGCACCTGCGCCTCGCACTGTGCGGGCGTGACGCGGGGGACGTCCTCAGCGCGAGCCAGAGCGGCCGCCGGTGCGAGCGCCAGGAGCAAGACCGGTGCGCGCGGGGTCGGCATGGGCGGGCCGCCTCAGTCGAGGCGATTGACGAAAGTCGCGCTGGTGACCCGCGAGCCGTCCGGCGCCCTCAGCTCCACTTGCCACAGCAGACGCGCGCCCGGCGGCAGGGCCGCCCGAGAGAGGGGAACGGACTCGGGGACCAGCGAGCGGATCGCGAGCCGCTCCGAATCGCGGAAGAGCGGCTGCTCGACCTCGCGGCCACGTCCGACGAGCGCGGCCCCGCCCAAAGTGATCGCCCCGGCCGCGGCCGCGATGCCGATCCAGGCCAGCGGTCCGGGCCGCCGCGACGCGCGCGAGGCATCGACTCCCTCGGCGCCCGGCGCCTCCGCCATCCCGCGTCCGACCTCGACGGCGAACCGCCAGGCCTCGGCGCAGGCCGGACACTCGGCGGTGTGACGCACGAGCAGGTTGGCTTCGCCCGGTGGGGCCTCGCCGCGCGCGGCGTCCCAAAGGGCCCCCGGCTCGGGACAGTCCGGGCGCGGCGCGGCTTCGCTGGACGCCGTCGCCCACGCGTCCCGCAGCCGGCCCGTCCCGCTCTCGTCCGCGCTCATGGTGCGATTCCCTTCGCCGACAGGCACCGCCGCAAGTCGGCCAGGCCCCGATAGACGAGGTTCTCGACGCGCTTGGCACCCCAGCCCAGGATGCGTCCCGCTTCCGGAACGGTGTGTCCCTGCAGGTGCAGCACGACCGCGAGGCGACGTGCCTCGACGATACGGAGGAGGCACTCGCGGAGCGCGCGCCCGATCTCACGCGCGGCCTGCAGCCGCTCGGGATCGGTGACCGCGCCTTCGGCCACTGCCACCGTAGCGGACTTGTCCTCGTCCTCGCCGTCGTCCAATGCCACCTCGCGCCGGCGACGCCGCCGTCGAATCTCGTCCACGGTGGCGGTGTAGGCCACCTTCCAGAGATAGGACGGCGGAAGAGGGCCGGATCCCTCACTTCGGCGCTCGAGGAGCTTCACGGCCGCGCACTGGACGATGTCGTCCGCGTGGTCGGCGAGCCAAGGTGGGCACACGCGTTTGACCGCGCGCGCGAGCTGCTGGCGGAGGCGCGCGGTTTCGTCGTCGGCCGGATCCCCTCCCGTGGGGACCGAGGGTACGGCCCGGTCGTCCGGGAGGCGATCGTGCGGGAGCGTCTCGTGCGGCACGGCCTGCCCCCGTCGAAGCGAACTCAAGGGCGCTTATACCGGAACCGCCCCCCCGTGCCAAGCCGCGGAGCGTCGCCCGGCCCCAGGACGATCGTGCCGGGCCGCGCGCCCGTGTGTCGGCCCTTGTCGAGCACCACCTGGCCGTTGACGACGACGTACTCGATCCCGGTCGCGTACTGGTGGGGCTGCTCGTAGGTGGCATTGTCGATCACGCGCTCGGCATCGAACACGGTGAGGTCGGCCCACTGCCCGGGCCGCAGCAGCCCCCGGTCGTAGACGCGGACCTTGGCCGTGTTCGCCGAGGTCATCTTGCGCACGGCGTCCTCCAGGGTGAGCAGCTTCTCTTGTCGGACGTAACGGCCGAGCACGCGAGGGAACGTCCCGTAATAGCGCGGATGCGGGTTTCCCCGCGCCGTCGGCCCGCCGATCTTGACTGCGGTTCCGTCGGAGCCCACGGAGACGAAGGGCTGGCGCAGCGCGTACTGCATGTCCTCCTCGGTGTGATGGAAGTACACCGTCGGCACCGAGCCGCCATTGGCGAGAATCGTGTCGAAAAGGACGTCCATCGGCCTTTGGGCGGGGAAGGCCGCGATCACGTCGGACATGCGCTTGCCTTCGAAGCGCTTGTAGTCCGGATGGGAGAGCGAGACGAGAAGCATGCCCTCCCAGGAGCCGGTCGCGGTGTAGTGGTTGTACCAGCCGGGCAGCCCGTCGACGATGTCCCGCTCCATGCGCGTGCGCTGCGCGGGATCCGCGAGCCGCGCCCGGAGCGCCTCGCGTCCGCCCTCGTGGGCCCACGGCGGGAGGATCGTCTGCAGGTCGTTCTGGCCGGCGCGGTAGGGATAGACGTTGGCGGTGACGTCCATCCCCTGGTCGCGGGCGGCCTGGATCTGCGCGACCAGCCGCGGCATCTGCTTCCAGAGCGTGTGCTCCGAGATCTTGAGATGGATGATGTCGACGGGCACCCGCGCGCGCCGTCCGATCTCGATCGCCTCCGCCACCGCGTCGAAGACGCCGAGCCCCTCGTTGCGATTGTGCGTCGAATAGATCCCGCCGAAGCGGCCGGCGACCTCGCACAGGGCAACGAGGGTGTCGGGGTCGATCCACGCTCCGGGCGGGCCGCTGAGCGAGCTGGCCACGCCGAGCGCGCCCTGCTGCATCGCCCGACGCACGGTCTCGCGCATGCGGTCGAGCTCGACGGCCGTAGGCGGGCCGGCTCGCTCCCCGTGGACCACGGTCCAGATCGTCCCCGAGCCGACGTACGACCCGACGTTGGTCGAGATCCCGCTCTTCAGGAGGGCCGCGAAGTAGGCCCGGAAGTCGGGAAACGCCGGGCTCGGCGCCGCGGAAAGGCCTTCGCCGAGGATCATCGTGGTCACGCCCTGTCGGACCATGCTCTCCGCGCCGCCGTCCACGAGCAGCGTCTCGTCCGAGTGATTGTGGATGTCGACGAAGCCCGGAGCGACGACGAGCCCGCTCGCATCGATGGTCCGGACGGCGGTCTTGTCCGCCAGCGCGCCGACGGCGTTGATCCGGCCCTGCTTGACGGCGACGTCACCGCGATACGACGGGTTGCCGGTGCCGTCCACTACCCGCCCGCCGCGGAGGATCAGGTCGAAGTCCGGCGTGGCCGCCGCGAGGAGGACGACCCACAGCGCTGGGATCATGCGATTCACCCTTCGAGCCGGCACCATGCTCGCGCGGTTGGGGCGGACGGGGCCGGGCTAATTGCGATGCCGCGGGTTCTCGATGTCGTCGTACATCCGCACCTCGGCCAGGAGCCCGGTGTCGGCGCGCTCGTAGACGGCGGCCGCCGCCTGGTGCGGGAGGGACGAGCGTCCCCAGGCCGTGATCACGTACTCCAGCGCACAGGACCCGCCCTCGTCCGCGATCGCGCAGTGCTGGACTCCGAGGCCGCCTCCGTTCGCGAAGAGCACGGTGAAGAACCGGCTCAGCTCCGAGGCCCCGCGATGCACGTCCGCGGCGTTGCCGGCCTCGCGCAGCCCGCCGGAGGGCGCGAACTGCTGGACGATCCCCGCGACATCGCCGCGCGCGAGGCAATCGTGATAGCGGCCGATCACGTCGGGCAGGGAGAGGCCGGCCACGGTCGGCAGGACCGGCCCGCGCACGAGATGGAATCCGGCGAGCGGCCACATGCTGTGGTAGACCCGGATCGAGGCCAGCCGCGCGTCCGGCGCGGTGTCGCTCGCGATCGCGACGGGCAGGGAAACCGCGTGTCCGTACCGCACCAGGCGCAGGACGCACTCCTCGGTGGCGCCGGCCGCGGTGGCGGTGGTGCTGAGGTGCTCGACGGTCGCGCTCCGCTCCCGGAGCCCCTGATGGCTGTTCTCGACGAACTCGGCGAAGCGCGCGTCCTCGATCCAGCCCAGATGCGGGTCGTTGACGCGCGGCGGGCCCTGGAAGAGGTCGCGCAGCCCCGCTTCGTCGCCCTCGATAAGGAGAGGAATGTAGCGGGCGACGGGATGAGCCGTCACCGGGGCCACATCAGGGCACGGATGGGGACGGCGCCGTCGGTTGGGTGGCCGGGACCGGGCGCACCGCCTCGAGGTGGGCCGGGGTCCGGGCGGCCTGGTGCGCCTTGAGGTACGCATTGGGATCGTGGCACAGGGATCCCTCCGGCAGGGCTTCCCACCAGGGGCCGAGGTCCTTCCGCACCCGATCCGTGTAGAACACGGGCAGGCTCTCGCTCTCCCCCTCGAAGAAGCGGCGCACGGACGTGTCGTGATCGAGCAGGTGGCGAACGGTGGAGTCGTGGCGGATCCGGCCGAAACCCTCCGCCGACACCGCGCGCACGAAGTTCATCCAGCGCGCGGTGGGGACGTGGTTGGCGCGCAGGCGCCGTCCGATGGCCGGCCAGGAGAACGTATGGCGCCGCAGGCCGATGATGTTGTCGTAGAGCGCGTTCCACGTGTAGTTCTTGGGGCGGACGTTCGTGGCCTTGTTGTTGTCCAGGAAGTGGAACGGGGTCGGCAGCACGCGGCCGTCGCGCTGAAGCTCGAGGTTGAGAGGGGCGGCCTGGCCGAAGGCGGAGAGCAGGGAATAGGCGGGGAAGGCCCCGGGCGTCAGGTCCACGAAGCGCTTGGTCAGCTCGAAGGGCTCCTCGCCCACGTCGTCGTCGAGGCCGAGCACGAAGTTGGCCTGGACGTAGGGAATGTAACGCAGGATCGTGTTCACGTGGTCCGAGACCTGCTCTACCTTGTCGAGCCCGGTGCGGCTGCCCGTCTTGGACTTTCGGGCAGGATGGCCTTGAACCCGTTCTTCTGGAGACGCTGCAGGTGCGGCTCGGAGAGGAGGGCGAGGCTGCTCTCGGCCAGGAAGTCGATGCGGCCTTCGGGGACGGCCTCCTCGATGGTGTTCATGATCTCGTCGAAGCGGACGCCAAAGTTGGGGTCGTGCCAGCCGACCATCGGCCGTTCGAGCTTGCCGAGCAGGAACTTGAGGTCGTCGCGGATCTGGTCCCGGTCCAGCGGCTGGTACTCCACGGCGGCGTCGATGCAGAAGCTGCAGGTGTAGGGGCACCCGAGGCTGCCGATCATGGGGATGATCTTGATGGCCGAGGCCTTGGCGATAGTAGGCTCGATGAACTTCCAGCGCTCGCGGACTCCGGGGAGCTGCGCGGGCTGCCGCTTGGCGCTCAGGCACAGCCCCGGCTGGTGGGGCGCGCACTCGCGCAGGACCTCGTCGATGGTCGCCCGGTCCGTGAACCCGAGGACGTAATCGAAGTAGGACGCGGCGTCGTGCGGGTAGCAGCGGGCGTGTGACCCTCCCAGCACCGTCACCACCCCGCGCTGGCGGTAGATGTGGCTAAGGGCGTACGCGAGATGGGCGGTCTGGGTATAGGACGCGACGAAGAGGATGTCGGTGTCGTCCGGCAGCTCGCGGGTCAGGTCTTCGCGCCCGGTGTAGCAGACGAGGGTGACCTCGTGACCGGCCTGCTCGCACCAGACCGCGATTGCCTGCGGCATGATGCTCGCGAAGTTGGGCTGCATGGCCCGGGCCCAGAGCGAGTTGCTCGGGCCCTTCTCGAGCAGGTCCAGGATCACGACTCGCAAACGGCGCATCAGGTCCTCCTTCGCCGGCCGACAACGCTCACGGCGCGTGCGGCGACCCTTCTGACCGTCTCCGAGCGGATGGTACACGCTGGCCGTCGAGGGTGTGCGGTGTGCCCTCCCAGCGTGAGTTCCTTGCTTTAACGAACTGTCGAGGACTGCAGGATCGAACGATGACAGCGGCTCAGGAAAGCAGACTGAATGCCTTACCGTACGCGCGTTCTCGACCAAGCGCAAGGCGCGAAGACCTAACGCTGGCGCCCTAGGCCGAATTGGTCCCCGGCGCGGACGGCGCGACCGCCCGCGAACACGATCTCCAGCAGCTTCTCGCTCTGCACGGCCCGGCCCGTCTCGTCTTCGAGGGTGGCCACGACCTGCCGCGTGCGCGTGTCGATGACCTCGCCCGTCGAAGGATAGGCGTACTGCCCGTCGAGGCCGAATGTCACCCATCCCGGCTGATCGCGCAGGCGGATGCTCGCCACCTGCCGCGGAGGCATGACCGTGGCGTCGAAGACGTGCACGCGGTTGTTGGCCCCGTCCGCCAGCCACAGCTCCTTCTCGTCGGGGGTGAGCGCGATGCCGTGGGAAGGGCAGCCGTGCCGCTTGACCGGCCCCTGCTCGTATCCGGAGACCTCCACGCGGTGCAGCACGCGGCCGCTCTGCAGGTCGCCCACCTCGAATCCGAGCAGGGTGTTGACGTTCACGAAGACGAGGCTCCCGCGTCCGTTGACGGTGAAGGGCCGGATGGCTTTGCTGAAGGGCCCGACCTGCTTGACGACGCGATGGGTGGGACCGTCGGCGACGTTGAGCAGTTGTGACTTCAGGCCGGCCAGGTAGGCCAGCCGCCCGCTCGGGTCGTAGATCGTGTTGTGGGCTCCGGAGTTCGTCACGATCTTCGCGATCACGTCGCCACTCTTGCCGTCGACGACCGTCCAGTGCGGGCCCTCGAACGAGGGGACGTAGAGGAGCTTCCCGTCGGGAGAGATCGCCATGCGGTCGCAGCCGCCCTCGTAGGTGCGGTTCCACAGCATTCGGTCCGTGGCGAGATCGAAGGCGGCCAGGCGTTGCGGCGTGCTCACGTAGAGACGCCCCGTCCGGGCGCTGGCCACGATGCCCTTGACGTTCTCGGCCTCCTTGCCCTCCACGGCCGGGAAGGTCGGAATCCGCCTCACGAAGCGGTGGCCGTTCGCGGTGTCGTAGACGAGGACGCCGACGCCCCCGTACTCGACGTAGTTGCGGATGCCCGGGGAAGCCACGTAGAGCAGCCGCTTCTCGACTCCGGCCGCGCCGAGCGGCCGCAGTGAGGCGGCGAGGGCGCCGGTGGCCAGGAGGCAAGCGTAGGCGAGCGACCGTCCAGCCTTCATGTCTCCTCCCGCGCCAGGCGCTGTCCCGTGAATATATACTGCGCTCCCATGCGCACGCGGGTGGCTCTCCTGTTCCTGGTCCTCAGTGCCCGTCTCCTCGAGGCCCAGTGGCAGGTGGTCGAGCCAGGCGGCCAGACGATCTGCGCCGACGGATCGGCCTACAAGTTCTTCGTCTATCCCGGGGACCCGGGCAAGCTGCTCGTCGAGTTCGAGGGCGGAGGCGCGTGCTGGGACGCCGCGACCTGCGCGACCTCCATCTACTCGCGCCAGATCGCCACCGACCCTCTGGCCGCCGGGCAAGGCGGACTCCTCGCCGGGATCTACGACCGCGCCAACCCCGAGAACCCGTTCCGCGACTGGACCCACCTCTACGTGCCCTATTGCACGGGCGACCTGCACTGGGGCAACCGCGACACCACATATACGGCGGCCAGCGGGCCCTTCACCGTGCACCACCGCGGAGCCGTGAACGCCGCCGCGGCCCTGGCCTGGGCCTACGAGAACGTGCCCGGGCCGAGACAGTTGTTCGTGGCCGGCTGCAGCGCCGGCGGCTACGGTTCGATCCTCTGGTCGGCGCACGTGATGGCTCACTACAGCGGGGCTTCGGCCATGCAGCTCGCCGATTCCGCGGCGGGGGTCGTGCCGCCCGGCTTCTTCGCGATTCCCCTGGCCGACTGGAACGCGGGCGCGGCCTGGCCCGGTTTCATCCCCGCCCTGTCCCTCGATCGCCTGGACACCTCGCGCGTGACCATGGCGGACTTCTACACCGGCGTGGCCGGCTACTACCCGCTGTCGGCCTTCTCTCAGTTCAACCGACTCGCCGATTCGACCCAGGTCTTCTTCTACATCCTCACCAAGGGGGCGCTGGTCACGCCGGAGGAGTGGCACAGGTCCGGTCCACGAGCCCGAACTTCTTCGGCTACACCGCGCCGGGTACGGAGCACTGCGTCATCAACAGTCCCGCCGTCTACACCACCGAGGTGGGCGGAGTGCGGCTGGTCGACTGGATCCGGACGCTGGCCGAAACACGCAGCCCCGGCAGCATCCCCTGAGGAGCGCCGTCACTCCAGTCCGAGCCACCGCCGCAACCCTTCATCGACGCTTTCGATCTCGGTGGCGTCGCAGTGCCCGATATCTCCCGTGATCGCGGATCGCGGCACGCTCACGACCTTGTCGATCATGATCTGCGATACCGCCCTGAGCCCCGTCCTCGGTCCCGGAGGCAAGGTGAGGCGGAAGAGGGGTGCGTCGACGCAATCGGAGGTGATCGGGCAGACGGTCAGGCTCGCATGCGTCGGGTTGAAGAGGTCCGACTGCACGACCACCGCCGGCCGGGGTTTTCCGGTGGAGGCGCCCTTGGCCGCGACCACGACGATCGCGCCACGCTTCATCGCCACCCGCGCTGGTCTCCGGCCTGCTCGACGAAGCGGAGGGCCGCCTTCTCCGATCGGCGCCCGCTGACGAGCCGCGACTGACGACGGGCCTCATCGCCCGGATCCGCGGCCTCGCTGGTGGCCAATGCGGCCTCGAGGATCTTCCTCACGACTTCGCTCTTCGTGTGCCGTCGACGGCGAGCCTCTCGTTCGATACGCCGGCTGAGGCCGGAAGAGACCCTGAGGGTCACGACCACGGAGGTCTGGCGGGGGCGGGACATCACGCAGCCTACCTTTCGACTGTGGATGTCATACAGTATACATCGAGACTCTTAGCGACTCCGGGTCCACCCTTCGCCGTCTTCGAGCTGCCACCCGTTGGGACCCTTCCGGAACCTCGCCACCTTGTCCGGACAGGGGACGATGGCCCGCCCGCCCGACGGCTGCGCGTCGCGCACCGCGCGGAGGAACTTGCCCTCCTTGACCCCGGGCGCGTAATGGATCTTCTCCGTCACTCTCGTCGCTCCGGGAGTCGGCATGGGCCGCGGGTCGAAGAAGTTCTCCCAGTGGATTCCCATGACGTAGGTGGGGCCGAGGTAGCGGACGATGTCGCGGGGGAAGGCCTTGTACTCCGTCGCGCCGCCCAGGCAGAGGATCGCGAGGTCGTACCTGCTCGAGCTCTTCGGCCAGTCGGGATAACCGTAGGGCGGGATGGTCGGCGAGTCCTGGTAGTAGACGCGGAACGCGGCCGTACCGTCCGCTTCGAGCAATTCGATGACGAACGCCTGCGTCGTCCCCGCCGGCCAGGTGCCCGCGCGCACCGGCAACTCCTTGGCCGGCTCCTCGTCCTCTCCGCGCCACAGCGTGACCCGCGGGAAGTGGATGAAGAGGCCGAGGAACCGCGGCAGCCAGCCGATCAGCCGAGGGCCCATTTGCGGGGAATGCTGCGAGAGGACGGATCGGATCCGGAACCGCGTGTGTGGCACCTCGTAGGACGCCGGCCACGGGCTTTCCAGGGAGACCAGCTTCTGCTGCGGGCCCAGGTTCCCCTTGATCGGGTCCAGCAGCTTGACCATCGCGTTGTTGGCGACGACGTCCGCTTCCTTCGCCTTGTGGAGGGCCACGTAGGGCACGTCCATCAGGTGGTCGTAGTGCGCGTGGCCCGCGAAGATCGCGCGCACGTCCGACACGTCCTCGCGCATCAGCGCGTCGATGCGTTGGCGGTCGGTGTGGATCTCGCTGAGCGCGATCTCGCCGATCGTCGGGTTCGAGTAGAGCGGAGCCGCCATCACCGCCGCGCCCTGCCACCGGATGATCAGACCGCCCACGCCGAGGAACGTGACCTGCACCACGTCCGGGTCGGGCCGGGGTTCGGGGACGAGGGTGATGCACGTCCGGGGCGAGACGCAGGAGGAGAGCGCGAGGACGAGGACGGCCGAGAGAAGGCGCTTCATGCCGCCACGGCTACAGGAGGAAGGTCCCGGTCAAGGGAGGCGGCAGGTCCCGCTTCGTCCGATGGATCTCCCAGTCGACGCGCCGGCTCGCCCGCGCGTACTTCACCAGCATGACGTTCGAGTGCTCGCCGTAGAACTCGCCCAGGTCGAGGGGCGCCGTCTGGTAGGTCACGTTCGTGACCGTGGTCGCCGGCCGCGGGTTCGCGATGATGGCGTGGGAGCCCGACGTGACCTGGTTGATCGGACTGGACATCAGCTCGTGGATGGTGACCGGCGGCCCGCCCGCGGGAGAGATCGTCATCTGCATGTGATACGAGCAGTGCAGGTCACCGGTCATGAAGCAGAGGCGGCCGATCTGGTTGTTGCCGAGGTGGTCGATGATCTGCTCCCGTTGCACCCGGTACTCGTCGCCGCACCACTTGTCGTCGCGCTCCCGCACCTCGGCGACGAAGGGGATGCTCGTGATCACGAACTTCGGTTCGTCGCGGTGCACGGTCAGCCAGCGCAGGAACTCCGCGAGCTGTTGCCCGCCGATCATCTGCGGGTCCTTCCTCTTCCAGCGCTCCGACCGCACGTCGAGGGCGAAGAAGTGGACTCCTCCGAAGTCGAACCGGTAGTACAACGCCGGGGGCGGATAGGTTTGCGGGTTGTGGGAATGCTGGTACTGGCGGTAGGCCTCGAGGGCGACGTCGCGGACGGGCGCGGAGGGCCTCCAGAAGTACTCCACGTCGTTGGCGAACGCGTCGAAGATCTCGTGGTCGTCCAGCATCATGTAGTGGGGGAGCTGGGCCAGGACGCGGGCCGTCGGCGGGTGGCTCCAGGTGCTCTGATACTTCTGCTGATAGTCGAGGAGGGTGGGGAACTCGACCCCTGGCAGGTCGCCGTAGATCTGGTCGCCGCAGTGAATCATGAAGTCGGCGCCGGCCGCGGTGGCCAGGCTCCCGATGCCCTCCCAGGCGACGTCCACGTTCTTCGAGGTCAGCACTTCGAGGTTCGCGTAGTTGCAGCTCGCGAGGATGAAGGCGATGTCGCGAGGCGCATCGGGCGCGGTCGTGAACGTCCCCGCCCGCATCAGGGGCGGCTTGCTCTTCGCGTTCGTGTACGAGAGCTGGCACTCGTAGTCGCGTGAGGGCGCGAGTCCCTCCAGCACGAGGATCGCCGTGTACCCGCGGAAGGGTTCCAAGGGCGTCGTGACCGTCTGCCAGGGCGCGGAGCCGTCCGCGGGCCGGTAGCGCAGCTTCGCGCCGCCGCTCTTCTTCTCGCCGCGCACCCAGATGCGCGCGGTCGTCGGCGTCACGTCCCCGATGATGAGGTTCGACATGCGGCGGGGAGTGTATACGTTCGCCGTCTACAACGTTACTCAGAACGCGAGCTTGACCCCGAGCTGGATCTGCCGCGACGTGGTCACGGTGGAGGTGATGCGGCCCCAGGTCGGGGCCACGATGGCCGAGCCGTCCGCGGCCACGCCGGTGAACGCGATGCGCCCGGACGGTACCGCGAAGTTGGGATGGTTCGGCAGGTTGAAGCACTCCACGCGGAGCTGGAGCGACTTGTCCCCGCCCAGCGCGAACGACTTGATCAGCGACAGGTCGACGGACACGAGAGAGGGCCCGATGAGCGTGTTGCGTCCGAGGTCGCCGCGCGTGTTCACGGACTGGAGCTGGAAGCAACTGATGTCCCAGTAGCGGTCGGGGCCGCCCAGGACGGGGTTATTGGAGCAGCCCGGCTTGAGGTCGGGCCGCTCGTGCCGCGAGAAGCTGGTGGTGTTGAGGTTGCCCGAGCGGTTGAAGCCCAGCTCGACGGTGAAGGGATGGCCGGAGCGCACGGTGGTGATGTTGTTGAGCTGCCATCCCTTCAACAGCGCCGCCGTGAGCCCCCGGCTCTGGCGGGCGAAGGGCAGCTCCCAGGTGCCGTTGAAGGTCAGGTTGTGCTTGGCCTGGAACGCGGACAGGCCGCGGTCCCGAAGCGGGTCGTACCAGTCCATCCCGTACTGCACGACGTTGCTGAAGTCCTGCGAGTTGATGCCGCTCGAATCGTCCACCGAGCGCGAGAAGGTGTAGGAGAGCTGCGCCCGCCAGCCGTGCGTGAAGCGCTTCTGCAGGCTGAGCTGGGCCGAGTTGTAGAAGGACTGCGCGTCGGTGACCCGCTGCCAGATGCCCGCGAAGCTCGGGTTGCGCCGGCCGGCCGCGGGCTGGTAGACCTTGACCCCGTTCACGAACGACTCCGGGGCGAGGTTCGCGTCGCCCAGCCGGAGCAGGTTCTTTCCCCTAGAGCCCACGTAGCCGACGCTGACGTCGAAGTCTCCCGGCAGTGACCGCTGCAGGCTGAGGTTGAACTGCATGATGTAGGGCGTCTGGAGGTCGTAGTCCACGGTCTGGAGCTGCGCGCGGATGGGCGCATTGGGATTGAAGCTGGCGAGGACGTTCGGGAAAGGCGGGTTGATGATCGTGGTCCGCGTGGTGAAGGGCGGGTTGAGGCTGCCCGAGAAGAAGTAGTACTTGGGCAGGATCTCGTCGTAGAAGAGGCCGAAGCCCGCGCGCACCGAAGTCTTGCCCGTGCCGAAGGGGTCCCAGGCGAGGCCCAGGCGGGGGGCGAAGTTCCGGAGCGACGGGTTGTTGTGCCAGGCCCCGCCGACGGTCAGCTCGCGGTCCGTCACGCTCCGGAGGTTCGAGATCTTGCCGTCCGCCTCCGTGGGCGTGGTTACGAACTCGTAGCGCAGCCCGACGTTGGCGGTCAGGCGCGACGAGAGCCGGACGTCGTCCTGCACGAAGGCCGCGAACAGCCACTGCCGATACTTGCGGTCGGGATCGATCTTGCCCGGGACCGCGAAGTCCACGTTGGTGGCGCGCCCCTGGAGGAAGCTCTCCAGGTTCGAGAAGACCACGATCCCGCCCACCTGGCTGGTCGTGTGTTGGTTGAACTGCAGGTACTGGGCCTGCACGCCGGCGCGCGCGGAGTGCCGGCCGCGCGTGAGGAGAACGGTGTCGCCGAGCTGCCAGTTGTTGAGCCGGTCGTTGCGGGGCAGGCGGAAGTCGCCCGCCATCTCCGTGACGAGCCCCTGGATCGTGAGGTAGCCGAAGGGATCGCCCGGTATCCAGGACATCGAGGGTGGGATGTCGATGGTCCGATGGTTGTCCGCGAGCGAGACCGACCGGTTGAGCCCCACGCGCAGCATGTTGAGCAGCGCGGGCGAGAAGGTGTGCTGGTGCTCGAGGGTCACGTAGGTGTTCCGGGTCTTCTCCACCTGGGTCGAGATGGGAGGCTTGTTGGGCGGGATGCGGGTGACGTCACCGTTGTCGTAGGTGACGCGGCCGAAGAGAGTGTCGCGGGCGGAGAGGCGGTGATCGATGCGGGTCTGGACGAAGTGCTCGTCGGTGGGCTGGGTGCCGGAGAAGAGGTACTCGGCGGCGCCCCCGCCCAGCGACCGTCCGTTGGCGTGCGCGAACAGCGTGTCGAGATAGGCCGGTATCGCGGGATGGAGGGTGACGGAGCGCCCGCCGGGCAGGATCCCCCGCCGTGCGTCGTCGTCGGGGACGGCGGTGACCCCGGTGACGCCCAGCCGCTCGACGAAACCCTCGTAGGCGAGGAAGAAGAACGTGCGGTCCTTGCGCAGGGGGCCGCCGAGGGTGGCCCCGAACTGGTGGCGCTTGAAGTCCGGCTGGGGCTGGCTCGGGGGATCGAAGAAGTTCCGGGCGTCGAGCGCGGAGTTGCGGTGGAACTCGAAGGCGGAGCCGTGAAAGGCGTTGGTGCCCGCGCGGGTGACCGCGTTGATCACGCCCCCCGCGGAGCGGCCGAACTCCGCGGAGTAGGCGTTGGTGAGGACCTGGAACTCGAGCACCGCTTCCACCCCCAGGAGCACGCCGCCGGCCGAGCCCGGCGTCTTGTTGTAGACGTTGTTGATGTCGGTGCCATCGAGCAGGAAGTTGTTCTGCTCGGGGCGCGCGCCGTTGATCGAGATCTTGGGCGTGCGCCCTCCGATGACGTCGTTGCCGGCGGCGAGGGCGGCGTTGACGCCGGGCTGGAGGAGGGCGAGCTGCTGGAACGAGCGGCCGTTGAGGGGCAGCTCGCGGATCTGCTGCTCGCCGACCAGCCCGCTCACCGCGCCCGAGGTCAGGTTGACGTCGGAGGCGTTGGCCTGCACGACCAATTCCTCCGAGCGCTGTCCGATCTGGAGCTTCACGCTCACGACCGCGTCCTGGCCGACGGTGAGTCGGATCCCGCGGCGCGCCACGCCCTGGAATCCGAACAACGCGAAGTGGACCTCGTACTCGCCGGGGGGCAGCAGCGGCAGCGCGTAGCTGCCGCCCCCATCCGTGACGCGCTCGTGGACGGCCCCCGTGCCGACGTTGCGCACGGTGACCTGCACCCCGGGCAGGACGGCGCCGCCGTCGTCGGTCACCGTGCCGTGGATGGTCGCGCTCACGTTCTGGGCGGCGGCCCGAGCGGGCCACACCGAGAGGCCGGCCAGGACGGCCAGGGTCGGCAGGAGATGAAGGGCCCCCCGTTGTCTCA
>WNGB01001280.1_pt2 | contig 41134 bp, 43 predicted proteins | sample 5400681 | NCBI WGS metagenome assembly WNGB01 (sample SAMN13153367, study PRJNA577476) | soil metagenome | isolation source: 115 cm soil or saprolite under grassland replicate 2 | place: USA:California | collected 2016-06-15 | reverse complement strand
GTGCCAGCAGCCAGCACAGCGCGCCCTGGGCCAGCGTGCGCCCACCGCTGGACAGCACCTCGCGGACAGCATCGAGCCGGCCCAGCCACCACGGCGCCGGTCGCCCACCGGTGAAGTAGCCCACCCACGGCTGGGCGGCACGCACGTCGTCGGTGGGCAGCTGCGAGGCGGCACCGTATGCCGGTGAGCATGCCCATGGCCAGCGGGCTGCGGTCGATGCTCGCCAGATCAAGGGCGTCGCAGGCAGCGAGCATGGCGGGGGCGTCGGCCAGCGCGTTCAGCTCGTGCTGGATGGCCGCGCAGTGCGCGGCGCCCGCGAACGCGGTCGCGCGCTGTGGGTCGTCGGTGCTCCACCCGTAGGCGCGGATCAGCCCGTCGGCTACCAGCCCGTCGAGGGTGCCGGCGACGTCCCGCGCCTGGGCGGTCGGCAACTCCCCCAAGTGTGCTCCAGGCCACGGCGCAACGCTGCGACGGACTCATCGTCGTCGGCAGCGCCCCAGCCATCCGGCCTGCCGTCCAAGGTGACCGGCCCGCCGATCGCCCAGCACCCGAACCCGATCTCGCTGACATCTATACCGCTACGGCCCAGATCTCTGCCCATCGCCGTCCCTTCCAACTTCGCCAGCCCGGTACCAGCCTCGGACCTAAAGCGCGCTCCAGGTCAAGCGGCCAGCGGCTCGGGCCACCACATTCCCCGCGCTCACATGAGGGCCCGAGCCAGCAAGACAGACAGCCGAAGCAAGTCTTTCTGCGCCATCGCGCGGCGCCAGTCGGTTGTCCCGCCCGTCACCAGTCGCCCGCGGTGCTCTTAGCCAAGGGGCGGGATAGTGGCGCGCGCGTTGAAAGGCACGCAGACTGGTCATACCAGGTCTGCCGATCCTGTGGGGTGCCACTGTGTCTGGTTACGAGGCTCATCCACCTGAGCTGGTCCCGATTCTGTCGCGAGGCAAGCACCGCAGCCCACGCAAGGGCGCGTGCTTCATGGAGCTGGCGTCGTACCTCGCGGGGGAGCGTTGGAGTGATCACCCGGCCTGCACGCACCCGCTGCTGGCGGCCGCCGCATGCGATGTGAACGACTACACCTCCGATGCCGGCCGGGCACGGCTGGCTGGGCTGATCCCGTCGGTGATCGGGCTGGCTAACGACGATCTGCACGTGGACGCGCGGATCGCGCTGCGGTGCGCCAGGATGGCGCTGCCGGTGGTGGCGGCCGAGCGGCAACGCGCCATGGCGGTCTCCGTGCTGGCGTGTGAGCGCGTGCTGGCGGGCCTGGACGGGCGGCCGGCTGGCTGGCTCGAGGAGCAGAGCAGGCAGGCGCTGGCGCAGGTTCCGCGCGCCGCGCGGTGGGCCCGCAGCTTCACCCGTGACATCCCGATCCCCCCGAAGGTCTTTCGCCGGCGCTCCGCGCCCGCCACGGTCCACGCCGCGGTGGAGGGGATCGCGCTGGCGTGCGTCCCGCAGCCCGACCAGATGCTCCGTGACCTGCTCGTCGGCGCGATCGGCGAGTGCGCGGCGTGGGTCGGCCGGGACACGGCGGCGGCACACGGTGCGACACCCCGACGTGGGTGGCCGCCTGCGGGTTCACGGGTACGGCCATTGTCCACTGACGCGATGCCTCGGCCCGATCGCGTTCCAGCCGCCCAGGGAAATCGGGCACTAACCCAGCCTGGTCGAACTCGGCCTTCCCGTTGAACTCGGCGTTTCTGAAGCTGGCGTCGTGGAGCTGACAGTAGGTGACGCAGAGGTCGATGAGGTGGGCCTCGATGAGACAGCCCACACGCCGTCCCGGTAGATTTTCCCGGCCCCCGCCGGCGAAGGTAGCGGTCTGCCCGCGACAGCTCCGCGAACCCAGAAATGATCGTGATCGCAACGAGCCCTCGATCACGCAGGTCCTCCCGCCAGCCCCGGCCCGGCGGTTCGGCGGCAGGACACGCGATCCATGCGGTCAGCTGTGCGCAGGGCCACGACCGGGGACCGGCAGAGCCCGTCAGCCGGTCGCGCACGAACACGTCGGTCCTGCCGTTCGTGTCGGCCGGGGCGAGATTGGCAGCAGATGAGTCGAAGGCGACGAAGCGGCCATCGTCGCTCAACTCCGGGCTGGTGCTGATGCCGTCTCCCTGTTTCCCCTTGCTGCTGAGGCTGACCCGCTCGGTCCTCCCGCTGGAGCGGTCACGCACGAACACGTCGACCGCGCCGTTGGTGTCGCCGGCGACGAGGTTCGCCGCGGACGAGTCGAACGCCACCACGACCCCGTCCGCGCTCGCCGACGGCGCACTGGCTCGCCCGCTGATCCCGTCGCCCTGCTTGCCGTTGCTCCGCACGCGGACCAGGTCGGTCAACCCCGGCAGCCGCCACCGCTCCGGCAGCGAAAAGGATCACCGACGCTGATAACAAGACGAGCACTGTCAGCGGCCGCACGGACATGGTTCCCTGTCCTCCTCATATCAGGACGAGACTCGACTCTGACGCTCACACGCCGAACCTCGCGCCACACAACCCTCGGGTCAACAGGACGGGTCGAGGTAGGCCAGTTTCCGCACCCGATGTTGGCCCGCGTCACCCTCGTCGAGCGCGTGGCCGGTCAGTCGGCGAGTACAGCCGGTTCGGCGACGAGGATCCGCCCCGACCTGGCTATGGGGTGGTTTGTGGCATAGCTTCTGGGGCAGTCAGCGGCGCCGGATTGTCTGCGGCGGGCGCCGGGAGGCTCGGTTCGGGGAGGCTTGACGTGTGGGATGTAGCGCCGTGACTGCGCCGGCGGCGTTTGCTGACATGCGGGCGTTGCGGGCTTGCTGGCATCCGGTCGTGTTTAGTCACGACCTTGCTGAGAGGCCGGTCCATGCCGACGTGCTCGGCGAGCCACTGGTGGTGTGGCGGGGCCAGGATGGCCAGCCGCGGGCCAACTCGGACCTGTGCGTGCACCGCGGCACCGCGCTGTCACTCGGCTCGATCAGCCGCGATGAGCTCGTCTGCCCCTACCACGGATGGCGCTACCGCGCCGATGGGCGCTGCGTGGCCATCCCCCAGCTGGCCGATCCATCCCGGGTACCCGCCAAGGCCAGGATTGGCGCGTTCGGCTGCCAGGAACGGTACGGGCTGGTTTGGGTGGCCCTAGCGGAGCCGCGCTGGCCGCTGCCCGAGGTGCCCGAACTGGAGGACAGCAGCTGGGCGGTGGTGACGGCCGGCCCGTACCGCTGGCGTTGTGATGCCGCGCGTCAGGTGGAGAATTTCACCGACTTCGGGCACTTCCCGTTTGTGCACCCGGGGTTGCTGGGCGATCCGGACCGGCCGGTCGTCCCGCGCCACGAGGTCCGTGCCGAAGACAACGTGTTGCACTATTCGATCGTCCGCCCGGAAGCCCCTAACACTGACGACTTCCCGGTCTTCGGCAACGAGCAGGCCAGACAGCCGGAACGGCGCAGCCGCTACGAGCTGCACCTGCCGTATATGATCGCGCTTCGGCTGGACTGGGGCGGCGAGCGCGGCATGGTCTACTTCTTCGCCTCCCAGCCGGTCGCGGCCGACCGCTGCGCCGGGTACGTGGTCATCGGGCGCAACTACAACCTCGGCCAGCCGTCGCGGGTCATCCGGGAATTCGAGGACACCATCTTCGGCCAGGACCAGCTCGTGGTGGAATCGCAGCGGCCTGATCGGGTGCCATTCGACCTCGCGGCCGAACTGCACCTGAAGTTCGACGCGGTGGCCGTCGCCTACCGCAAGGCCATGCGGGCGCACGGGCTAGCCACCAGCGACGCGGCCGGGCTCCTCACCAACATCGCTCAGCACGGGGTCCACGCCCACTCACCCGCACAGCGGCGCCTCACCTGAAGACAGCGCATGCCCGGTATCGGCCAGCCGGAGCCCGGCAGGCTGCCGCTGCGCGTGAAGACTTGATTCCGGGATTCCATGATCACCTGGCAGGACAGGTTAAAGCTGCGGCGATTGCCAGCGGTGAGGTGCAGCGGCAGGTTGGAATTGAGAGTGCAGCTTATGTGAAGGGGTCCTCGCGTGACCATACCCGCGCCGTGTCGCGGCACGAGCATTCCGATCGGTGTCTGGCGCGGGCGCGGGTGCGGCGCCGCCACCCTTGGGGGGTGCGCCGGTCTGGGTCTGCTCGTAACCCCGCGCACCATGGACCGCGCTATGGCCCCGGCTTCGCGACCTCGGGTAAGCGCTATGCGGCAGCACTAGCCGGACGGGTTATCGCTCTGCGCCGGCCGGCTGGTTTCGGCAGGACGGCCGGCGGGCGGCCGTCCGCGGGGGCGCATCCGTCCGGCGTGGCTAGGCAGCCGCCCTGCTTCGGCAAGGGCCCGGCGCAGCAGGAACTCGATCTGGGCGTTGGTGCTGCGCAGCTCGTCCGCGGCCCACCTGGCCAGGGCGTCGTGAACGGCGGGGTCCAGCCGCAGCAGCACGCCCTTGCGCTCTGTCACCGCGATTCCGTGCCTGCCATCACTGGTACGTGCCTGCCATCACTGGTAGAGGGAGCCGGTGTTGACGACTTGCTGTGTCGCCTGTTCGCTGCACAGGACCACGAGCAGGTTAGACACCATCGCGGCCTTGCGCTCCTCATCCAGTTCGACGACGCCCTCTTCCTCGAGCCGCTGCAGGGCCAGCTGAACCATGCCGACCGCGCCTTCCACGATCCGCTGCCGCGCGCCGACCACGGCGTTCGCCTGCTGCTGCCGCAACATGGCCTGGGCGATCTCGGCGGCATACGACAGCCGGGTGAGGCGGGATTCGATGATCTGGACGCCGGCCGGTGCGACCCGTTCGGTGATCTCAGCGGAGAGCCGCTGGGTGATCTCCTCTGCGTTGTCGCGCAGCGACAGCGCGCCGCTGCCTCGGCTGTCGTATGGGTAGCTGGACGCGATGTGCCGGACGGCGGTCTCGGTCTGGATGGTGACGAACTCCGTGAAGTCATCGACGGAGTAGAGGGCGCTGGCCGTGTCCTGGACCCGCCAGACGACCACGGCGGCGATCTCGATCGGGTTGCCGTCGGCGTCGTTGACCTTGGCCTGAGCCGACTCCTGGTTGCGGATCCGGGTGGACACCTTCCGCCTGCGGGCGAACGGGTTTACCCAGTGCAAACCGGGGTTCCTGATGGTCCCGCGGTACCTGCCGAACAGCTGTACCGCGCGTGCCTCCCCGGCGACGACAGACGTCAGGCCACGCACTGCTAGCTCACCGGCGAGAATGAGAAGGACGCCGGCCACGATCAATGCCGTTGGGCCTGCACCGCGGCCCAGGGCGATGCCAAGGGCAAGCAGCGCGGCCCCAGCGAGCAGCATCCCGATGCCGAGCACCAGGATCAGCACGCCGGACGCTGACCATGCCTCGCGCTCGGTCACCCGACGGCCAGGCAGTTCCGGGCCTGCGGCGGCTGCATTCTGGGTAACCATCCGCCTCTCCTCCACTTGACGGACTTGATAACACTTACTTAGCATACTGATATCTATTTTTCTCGGCAAGAGCCGCCCCGCCAGCGCGCGTGGCATGCACAGCGGGCCGGCCCGGGGCAAGGCGGACGTGTGAGCAGCGACGACGGGGCACTCGAACTGATCGGCCTGCGCCGGCGGTACGGTGACCGGGCTGGGCGGCAGGCCTGCGCCGGGACTGCGGCGATAGAAGTCAGCCACCTGACCAAGAATTTCGGCCGCCGGACCGCCGTCGCGGATGTGTCGTTCAGCGTCGCCTGGGGTGAGGTGTTCGGGTTCCTGGGGCCTAACGGGGCGGGCAAGACGACGACCGTGCGGATCCTGGGCACGCTGATCGCGCCGACATCCGGGGCGGCGGTGGTAGCCGGCATTCCGCTGACCAGGGCCGGTGAGGCAGAGATCCGCCAGCGCATCTCGATCATGCCAGAGGCCCCGGGCCTGTACCGCCGGCTGACGGTGACCGAGAACCTGGAATTCTTCGCGAGGCTGTACGGCCTGCCGGACCGCGAGGCCCGGATCAAGAAGGCCCTGGCGGCAGTCAACCTTAGCGACCGCGCGAACGACAGCTGCGGGAGCCTGTCCAAGGGCCTGCGGCAGCGGGCCGCCCTGGCCCGCACGCTGCTCAATGATCCGGCGGTCATGTTCCTGGACGAGCCCACCTTGGGCCTGGACCCGGTGGCGGCGCACGAGGTGCACGGCCTGATCAGCACGCTGCGCGACCGCGGCGTCACCGTCTTCCTCACAACCCACCGGCTGGATGAGGCCGAACGCCTGTGCGACCGGGTCGCCATCATGAACACCAGCCTGCGCACCGTCGGCCGACCCGACGAGCTGCGCCACACGCTGTTCAGCAGGTCACTGACCGTCACGACCGCCGCGCCGCTGGGCACGCCCGATCAGGTCTTCACGGGCCTGCCAGCCGTCCAGGGCTGGCGCGCCGCCGATCCGGCAGGCGGCCGCACGGCCGGCTACGTCCTGACGGTGTCCGACCCGGCGCAAGCGGCGCCCGCGGTGACCCGGGCCCTGGTCGCCGACGGAGCCGACGTGCTGTCGATCACCGAATCGCGGCACACGCTTGAGGACGTCTACCTCGAGCTGATCAACGACCAGGAGGGCCGGTCCCGATGAGCATCAGCGCGGCCCGCATCGGTGCCGTCACCCGCAAGGAACTCACCGAGTTCCGGCGCAGCCGGTTCATCGTGTCCACGATGGGGGTCGTCCCGGTCATCTTCCTCATCGTTCCCACCGCCACCATCCTCTCGATCAAGGCATCTGCGCCGAGCGCAGGGCTGGACAAGGGGATCGGCTTCGCGCTGCTGTACCTGCTGCTGATCCCGGTCGTCATACCATCCACGATCGCCGCGTACTCGGTGGTCGGCGAGCGCGAGCAGGGAACCCTGGAGCCGGTGCTGACCACGCCGGTCGGCCGCGAGGAATTCCTCATCGGCAAGGCCGCGGCGATCCTCATCCCCGCGGTCGGCATCGCGTATGTGGTGCTCGGCATCTTCCTGGCGGTCGTGCGATTCGGCGCCCATCCCGTGGTAGCCGCGGCCGTGTGGCACTCTCCGGAATTGCTCGCCGAGGTATTCTTCATCCCGCTGCTGGCCGGCTGGGCGATCTGGATATGCCTGGCGATCTCCGCCCGGGCCAGCGACGTCCGCGTCGCGCAGCAGCTCGGCGTACTGGCCAGCCTGCCGCCGCTCGCCCTGACCTTGCTGCTGTCGCTCCAGGTGATCAATTCGACGCTCATACTCGCCGCCTCGCTGGCCGGCGCTCTGCTGGTGATCGACTGCGCCGCCTATCTGATCGTGTCGAAGCTGTTCGACCGTGAGCGCCTTGTCACCGGAACCAAGCCCAGCAGCGGCGTGACCGGCCCGGCGCAGTAATCTCCGCAGGCGCGGAGGGAAGCCATTGCAGCCATGTTCCGTGCGGGTCGGTGAAGGCCATGGGAGTCCGGCCGTCCCGGGCGAGCACGAACGGCGCGCCCTGGTAAGTGGGCGCGGGCATGTCCGGCACGACGCCGGGTCCTTCGTTGGACAGCCAGACGGCCCCGAGGCCGCGTACTATGTCGGCGAACTGCCGCCGCTCCTGGGGCGCGACGTAAGCAAGCACGGCGGAGTGATACACGACCAGGGTCGCCTCAGCGGGGGCCTGGGCGGCCAACGCGGGCAGGTCGGTAACCAGATCACCGCGATGCACCACGGGAGGGTCGCGGCGGGCTGTGGCGATCGCGGCGGCGAGCCGCCGCTCCCGGTCGCCTTCACCCGGCCACACCAGGCACGACAGCCAGCGGACGTCATCGTCGCTGGTGACGTCGAGCGGGTTAAGGTCAAGCCCGGCCCGCCAGGTGATGGCGGGAAGCTGTGCCGGGAGGGGTACCGGTCCGCGTGGTGCGCAGCGCAGGGCAGGCGCTTGCGGGTCCTGGCCCGCGATCCAGTGCCCGGCGTAGTCGTAGGAGTACCGGTCGAAGAGCAGAGTGAGCCCGGCACTGGCGCCAACCTCGATCAGCGCCAGCGGCGGCGGCAGCTGGGCCAGGGCCGGCAGCAGCGTGGCGCAGCGGGCCGGCTCGTTTGTCTGCGTGCGCCGGGCCAGCATCACCGCGGACAGCCCAGCCGAGTTGTGGCTGACCAGGTCCCGCAGCCGGGATATGTCGGCAGGCACGCCTAGCAGGTAGCGAGCTGCGGCGAAGAACAGATTGGGCTGGCGCTTTTCCGGCGGCAGTGAGCCGAGAAAACGCAGAACGGCGGTGTCGTCAGCGACCGACTCGGCCAGTGACTCATAAGCCGGGGAGCGGCCGTGGGCGTCCTGGGCGAACTCTCGGTAGTTCTCCGCGGCGCTCCTCGCCGGATCATGACCATGCATCATCGCCACGGCCCGAAGGCTATCGGCCGGTCTCAAATGTGGTCTCATAACTTACGGCGGGCTCACCGTCCCGCGCAGGGGGAGCATCGCACAAGTAGTGGCGGCAGCCTCACCGCATCCCGGAGGCCAGCACGGTGTCCGGACGGCGCATCACGGCCCTAACGTTCGCAGCGTATGTGTGCCACCGCGAAGGAGGGCCGACAGGTGAGCGACGCTTCTGACACTCCATGGCGTGGCGTCGTTCCGGGACGGGCAGGCATGAACGCGCTCATCGATCCGTCGCGGCCACGTAGAACTCGGTCCGCCGCAGTTCGCCTCGCGATCGGTGGCGTGTGCGGACTCGCCTGGGCGGCCGGCTTCCGAGGCTTCATGGCCGAACTCGCCGGGTCGGAGTCGGACATCGGGTGGTACGGCACGTTCGCCCAGATCCTGCTCCCGGGCGTCGTGGCTGGTGTTCTGCTCGGATGGGCGGAGCACATCCGCGAGATCTTCGCCGGGTTTGGCTTCATGCTGCTGCTGTTCCCATCCGGGACGCTGCCATCGCCCCGCTGGCGCCCGTTCGCGGGACTGGGCCTGCTGGCAACTGCGCTGACGATGGCCGGGTTCGTGGTGCGGCCGAGGCTGGTGGCGCTCCCGGCACCCGGCGGTGTCTCGCTCATGTTCCCAAACCCGCTCGGCATCAGGTCACTGGGTCCCGTGTTCTCGACCGTCCTGATCGGAACCCTCAACGGCCTGTCGGTGCTGGGCACCGTGCTCCTGGCGGCGGCCTTCGTGTCCCTGGCGATCCGCTACCGGTCGGGCGGGCGCGAAGTGCGGCAGCAGATCAAATGGATCGCGCTGGCGGCAGTGGCGGGTTTTTACTGCCAGCTTGTGGCGCTGCTGGCCACCGCGGCCAGCGGGGACGCCTCAAACCCGGTGACGGTCACCGCCTACATCGTGATGCCGGTCATCGCGCTGTTCGTGGTTCCCGCGATCATCACGCTCGCGATCCTGAAGCACGGGCTGTACCAGATCGACGTCATCATCAACCGCGCCGTCATGTACGGCCTGCTCTCCGCCGTGCTCACGGCCGTGTACGCCGGCATCGTAGTGGGCATCGGGACGCTCGCCGGTTACGCCGGCGGCCCATTTCTCACGGTCGCGGCGGCCGTGGCAGTCGCCCTGCTGTTCCAGCCGGTGCGCCGCCGGGCCCAGCTGGTCGCCGCAACTCGTCGCGCTAACAATTCAGCTCACCCTGCTGGAGGACGCCGCCGAAGACCCCGGCGAAGTGAGGCGCGTGACGGGCCAGCTCCGCAGTGGGCTCCACGCGGCACTCGATGACTTGCGGGCCCTGGCCCGCGGGATCTACCCGCCGCTGCTGGCCGATCAAGGGCTCGGGTCAGCCCTGCAAGCACAAGCCAGCAAAAGCCCCGCTGCCAGTCCTGATCGAAGCCGACAGCATCGGGCGCTACCCGAGGGACGCCGAGGCCGCCGTGTACTTCTGCATCCTGGAGGCCCTGCAGAACGCTGCCAAATACGCGCAGGCATCCCGGGCCACCATCGCCCTGTCCTGCCCCGACAGCTACCTCAAGTTCCACATCACCGACGACGGGACCGGCTTCGACACCGCGCACGCCACGCATGGCACTGGCCTGCAGGGCATGGCCGACCGGCTGTCCGCAGTCGGCGGCACCCTCCACATCCAGTCCACGCCCGGGATCGGCACCATCATCAGCGGCACGCTGCCCGTCCCCGAGCCAGCCGAGACCAGGCGTTAATGGCGTGTCACCTGGGTGGCCCCACGCCGCCGACACGTGCCACCCCCGCGGCAGCCGTTCTGGATAATTTATTCCGAACGGCTAACGCGTGGTGGCACGGCCTGTCAGGCCGCGGTGGTGCGCTGGGAGACTCGTCGGCGCGCGACTGTGCGGCCTGCCGACGCGGCGGGCAGGCACAGTGGTCAGCCGAGCCGATCAGCCGATCTGAAGTTGGTCATTTCGCCGCATTTGCCTGTTTGACACGATGGCAGCACTGATCCGCCGCGGCTTGCCCTTGACTGCGATCACTTCACCTCGACCCCGAAGGGACATCCGCATGAATGCCCAGAGCCGCTTTCTCGAAAATTCGTTCGCCCCGGTTGGCGAGGAGATCACCGCGTTCGACCTGCCGGTCACCGGCCGCGTGCCTGCCGAGCTATGCGGACGTTACCTGCGCAACGGGCCCAACCCGATGGGGCTGGACGACCCCACCTACCACTGGTTCCTGGGCCCGGGCATGGTTCACGGTGTGCGGCTGCGCGACGGCCGGGCCGAGTGGTACCGCAACCGGTGGGTCCGCTCCCGGTTGCTGGCCGAGTCGCTGGGCGAGAAATGGCCGGCCGGGCCGGTCCACGCCGACTTCGATTTCGCCGCCAACACCCACATCATCGCTCATGCCGGCCGCACCCTGGCCACCGTGGAGGCCGGCCCGCTGCCCTATGAGCTGTCCGGTGAGCTGGACACCGTCGGCCCGTGCGACTTCGGCGCCACGCTGCCCGGCGGCTTCGCCGCGCACACCAAGCCCGACCGGCGGACCGGCGACCTGCACGCCATCGCCTACTTCTTCGCCTGGGAGCACGTCCAGCACGTCGTCATCAACCCGGCCGGCCGGGTGAGCCGCACCACCGACATCCCGGTGGCCGACGGGCCGATGATGCACGACTTCGCGCTCACCGGCAAATACGTGGTCCTGTTCGACCTGCCGGTCACCTTCAGCATGGACGCGGTGTCCGCCGGGCAGCAGATGCCCTACACCTGGAACCCGGCGCACCAGGCCCGCGTCGGGCTGCTGCCCCGCGACGGCAGCCCCGGCGACGTCCGCTGGCTCGAGGTCGACCCCTGCTGGATCTTCCACACCCTCAACGCCTATGACGACGGCGACCGGGTCGTGGCCGACCTGATCCGGTACGAGGGCGCCTACGACGTCGCCACACTGGGCGGGCACGGGCCGGTGACGCTCGACCGGTGGATCATCGACCCGGCCGCCGGCAAGGTGACCCAGCAGCGCCTGGACGACCGCATCCAGGAGTTCCCCCGCGTCGACGACCGGGTCATCGCTCAGCCGCACCGCTATGGCTACAGCGCGGTGATCGGCGAGGTCAGCCAGGCCACCGTCTCTCTCAGCGGCGACTTCACGGACCAGGCGTTCGCCAACGCCCTGCTCAAACACGACCTCGCCGCCGGCACCGTTCAGGCGCACGAGTTCGGGCGCGGTGCCACCGCCGGGGAGGCTGTGTTCGCCCCCGCCGCACCCGACGCCGCCGAGGACCACGGCTATGTCATGGCGTTCGTGCACGACCCCGACCGCGGTGCCGCTGACCTGGTGATCCTCGCAGCCCAAGACTTCACCGGCGAACCGGTGGCACGCGTCCACCTACCGGCCCGGATCCCGCTCGGCTTCCACGGCAGCTGGATCGCCGACCAGTAGATCCCTGGAGGGATCATGCAGCGACCGCATATCTCCAAGCAGCAACTACCAGTCCTATCCGTGCGTACCACCGAAAGTGTCAACGACAAATGCCATACCTGGCGGGGTCGCCTCGACAAGCGCGGCGGGCTGATCCTGAGCTTCCCGCGCATTGTCGCGGTGTACTGGGATCCGTTCTTCGGCACCGCCCGCAACGCCGCCCGCATAAATCAGTTCTTTCGGGACGTCGGAAAGACTGCCTGGTTCCATGGTCAGGGGCAGTTCGGTGTGCGGCCACCTGCGCACGCTGGTCAGCTCCGTGTACGCCTTGCGTACGCAAAAGGGGGTATCTGGCGGCGGCTGGAGCTATAGGCGCCAGCGGCCGGACTTTCGGCCCTGACCGGGTTTCATCTGTCACGGGCACCCGGCGGGAAACTGGAAGATGGCGGACGCGCTGGACGCACTGCTTCGCCCGTTGAGAAGTTCCCAATATGACGTGGCACCGCCCGTTCGTCAGCGGACGCACCTGTGATCATGACGGGCATGGCTTCGCTTGCGTAGCCAGCACAAGAATGGGCGTGGTTCTGTCGGCGGACGGGAACGTTATTCAGGACCCTTGGTGGCACATATGCCATTGGCGTGAGAACGGGCGGAGTGTCGTTGAAATCAGTGACCGTTAGTGTGCGCGGCGCGGCTGGCAGGTGCGGAGCAGCCTGAGTGACCGGTGACACGCAAGCGGCTGCGTCAGGAGTCAGAGGAGCGAGGGACCATGTATCACGGCGCAAATCTTCCCATCGTCGGAGAGTTCGCCAACCCGACATTGCTGGCTGAGCTCGCTGTGGAGGCAGAGTACGCAGGTTGGGATGGGGTATTCGTGTGGGACACATTGTTGTTCAACGTTGAAACCATGCCGCCAGTCCTCGACCCCTGGGCCATGCTCGCCGTGATAGCGACATCAACGACCCGAGTGAAGATCGGGCCCATGATCGCACAACTGGCGCGTCGTCGGCCGTGGGAAGTCGCTCGTCAAGTCGTCACTCTCGACCACCTGTCGCATGGCCGCCTCATCCTCGGGGCCGGCCTGGGCTATGCGAGCGAGGCGGACTTCGGGCATTTCGGCCTACCATCGGACGCACGAGCGCGAGCGGACCTGTTGGACGAGAGTTTGCATGTCATTGCCGGACTGTGCTCTGGCGAGCCGTTTGAGTACCAGGGGTACCACTACACGATCAAAGAGACGCTGTTCCGGCCCCCTCCGGTCCAGAACCACATTCCGGTCTGGATCGGTGGTTACTGGCCCCACAAGAGGCCGATGCGACGGGCCGCCCGGTGGCATGGAGCGTTCCCAGCACCGCAAGTCGTCCCGACGGCCGACGGCTTCGCCGCGATGCCGTTCCCGCCAGAGGAGGTTTCTCGCGTCCGCAGTTACATCGAACAACACCGCTCCAGCCAGGAGCCGTTCGATCTAGTGATCAGCCACGCGTTGCCACTCAATGACCCTGCGGCGGCCGCGGAGCAGGTACGACGGTACGAGCAGGTCGGAGTGACGTGGATCGTCCGCGACTGGCTGCCCTGGGAGACGGGGCCCGACGAGCTGCGGGCTCAGCTCCGACGTGGACCACTAGGGTCTGCGTGAGACCTTACCCCAGCCACAGCGGTCGCCTGTAGTGGCCTCAGCAGGACGACCTTGTCGATGTCGGGCGTGGAGCGGGCCTGCCACCAAGTGGTGCGCACCATCAAGGTGATACACCACGCAACCTCTGCGGGAGGTCCGAAATGAGCGATCCTGGACAGTATCCACCCGGCGGCCGCAGGCTGGATGATGTGGAACCTGCGCTGAGAAGATCGGCCCTGCGCTCGCGACAGGGATTCGGCACGGCGCAGCTGACGCGCCCGTTGTGGCCTCATCAGAGGCGTGCGCTGGATGCGTTCGAGCTGGACCGTGAGCGGGGCGACCCAGCGACCTATGTCGTGGTGCCACCCGGCGGCGGAAAGACACTGATTGGGCTCGAGGCGGCTCGCCGGCTGGGCCGGCCCGCCGTTGTACTGTGCCCGAACACCGCAATCCAGGCGCAATGGATTGCGCAGTGGCATAGCGCGTTCTCACCGCTGACCGTGCCTGCCACGGCGAGCAGGGATCTGCCGACGGCGCTGACCGTGCTGACCTATCAGGCGGTGTGCACGCTGAACATGGGCGTGAATGCGCTCAACTCAGGCATGAACGGCGAATGCCCGGACGGCCCTCCGCCGCCTGCTACCCGTGTCGATGGGGGACGGCCAGGTGGTGGGCCCACGTCACGAGCACGGCTCGGCGGCGATGAGCTGTTGTCCCTGCTGCACCCGAACGGCCGGGAGCTTATCCAGCGCTTGCACTGCGGAGGGCCATGGACGCTGGTTCTTGATGAGTGCCATCACCTGCTCGAACTGTGGGGCCGTCTGCTCAAGACGGTGGTCGCGCAGATGGACCGTCCCTTCGTGATCGGGCTCACTGCGACCCCGCCGCACATGATGAACACCGAACAGGCCAGCCTGCACGCGACGCTGTTCGGCCGGGTGGACCTGGAGATCTCAGCGCCCGCGCTGGTGCGGAACGGGCACCTTGCTCCTTACCAGGAACTCGCCTACCTCACCCGCCCGACACCAAGCGAGGCCGACTACGTCCACGAGGAATTCGTCCGCTTCGCCGAGCTGCGGGCTGACCTGCTCGACCCGGCGTTCGCGAGCACACCATTTCTGGCGTGGCTGCAAAGCAGGGTGGTGGAACGGCGTAGCCGGGAAGGCGCGCAGGTGTCCTGGCAGCGGTTTGAACGCGACGAGCCGGCGCTGGCGGACGCCGCCGTGCGGTTGCACACCGCCGGGCTGCTGCCGTTACCTGACGGCGCCCGGGTCCGTGAGCAGCACCGCCATCCCCCGGCCGCGGAGGACTGGGTCGCGCTCATCGAGGACTACTCACGGCGATGCCTGCTCGCGAGCGGCGACCCGCAGGACGAGCGGGCCTACGAGGCCATTCGCCGCGCCCTGCCGTCCGTGGGCTACCGGCTCACCCGCGTGGGCGTGCGGGCGAGCGACTCGCCGGTCGACCGTGTGCTTGCGCGTTCGGAAAGCAAGGCCCGCGCGGTGATCGAGATCCTCCGTGCGGAGTCCGCCGAGCTCGGGCCGAAGCTCAGGTCGCTGGTGTTGTGCGACTACGAAGAAGCTGGCGGGACAGTGCCCGCGCGCCTGACCGGCATCCTGCAGCCCGACGCAGGCGGCGCGCGGCTCGCCCTCGAGAGCCTCATCGCTGACGAGTCCACCGCCGCGCTCGACCCGGTGCTGATGACGGGAAGCCGCCTGGCCTGTGGCCGGGAGACGGCGCACAGTCTGATCGACTGGCTGCGCAGCACCGACCCACGACTTGACCTTGCCATCTCCGCGCAAGACGGCCAGCCGCAGGTGGTGGAGATCACCGGCTCGGCTGGCTGGGCTGCGCGCCGCTACGTTCCCCTGGTTACCCGCTTTTTCGGTGACGGCGGCTCACGGTGCCTGATCGGAACGAGGGCGCTGCTCGGCGAGGGCTGGGACGCACCGGCCGTCAACGTCGTGATCGACTTGACCGCGGCCACCACACCGACCTCGGTGGTTCAGGCCAGGGGCCGCGCGCTGCGGTTGGATGCCCACTGGCCGGAGAAGGTCGCCGACAACTGGGGCGTGGTCTGCGTGACCGACGATCATCCCAAAGGGGCAGCCGACTTCAACCGCTTTGTCCGCAAGCATGACCGGTACTTCGCGCTGGCACGGACCGGCGACATCGTGTCCGGTGTCGCGCACGTCGACCCACGCCTGTCGCCCTATGCGCCGCCGCCGGTTAGCCAGTTCGACGGGCTGAACGCGGAGATGCTGCAGCGGATCACCGAGCGCGCGGCCGCCCGGGAACGGTGGGCCATTGGCACGCCGTACCAGGACGAGCCCGTGGCCACCGTGACCGTCGCAACCCGCCGCTCGCTCGGCTTGGCCGGCCGGGCGACCGTGCCGCTCGCCCGGCGCCGCTCGTCGGCGTTGCGGGCGGCGTTGTGGGCGGTGTTCGTTCTGGTGGCCGTGCCCGCCTCGGTGGCCGCGGCGAAGGCAGGGGCCTTTTATCTGGCCGGCGGGCTGGCCGCTGGCGGGCTGGTGGCCGTCCTGCTCAGCTACCTCGCCAGAGTATTCCGAACGGCTGCGCGCATGATCACCACGCCTGCAGAGGCGAGCCTCGAAGACATGGCCCTCGCCACGGCCGACGCACTAAATGCCGCCGGCCTCACCAGCAAGGGCAGCCATGCAGTCCGCGTCGAAACGCTCCCCGACGGCAGTTACCGTGCCCGGCTACGGGACGTGCCGGCAAATGAGTCCGCCCTTTTCTCCGCGTCGCTGGACGAGGTGCTCTCCCCGCTGGCCCAGCCCCGCTACGTGATGCCGCGGCTCATCGTCGAACCGCCGCGGAGCCTTGGCGCAGCGATCGGAGTTGGCTTGCGGTTCCTCACACCAGGGCAGCAGTTGGCGGCCTCAGTCGTGTATCACGCGGCGCCAGCGGCCCTGAGCGCGAACAAACGACTCGCGACGACCTTTGAGCGAGCCTGGAACACCCGGGTCAGCCCCGGCAAGATCCTTTACACCGGCTCACCAGAGGGAGCCGGAATCCTCACTGTCCAGCGCGGCGACGATCCCTTCGCCGTCACCACACAGATCCGCACTCTGTGGCGGTGACCGCCCGCGGCGATGACCACGAACCAGCGTGTCTGCTTTGCTGACCGCGAGCCGGTCGTTGAGCAGCTCAAGCGAGCCTATGTGGAAGGCCGCCTGGACAGCGCGGAACTTGATCTGCGCGTGGGTCTCGCCCCGACCGTGCAGACCACGGCGTGAGCTGGTGTCGCTCGTAAGCGACCTCCCCCGCCGCGATCGATCCGTAGTCTGGCTTGGGCCATGGCCGCCAAGCTACGGGTGCTCCAGCGGGGGAAAGACATGGTGCTCGCCGAGCACTACACGCCTGTTCACGGCGGCCGGCTCACCGCCACCACGTTGGAGACGGTCACGTTCGACCGGCCGCATCGGGCCGCGAACGAGCCGGAAGGCAAACCCGGTGCCGCACGTAGCCGAGGAGTTCGACTCGGGCGCTGGAGCGGGTACCACAGTCGCGGCTGATCAACCTGCTGGCGGCCACCTCCGTGTCACGCCAGGTGATCGCCATCGGTGGTCACGGGCTGGTCCGCATCAGTCCCCCAGAGCGTTGCTGGAGCTAGACGCGCAGATGACCTTGGCAGGCACAGCGGGGATGCCAGTCAGCCGAACCGTGTTAGGCCCGCTTTTTTCCGAGACTGCCTATGCCGAGCGATCCGTCTGGTCTACCCATGCTGTTCGGTGCCGCAATGTTCCGCTCTGCCTCGCGCACATAGACCTCCGGGTTCTTGTCCACTGCCGGAACACCCGCGAAATGCCTCGCCTCGAAGGCCGCGAAGGCCACCGCCAGCCGGTGGCGCAGCTGAAGCCCGGCGCGACGGCGGAAGTCGGTGAGACCTTCGCGTTCTTCCTCAGCCATGTGATCGCCGTTCGCCCGATTCACTGCGGCGACCGCTGAGAACCATTCGCTGCCGCCTACCTGGTGTCCGGCGACCGCAGCGATTGCATCCCGGATGTCGTTGTGGTCATGGATCGCGTCGAGCGTTTCCTCCTCGGCGCTGCTTCCCAAGCCGCCAGCGCTCATGCCCACCCGTAGCAATTCGGGGTAGAAGATCTCCTCCTCCGCGGCGGCATGCACTTCAAGGAACGCAGATAGCCGTGCCCATATCGCCTCGAGAGTTCCAGTGTCGGCACGGTCGACCTGCTCCAAGATCGCGAAGAGCCGACGCTGCTCATGATGGTCATCCAGGATCAGCTGGGTAATATCCATGGTTTCCCTCCGCTGACCCGCAGCGGTCCGCAGGCGTACCCGATGCGCGGACGAGCGCGGGAGGCAGCGCGCGTCTCAATGGTGGGCCCGGTGGTCACCGGACGAGTGGTGACATCTCGCATGGTAACGCAGAGTCATGCGCGTGGTGGCTCCTTCGGTCTATGGCCATCAGATGACCGAACTGGCCGCCGACGTGAGCGCAAGCGCCTTCTCAGCCATCAGGGCCGACCCGTGGAGGCACTCTACGGGTCACGCCCGACCCGTGGAGGCACTCTATGGGTCCCGGGACCAATCAGGGCCGACCCGTGGAGGCACTCCACGGATCCCGGGACGCATTTGACCCTCGCCGCACCCCAGACAGGTGACGGATCACCTGACGAAGACCCGGTGGGCTCAAGTGCCGAGGCGGCGTTTCGCCTGCTCCAGGTCTCCTCAATGGCCCGAACGTCGAAGTAGCTTCCCCCGAGGCGCAACTCGCCCGGCCCGCCGCCGCAACCACCGCCGAGGAGGACGACAACAACCGCTCGCGACTACTCACTGTCGCGCTCGACGGGCTTCGCGCCCCAGGCAGCGTCATCTGACGCGGCGGCTGGCGGCTGAAACCTCGACAATGGTCCGGTGGCTAAACCAATTGCCGACCTGGTCGGGATCTTCTACGGCGAGTTGTGGAACCGGCGAAACGATTCCGCCGTCGACGACACGCTTGACGCAGCGTTCTCCTTCCGCGGCTCACTTGGGCAGCAGACCACCGGCCGAAATGAATGGCGCCGGTATCGAGACGCGATCATGGCGGGCGCGGCGGACTTTCACAACGAGGTAGTTGACATGGTCTGCGAGGGTCGGCGAGCGGCGGTCCGGATGCGCTACTCCGGGACGCACACCGGGCCTTTGCTAGGGCTGCCCGCTACTCACCGCCGTTTCGAGTATGCGGGCGCGGCGTTCTTCACCGCGGACGACCAGCGTCTTGTCAGCGCCTGGGTCCTTGGGGATCTTGATCGGCTGCGCCGGCAACTGACCTGACGCGGCCAGTGATCAATCCCCCGCGCGGGAAGCGTTGCGTGCGTGACACGCATACGGTTTGCGGCGGGCAGCATCGGGTAAGCGTCATTGGGCAGTGTTTCACTTAGCGTAAAGCTAAGTAACGCAGTGTATCGATGGGCTCCACCTCGGGTCGCACGCCCAGAGGTTCAGGTCGCGTACAGGCATAGGGGGCGCAGCATGCTTGGTGAGCAGGTGGGTCACGAGGTCGGTCAGGTCAGTGGGCTGCGGGTGTTGCCCGGCGAGGACGGTCCCAGAGTCGAGGTGTCGTTCCAAGCCAGCGGCACCCTGCTGGGCATCCACGAGAACAACATGGGAACCTATGTCTCGGTCACGCGGCCGGACGGAACCCTCTTCGGCGAAGGCCAGGGAATCGCGATGACTGACGAAGGCGAAACAGTCACCTGGCAGGGCAATGGCGTCGGCCGGTTCACCGGCCACGGCACCGCCGTATCCTGGCGGGGCGCCATCTACTACCGGACGACGTCAGAGCGGCTGGCGCGTCTCAACGGGATCGCCGGTGTGTTTGAGTACGAAACGGACCAGAGCGGGAAGAGCGAGTCGAAGAGCTTCGAGTGGAAGTAGACCGCTCGGAGCCGCCCACCCCTTGATCCCGAACGGCTGCCGCGGGCTGTCACACCGGCAGGAAGCCCGTCAGCCAGCATGGCGTCCTAGGTCAAGGTGCCGTCCCCGGACCTGACGGCCGAGCCCGCGGTGACGCGTATCCAGCAGGTGATCCTGCCCGTCGGCTGCGGCGCGGTATCGGCCTGCGACGTCAGGGAAATAGCCTCATCTCGTTGACATACATACCGAATGTATGTCTACTGACAGGGAGGACCTGCGAGCAGGAGGTAAGGCGATGGCGTTGAGTGACTCGCTGGGAGCGGTGCGGTGGCTGGAGTTGCCGCAGGGTGGCATCGGGTACCGGGAACGTGGTGATGGGCCGCCGGTGTTATTCGTCCATGGCCTGCTGGTCAACGCCGACCTGTGGCGTGGTGTAGTACCGCTGGTGGCGGACGCTGGCTACCGCTGCCTGGCCCCGGACTGGCCGTTGGGCTCGCACAGTTGCCCGATGAACTGGCAAGCGGACCTGAGCCCGCCCGGGCTGGCCCACCTCATCGCGGATTTCCTCACCGCGCTGGACCTGCATGGGGTCACTGTCGTCGCTAACGACACGGGAGTGGCGCTGGCGCAGCTGCTGATGGCACGGCATCCCGAGAGGATCGGCCGGGTGGTGCTGACATCCGGCGATGCCCTGGAATGCTTCTTCCCACCGATGTTCGCCTTGCTGCCCGTGCTGGCCCGGCTGCCCGGCGCGATGTGGCTGCTCGCCCAAGCTCTTCGGCCCCGCCTACTGCACCGGCTGCCGGTGACCTACGGATGGCTGTCGGTGCGGCCTATCGCGCCGCGGGTGATGGATTCCTACGTGCTTCCCGCCCGCCACGACGCCGACATCCGCCGGGACCTGCGCCGCGTCCTTCGGGGCGTGAACCGCGAGCACACTCTCGCCGCAGCCGCCTCATTCGGCTCGTTCGACCGGCCGGCTCTGCTGGCCTGGGCCGAACAGGACCGGCTGTTCCCGATGTCGCTGGCCCGCCGCCTGGTCGGCCTCTTGCCCGATGCCCATCTGGTCACGGTCGCTGACTCTGGCACCTTTATCCCCGAGGACCAGCCGGCGGCACTCGCCGGGCTCATCGTTGAGTTCGCGGGCTCGGTCGCGGCGGCGCGATGATGAGCCCTCGGCGACGCCAGCAAGACCGCTCGGCCGCGACCCGCACCGCTCTCATCACTGCCGCCCGCCAATTGTTCACCGAACGCGGGTACGCAGCCGTTCCGGCGGAGGACATCGTGGCCGCGGCTGGCCTGACCCGGGGGGCGCTGCAGCACCACTTCGGCGACAAGCGGGAGCTGCTGCGCGCGGTGTTCGAGCAGCTGGAAACGGAGACCACCAGCCAGGTTGCCACCGCCATCGCGGGCGCTGCCGACTCATGGGCCGCCGCCACCAGGGGTCTTTCGGCGTTCCTTGATGCCTGCCAGGACCCAGCGGTGATCCAGATCGCGCTCACCGACGCTCCCGCAGTGCTGGGCTGGGCCGAATGGCGCGCCATCGAGGCCGAGCACGGCCTGGGGCTCATCACCGCGGGGCTTGACCAGGCCATGGCCGAGGGCGTCATCATCGCGCAACCCGTCAGTGTTCTCGCCCACCTCATCCTCAGCGCCGTCATCGAGGCGGCCCTGCTCGTCGCCCGGGCGCCGGATACACATGCCGCACGCGCCGACGCCGAGCAGGCCCTTCTCGCGCTGCTCACCGGCCTACGGGTGCCGCAACCGTCCGCCACCCCAGACCCAGACCAGACACCGAGGTGACGTCAATGCGGACAACGACAGCCGCTGCGGGAAGCGCCGCTTTCCTGGTGATTGCGCCTGGGACCGTCGCCGGGCTGGCGCCGTGGTGGCTCACCGGCTGGCAGCAGGGCGCCCCTTATCCATCGCCGCTGCGAGCCGGCGGCACCGTTCTGCTCGCCATCGGCGCGCTGGCGCTACTCCATGCCTTCCTCCGGTTCGTCATCGAGGGCACCGGCACCCCGGCGCCGGCCGCGCCCACCCAGCGACTGGTCATCGGTGGCCTCTACCGCTATGTCCGCAATCCCATGTACCTTGCGGTCCTCGCGGTTATCGTCGGCCAGGCCCTGCTGCTCAGCCAGCCCGTGCTGCTGAGCTACGCGGCCGCGGTGGGCGCCGCCGTCGGGGCATTCGCCCGCTGGCACGAAGAACCCACCCTGGCCCGCCGATACGGCGCCCAATACGAGGCCTACCGGCGGGAGGTGCCGGCCTGGTGGCCGCGCCGACCGCGATCCGGCAGGAAGACGCCGGGATAATCCACACCGCCGGGCCCGGCAACCGCCAATTCCCGCCACACCAGAACACCACGGTGTAGGTCTTGGTCTTGGTGAGCATCTCGCGCATGAACTCGTCGGAAACGGTGACCGGGGTTTCCCCGACATTAACCGGATCGGGGGACCCACGCCGCTCCGGTAGGCAGCGGGCCACCGGGTTCGGCACGGATGATCGTGGCCATGATCTCAAGCCCGTCGATGATCCGTGGCCCGGGTCGGCTGAAGTAGCTTGATCCGTCGACTGCGACCACGCGGCCCGTGTGCGCGGCTGGGAGCTGGCAGAAACCAGCGCGGCTGGTTATCTCGCCACTGACTGTGAGGGTGCGGGCAAGGTGAAAGCCGCATGGCATGAGCACCACGACGTCAGGCGCGGCCGAGGCGATCTCGCGCCAGCCGACCCGGCGGGACGGCTGGCCCATCCGTCCAAGCGGGTCGACGCCGCCCGCCAGGTGCACCAGCTCCGGCACCCAGTGCCCTGCGGCGATGGCCGGCGAGGTCCACTCCAGGCACACCAGGCGAGGACGGGCCGCTGGAGCCGGTCGTGACCGGACGGCGTCGGTGCGCACCCGCATGTTCGCAACCAGCCGTTCGGCCCCGCGCTCGTGGCCGGTGGCCTCGCCAACGGTCAAAATCGTGGCCAGGATCCCGTCCAGCGTGGTCGGCTCGAGCGAGAGCACCGGGACATCGCCCGCCAGGCAGCGCGCCGCCCGCGACACCGTCGTGTAAGACACGGCGCATACCGTGCACAGCTCCTGGGTGACGATCAGGTCGGGCTGGAGCTTGCGCAGGAGCCGCTCGTCGAGATGGTAGAGGCTGGAACCGGTGTGGACCGCCCGGCGGATGTGCCGGTCGATCTCGGCGCTGCTGCGCCTCTCGTGGTCGATGGCACTCGACGTCAGGGCAGGCAGCGCCGCTACCGAGGGCGGGTAATCACACTCGTGGGTGACCCCCACTACCTCCCCGCCCGCCCCGATGGCGAAAAGGATCTCGGTTGCGCTTGGCAGGAGCGATGCGATACGCATGCTGGCCTCGACGGCGGTGGTTCAGTGACGGAGCCCGTGTGCTCTCAGCCTAGCTGGGATCGAGCCGACAGGCCTGATGGGAACTCGGGGCAACGGTCGCCGCAATCTTGTGACCGACACGGTTGCTCGTTGGCTTCAGAGCAGCCAGCTTAACCCGCCCGTGCGCACGTATTTCTTCCGGTCAGATGCGCGAAACCGGAGTCGCCAGAGTGACGTCAACAGCAGTACAGCAGATGAATCAGAATCGCCTACCAGAGGTGATAGGCTCGGCAGCGTGAGGAACGCCGGTGATGACTGACCACGACCACGCGCCAGACCGGCCGGACCACCCGCCGCTGCGGACCCTGGCCGACCGGGTGAACTGGCTCGCCGAACGCGTGCACCCACCCGGGCGCGGCCCCTACTCCAACTACGAGATCGCCGCCCTGATCGACAAAGTCACCGGCGAGAAAGTCTCGCACAACGCGATCTGGAAACTGCGCAACGGCCAGGGCACCAACCCCACCATGCGGCTGATCAGCGCACTCGCCAAAGTATTCGGCGTGCCGCCGGGATTTTTCTACGGCGAGCAGTCGCTGCCCGACGACCAGGTCGAACTGCTCGCCCTCATCCGCGACAGCGGCATCACCGCCGCCCAGCTCCGCGCCTTCGCCGCCCTTACCCCCGCCGGCCGCCAAGCCATCGCCGACCTCATCAAAGAAACCACCAGCGCGGTCCCGCAACCACGCAAGCAGCCTCACAGCGAACACCGCTGACCGTCGTTCCGCAGCGCCGCGGGTGCGTTTATGGCAACTCGCGGTGGCCGGCCGCGCGATGACCGATTTCAGGTGACGATCCGTCGCTGGAAGTGGCGGATGCCCTGCCAGAGCAGCAGGCTGGTGAAGCCTGCGAGCACGGGATAGAGGACGAGGAGGCTGAGGTGGGCGGCCGGGGTCACCGCGGCCCGGAAGCCTTCGCTGACATAGGTGAGCGGATTGGCGAGCGACAGCGCCTGGACCCACGGGATGGCGCCGAGCGTGCGCCACGGGTAGAGGGTGCAGCCGAGGAACATCAGCGGGGTGAGGATGATCGCGGCCATGGCGGTGACCGTGCGCGGGTTGAAGACGGTGCCGATGAACAGCCCGAGGCTGGAGCACATGAGCGCGGCCAGCGGCGCCAGGGTGAGCAGCACCGCCCAGTGGATGTCGATGTCTGGTCGCGACGATGGGATGAAGAATGCGAGCGGGAAGACGACGAGGGCGGCGAGGAGGCCCTGGAGCGCGCCGGCGATGACCTTCGCGACCGCGACAAGGGCCACGGGAAGCGGTGAGAGCGCGCGGTCCTCGATCTCCCGGGTGTACCCGAACTCCTGGATGAGCGGCATGCCGACGGCGAAGATGCCCTGGAAGAGGATCACGACGGCGAGCATCCCGGCCAACAGGGTCGTGGCGACCTGAGTCGCCCCGGCGCTGACGGACGGGCCCTGGCCGAGCTTGGGTGTGACGTAGCCAAGCACGAACACGAACAGCAGCGGCTGGATGATGGTGCGGCCGATGAAGTCGCCGGGTCGCTTGCGCAGCACGGTGAGGTCTCGGGCCAGCAGGGCGGCAAACGCGACTCGGCCTTGGGCGGGCGGCAGTCTCGGCGCCGGCGTCGACGGGTGGGCGGCGGTAAGGGTGGTCATCATTCGCGCAGCTCCTTGCCGGTGAGGGTAATGAAGACGGTTTCGAGCGTCGGCTCGTCGACCCGGACGTCGCGCAGCGTGAGGTGGGCGCGTTCGGCAGCCGCGGCGACAGCGGGGAACACGACGTGGTTCCCGCGGACGGTGACGATCACGGCATCGTTGAGCACGTGGGCGTCGCGCGCCCCGGGCACCTCGGCGCGCAGCAGTGCGGCCAGCGCGGCCGGGTCGGTCGCGGCGGCCACCTTGACGACCGTGTCCGCGGCGACGGAGCGCTTGAGCTCGCCGGGCGTGCCGAGCGCGAGGAGCCGCCCGTGGTCGATGATCGCGACGCGGTCGGAGAGCTGATCGGCCTCGGCCATGTCATGGGTGATGAGCAGGATCGTCTGGCCTGAGGCGTTGAGCTCGCGCACCAGGTCATGGAGCGCGATGCGGCTTTGTGGATCTAGGCCCGCGGTCGGCTCGTCGAGGAAGACGACCGCCGGGTGATGCATGATCGCCCGGGCGATCATGAGGCGCTGCGCCATCCCGCCGGATAGCTCCGCGACGGGCCGGCCGGCGACGTGCGTCAGTGCAACCCGTTCGAGGAGGGCGTCGGCCTCGCTGCGGGCGCGAGCGGCCCGCATCCCGAAGAAGCGTCCGTGGAAGGCGAGGTTCTCGCGCACGTTCAGGCTGCGATCGAGCGTGTTGTGCTGGGGAACAACGCCGATGTTGCGTCGGGCGAGGGCGGGCTGGGCGACGACGTCGACCCCGGCGACCCAGGCGCGTCCCGCCGTGGGCACGACGCTGGTGGTCAGCATTCCGACGGTGGTGGACTTCCCGGCCCCGTTCGGCCCCAGCAGAGCGAGCACCTCGCCGCCGCGGACGGTCAGGTCGAGTCCCTCCACCGCGGCCACGCCGCCGGAATAGGTCTTGGCGAGACCGTCTGTCCGGACAGCCGCGTCGTCGGGCGGGGCGGTCACCGGCGGTCGGCCGGGGTGCTGGGCGAGCGCCTGCATGCTGATCCAATCCTCTTGACTTTGACTAGACCGTCTAGTCCAAATATCACACCCGTATACTGGACCCGTGAGTCCAATCCGTCAAGCCCCTGCGCAACGTTCAGCCGCGCCGCCGCCTCGCGCTCACGGAGGTCAGCCCGCCAAGCGGCAGGCGATCATCGACGCGGCGAGGCGCGTGTTCTTGAGCAACGGGTTCACAGATACCAGCGTTGATGCCATCGCCGTCGAGGCGGGCGTCTCGAAGCAGACGATTTACAACCATTTCGGGGACAAGGAGCGTCTGTTCGCCACGGTTATCGATACAACCCAGAAGGACGCCTACCCAGCGGCCGAGCCCGATCTCGAGGACAGGCTGGCGAACTCCGACGACCTCGACCGCGACCTGCGCGCACTCGGCCGGCACTGGGTGCGCCTCACCCTCGCCGAGGATGTCGCGGCCCTCCGACGGCTCGTGATCGCCGAGTGGACCCGCCACCCGCAACTACTCGCCGACTGGGCGCGGCCCCGGCCACAGATGGAGTCCGCCCTCGCCCGCGCAATACAACGCCAGACGCAACGCGGCGTCCTGGATGTCCCCGACGCCGACCTCGCCGCCCGCCAGCTCTTGCTCCTCATCATCACCGAATCGCTCACCCGCGCCTTCTACGGGCTACGCAAACTCTCAAAGACCGAAACCGACGAAATCGTCGGCACCGGCGTCGAAATGTGGCTCCGCTGCTACCGAGCACGCCCCGCAAGCTGAGCGCGAGCCGTACCCGGCTGGCGGAAACGTGGGCGTTCATAGCGCCCCGTCGAATCGAGAGTCCATCCGGTCGGTGTCGCGCCCTTGCACGGCCGTTCGGAATGATCCATAACGGCTGCCGCGTGCTGGCGCCACACGGCCTGGTGGCCTCGGCGATCAGGTGTGAACCCTGCGGACCCGCCGAAGGTATCCAGGCCCCAGGTGGGCCGCCGTGGCGGCTGAGGGACAGGGCTGGGCGGGATGTCATGGCCCGGCCCAGCCCCTGTCATGTGGTGGCTGCTCAGGCGGCCTGGCGGCGCAGGAGGCGTTCGGCCAGGTCAGCGGCGTCGTGCGCGCAGCCCCAGGAGAGGGTCACGCCTGCGCCGCCAGAGGCCACCGCCCAAGCGGCGGCGGGCGCCAGCAGCGCCTCGTCATGGTGGCGGCCGCACACCGACGGCGGCCACTCCCGTAACGCCACGGCGACAGTGGAGACGATATCCGGGGCGAACCGCTCGGCCACCACCGTGACCTGCCAGCCCCGCCCGCGCCAGGACGAGCGGGGCCGGTCACAAAAGAACCGATGACCCGGCCACGAAATCCCGCTCCTGCCGCGAATTCCTGCGAAACGGCGGCTATGCGAACTGGTCCCGGCGCTGGCTCCGCCACGGTCGGTGACCGTTGCCGAATGACATCATCGCGGCTATAGCTGGCCGTCCAGAGCTGGGCATTCTGTCCTGCCGAGAAGTCGATTTACCGGGGTGCACTAGCCTGGTGCCACGCTTGTTGAATAGTCCGGTAGTCGATCACGACGATCTCCTCCTGGGCCAACGCCACGGTAAGGTCGAAGATGTCGGCACGGCCACCATCGGCCAGACAATGCCAGTCAAGATGGGTCGGCGTCAGCCCGCCGTTGACCACGGTGTTGACCTGCGCGCGGAATTCAAGCTCCACCTGATCGAGACGAGCCTGGGCCAGCAACTCGGGAACCTTGGCGGGCGTGAACAGCTCGCCCGCCCCGTCGAGCAGCGAGGGCACCTTCTCCTTCGCGGTCAGCGGCCCCCACCGATAGTGGGTCGTATCGCAGAATAGCGTGAGGTGGATCCCGAACGAGATCTCTGGCCTTTGGCGGAGCAGGTGCATAGCGTGCAACGCCCACGGACATGGCACCATCAGGCTGCACGAACTGGCGATCCCTTCCTCGATAGAGTGCAGGACCGCAGCGTTGATCGCGTGGTACATCCCGACGTCGTTGTTCACGATGAGCACGCGGGCATCGGGAGGGGAAACCCAGCAGCTCATTCGACCGAACCGAAGGCGCGGCGACCGCAGGCTCGCGGGCATGTCCATCCATACCTCAGTGTGCATGCACCCGGCCCCGGAAAGTCCCTTAGTCGTCACCGAGCGTGGCCAGATATTGACGCCAGGAACGCACGCCTCATCGCCGTTCGGTGCCTCCTAGGGGGTGTCATCGGCGGCGGCTAGGAGCCGACGGGCCGAGGCTTCATCGGAGGGGGCAACCAGCACACGAACACCCTGCGCCTGCAGCGCCGGATACTGTCCTCCGGCATCGTCTGCCGACACGGCTGCTGTCAAGTCGTTATTGCGCAACATGCCGACGATCAATTCCGCCTCTGTGCGGCTGGTAACGACCGCCACGGGCACAGTCGCGATGTCGCTGACAGCCTTCATACTCAGGTCATTCGAGCGCCTGCGTTTCATGTCCATGATCTCAACCCCTCTGTCTGGCCCGCGAGTTTCCAGACTCTCGGCAACCAAACCAGTTCGCCCGTCGGACACGGGGCCCCTTTGTCCGGAATCGGGTCCGAACCGCCAAATTAAGCCCGCCGCGGACGGGGGTCAAGGTCTGTCCCCGCCCGGCGGTGAACGGGCTGGGTTGCCGTGACACATCAGCCGGTGGCGCCCCTAAGCGCGGTGCTGTGGGATTGTTGCGATGACCGCCAGAACCGGTGGCCAGCAGCCGTCGATCGGTGCTGCGGGCACAATGACGGCATGACCGGCCATGTCCTTTACATTGTCGGCGGCGCGCCCCGAGTGGGTAAGTCCGCGCTGGCGCAGCGGCTGCTGACCGCTGACGGGATCCCGTGGCTGCCGACCGACGTGGTCAGGACGGTGCTGCGCCGCGTGCTGCCGGAACTCGACACGGTCGACCAGGACCCGGTCGATGCCGCGCGGCTTGCCGAGGTGATGTATCCACATATCGAGCAAGCCGCCGAGGTATGCGCCGAGGAGGCCGAGCAGTTTCTCATCGAGGGGTTCGACTTGTCGCCATCGCACCCAGCCCGCCTGCAGGCTGCGCTGGCGGGAACAAGGGTCCGGGCATGCTTCCTCGGGCACGGCACCTTCTCGGCCGGCGACCTGGCCTGCTACCGCGGCCCGAAACCCCAGCACGAGAGGGAGCTATCGGCCGCGGAACTCGACGAGGCCGCAGCCTGGATCCGGCGGCGAAGCCGTCAACTGCGCCACGAGTGCGAGATGGAAGGGCAGCGATACCTCGACGTTGGTGCGCTGGGCTTCCGCGACGCCATGGAGCAAGCGCGCCGCCATCTCCTCGGACCCAACTAGCTGGGCCCCTGAGCCGCAACCCATCGCCACCACCGAAGAGTTCTTCGCGCACCTGATCCGCCCGACCACGCGCTACCGGCCTGACATCCAGGCACTGCGGGCGGCATCGACGCGCATCGTGGTCGCCCGCGGAACCACATCGAAAGGGCAGCTCGCCAACCGGACGGCCGTGGCACTCGCCGGCCAGCTCGCTACGACCGTGATCGACTTCCCCGGCGACCATGGCGGATTCGTCGCCTTCCCGCAGCAGTGCGGCCACCTACTGGACCAGGTGCTCACCGAAACAGCCTGAGCCGGCCGGATACGACCGGGCACGTGCCGACGTGGCACTCACCGTCCAACCCGGTCGGCTCCCGGAACCGCGGAGACGAAACTATGCAGAGGCTTGGTTCTGTACGCCAGCGGTTGCTCGCTGCTGTGCGGTGCCGCGCTCAGATCAGCGGGTCACCAGACAGAATGGGTGGCCCGCCGGGTCTCGGTAAACGCGCCACGAAACGAGTTCTCCGCCGGGGCCCGGCCGCGGGGAGACGTGCTCGCCGACGAAGGCCGCGCCCGACGCGACGACCCGTTCGTGAGCAGCGGGCAGATCGCTGACCAGAACGTCGAAGTGCACAATAGGGCCTGCCTCGCTCCCGGCCGCGGGCTTGCCCCCGGTGCCGGTGCCCTGGAACGAAAGCCGCTGGCCATGCGGAGGTGGCTCAAGTGTGACCCAGCCGGGATACCACTCGACTGGCGTCCCACCCAGCAGCCTGGCCCAGAAGTTTGCCAGGCTCCACGGATCACAACTGGCCAGCACGATCTCGCGTATCCAGCCGATCGCGCCATCGTATTCATCGCCCACCAGCCCATGATGAATGACTCTCCGCACGCCCGGCGCCACTGCCGAGCCCACGGGGCGACCAGCGAAACGAGGAGTTGCCCGATCCCGTGCCCCTCGAAGCCAAGCTCATGGTGGCCGGCCCGGCGTGCCGCAGGCGTCCTAGGCCGGTCGGAACTGGTCGGCGCTCACGAGGCCGGGATGGCCGGCTGAGCCCGGCTGAGTGCCGCGGCAGGGCGGCGGTGTCCAGCCTCGGGTGAGAGTCACGGTGATCACGACCCTGAGCTGGGACGGCCTGCACGGGGTGTCGCGGCCGTAGACGTGCAGCGATCCGCTCGCCGCGACGTCGAATGGGCCGGCGATCTGCCAGTGCACGGTGGCGGGCCCGGCCGGCGTGCCGCCCGGCACGGCCAGTTCCATCGCGAAGCGAACGGTCCGCTGCGCCGGGAGCCGCCGCACGGCGCAGTTGAGCTCGAGGATGTTCTTGCCGACCGAGCCGATGCCCTGCTCGTAGCCGGGGCAGGGCTGGAGCGTCATGGCGGTCCCGGTCGGGTTGGTGAGGTCGACGACGTAGCGCAAGGTGGTGCCGGCGACGGCGCCGCCCGGCAGTTCAAGTGCGGCGCGGGCGCCGCTGACCGGAGAGTGCGTATACCGCTGCGGTGGCTGACTGACGGCGAACCGGCCGGTGTATAGGCCACAGAGCACATCGAAGGGCTGGTGGATGACGACCTGCCCGCCGCCGGCGATGCCAATGGTTACCGTGTGGTACAAGAGCGTTGGGTACCGGCCCGGATTCGCGTAACGCGCCGAGCAGTCGCGTTCGGTCTCGATGTTCAGCCGGGTGGTTCCGCCGGGCGGCATGTTCGCCGACCGCTCACGGCCCACGAAGAAGCCGCCGTCGGCCGCGGTCACGTCCGGCCGCCCCGGCTGCGAGGCCACCACGGACGGGTACCCGCGCAGGATGCAGGTCATCCGGCTGACATTGCGCAACGCGAACGTCTGATAGGAGTGCCCGCCGCCGCCGTCTCCACCCTCCGGGAAGACTCGCAGCTCAGCGGAGGTGCAGGGCCGGGCATTGGCTGGCAGCCGGTGAGTTGGCAACGGCGACGGCTCGAAGAACCGCCCTGGCCGGTCCACCCACCGCACCGCGCCGTGCTCGTCAACCGGCCTGATCGATGGCGTCGGCGACGCTGCCCGGGTCAACGGTGCCACCATGCTGCCGCACCCGGATGCCGCGATTGCGGCCACGACCGCCACCGCGGCGGCCCGGCCGGCCCTCGTCAATCCGCACATCGCGATTCTTGGACGCCGCCGGGCCGGTGCCGGTTGTGCGGAATCGCTGCCGCCCCTCGAACTGTTATGGCTATTAGCCTTAGCATTAGCTATGTAGGGTAGCCGATCTGGAGGACTGATGGAGCCGAGCCAGGGTCGTACGGATCAGGCAGCGCCACTGGCTGGCACGTCGATGGCACCGAACCGCCGACAGCGCCGACGCGAGCAGACGATCGGCGAGATCCTCGACGTCGCCGTCCAGGTGATGGCCGAGGAGGGCGTCGCCGGGTTGAGCCTGTCCGAGGTGGCCCGGCGCATGGGCATCCAGCCGCCCTCGCTGTACAAGTATTTCCCGTCCAAGCTCGCGCTCTATGACGCTCTCTTCCAGCACGGGGGCCGCGAGGTCCTGGCCGTGTTCCGGAGGACCGTGGCCCAGGCTGAGCCAGGTTGGGTGGCGCTCACCGCCGGGATCGAGGCGGTCATGCGCCTGGGTCTTGACCGTCAGGTGGTCGCGCAGCTCCTCAACTGGCGGCCGGTGCCCGGCTTCGAGCCTTCCGCGCAGGCGTTCGCCCCCAGCATGGAGTTCGTCGAGGAAGTCCGTCGGATGCTCCAAGCCGCCACCGACCGCGGCGAGCTGCACCCCAGCGCCGCCTCCGAGGAGGGCACGGCGCTGCTGTCGGTCCTCGTCGCCGGCGTCATGTCCCAGCAGCTTGCTAATCAACCCCGGGCCTCCTGGGACCAGGGGCGCTTCACCCGCCTGACGTCCCGGGTGCTCGAGCTGTTCCGATGCGCCTACCCACCAGAGAGGGGTGAGCGGTGATGCGGACCGCGACCATCAACGCGGGGGAGATCCCGCCGATCACACCCGCAACCGATCTGTGCGGTCGGCCCGCCGTGACAGGCCCGATTGACGAAAACAGGCCACCAGCTACACGATCGACGCCAAGTATCGAGAAGAGGAGCAAGAGCGCCACGACCCAAAACCAATTGACGGAAAGGCGGATTGCACGCGCCGTCGAACCTGGATACCCGAGCCGATCCACTCGAAGATTCAGTCAACGATTACGCTGAGTACTATTCCTATGATCGATATAGATATATAGATAGAAGTAGCCCGAGTCCCGTCGAGCGAGCTAATATAGTGGTATAGGATAAGCCGACATCACTAGGATCAACCCGAGTGGGCCATAGAATGCATCATAAGTAAGGCTCATCATAATATAGAGCCAAACGGCCCCAAGGGTTACGAGTACCGTCGACTGAGTGAGTGCAGTCCTGACGATGGTGAAGAGCTCTCTTTGGTGGTCCACGTCGCTAGAGTCGTCACCGATGGCGTGCAAACCCACCCTCAGATTTATCGCTTAAGCCAACGTAGTCAGGACCGTACCTTAATGTAACTGAGCGCGTACAGGGTCCAGCGCCGATTTCCCGGACGTGGCGACCTCGGAGATGAGACGGTTCGCCAGGCCCGTGCGCATCATCTTTGGTTACCGCGCCTACCAGTTTGAACTCGGCCTCGGCGCCGGCTGGCGGCGTCGTAGATCAGCTTGTCGCCCTCGAAGATGTACCTGCGGCGCGCCCGCCGTCGAGTTGAACGCCACGCGCAGTGCGGGCGCTTCCACCACCGCGTTGACGCAGAGACTGATGATCATTGCTAGAGCCGAGGCGGCGTTTGTGGCGCTGCGCACAGCGGCATCGACGCTGTGCGCCATCAGGTAGTTGCCATGCGGCCAGAGTGGTGGCCGACCGTTCGACGAGTGACCGTTGATGAATGTCATTCGTAGTACCGGAGCTGGCCAGTCACGGCGTTCCGGAACGCTTCAAGAGCGCGGGCGATATCACTGTCGCTGGTCTGCCAGTTGGACACCGATAGGCGGATGGCCCTGCGGCCGTCGACCGTCGTTCCGCTCATCCATGCCTCGCCGCTGTCCACCACGTGGCGGAGGACCAGGTCGGTTGTCTGGTCATCGGCGAACCGGAAGAGAACCTGGTTGATCACGACCTCGTTCAGGAGCTGGCAGCCGGGTATGCTGGCCAAGCCCTCGGCGAACGTCCGGGCATGCGCACAGGTCCGCTCCACCAGTTCCGCGACGCCCCGTTGCCCGAGAGACCTGAGCGCCGCGTAGACGGCAAATCCCCGCGCTCGCCGCGAGAAGGCGGGAGTCCAGTCCATGGCGTCTCGTGGTTGCCCCGGGCCGCCCTGAATCAGGTAGCCGGCGGTGGCCGTCATCGCGGCCCGGTGAGAGTCGGGGTGGGCGCAGAAGGCCAGGCCGGAGTCGTACGGGACGTTCAGCCACTTGTGTGTATCGCAGGCCCACGAGTCGGCGCGGTCGGCGCCCTTGACGAGATGGCGAAGCGCCGGGCTCGCGGCGGCCCAGAGGCCGAAGGCCCCGTCGATGTGCAGCCATGCCCCCGTCTCGGCCGCGGCGTCGGCGATGTCGTCAAGGTCGTCGAAGGAGCCGGTGTTGATCTCACCGGCCTGGGCACAGATGATCGCGGGAGCGCCCCCGGCGGCGAGTTCCTCGCGCAGCCGGGGGACCTGGATCCGGGCGGAACCGTCGGCGGGGACGACCCTCAAAGAAGCCCTCCCGATGCCGAGGAACCTAAGGGCGCGGTCGATGCTCACGTGGCGCCGGGCGCTCACCACGACCTGGATGGGCGGGGATCCGCTCAGGCCCAGCTCTTCGACGTCCCAGCCCACTTTTTGCAGGATGTGGTGTCGTGCCGCGGCCAGGCAGGTGACGTGGGCCATCTGACACCCGGTGACGAAGGCGAACGACGCGTGCTCCGGGAGCCCGAGCAACTGCCGGAGCCAGGCACCTGTCACCTCTTCGACGATGGATGCGGCCGGGCCGCACGCGTAGAAGCCGGGGCACTGGTCCCAGACGGAGGTGAGCCAGTCGGCCGCGACCGCGGCCGGGAGGCCTCCCCCGATCACGAACCCGAAATAGCGGCCCGAGGGTATCCCGACCAGTCCCGGTTCGGCCGCACGAGCCAGCTCCTCCACCACTACCAGCGGATCGACGGGGCTGGCCGGGAGCGCGCCACCGAGCCGAGAACGCAGCTCGTCGACGGTTGCCGACGCGGCGACCGGCCGCCTGTCCAGCGACTGGAGCCAGCCGGCCGCGATCTGCGCCGTGTGGAAGAGCAGATCGCCTGGCACCGCGGCGGGAGGGCGGGGCCGGCCCCTGACATCCATCTCCACCTGTGACTTCCTCCGTAACTGCGTGGCGGTTCTACGAGGACCCTAGGTGGAGCCGGAGCTGCGGTCTTGTACAAGATTGCTCTGGCTAGGCTGATCCCGTGACCAGAGCCTCCGGCCCCTCCTCGAACCCCCAGGAGGCCGACGGCGCCCGGATATGGCGGGCGGACGACCTCGGCGGCTTGGAGCTTTTCAGGGCCACTCTCAGCGAGTTCGCCTTCCGCCCGCACGCGCACGAGGAGTTCTTCATCGCCCTCACGGAGGGAGGCCTCGCCACGCCCACCTACCGGGGAGACCGGCACGTGATCGGCCCCGGCGACCTGATCGTGCTCAACCCGGAGGAGGCCCACGCCGGTGGTCCCCCGGCGGAGGGTTCCTGGACGTACCGGGCCCTCTACCCCCGCCCGGACCTCATGCGCGAGATCATGGCGGAGTTCCCCGCAGACAGGCCCACGATGCCCGAGTTCGTGAGGGATGTCGTGCGGGACCGGGAGGTCGCGGCGCGTCTTCGCCGCTTCCACAGGCTCTCGGAGCAACCCGAATCGAGCAGGCTCGAACGCGAAGCGTATCTCGCCGAGGCCCTCGTGCTGCTGGTCGGCCGCCACGCGGCACCCCCGCAGGCGCCCAGATCGCCCGGCCCGGAACGCAGGGCGGTCCGCCTCAGCCGGGTGTACCTCGAGGAGCATGAAAAGGAGAACGTGACTCTGGAAGCCCTGGCCCGGTTCGCCGGCCTCAGCGCCTTCCACCTATGCCGTGTCTTCCGGGGGGCCGTGGGAATGACGCCCCACGCTTACCAGACGCAGGCTCGGGTGCGACGCGCCAAGTCCCTCCTGAGCGCGGGGCTGCCCATCACCCAGGTCGCCGCGGAGACGGGCTTCTACGACCAGGCGCACCTCACCCGGCACTTCAAGCGCATCGTCGGCCTGACCCCCGGCCGCTACGTCAAGGATGCCACCACCTGACGGCTTGGTCCGCGAACCAGCCGAGTGTCCACGCGGGCGTCTGGATTCAAGGGCCCGCACCCCAGCTCGACGCGGCGGGCGGCCACAGATCCGGCTGTGTCTCCCGATCTCACGGATATTCCCACCGGTTGTCGGTGAAGCAGCGGTTGCGGCGCGGCGTGATCCTGGGCGAAACAGACAGACTTGTGCTACGGGAGGCTCGAGAGCGAAGGAGGCGACATTGACCACGAATCACCCAAACCAGCTCGGCGCATCCAGACCTACCGCCCCTACGATCGACGCCGAGCTGCGGCGCACCCACCGGCTCAGCGAGGCAGGCGTCGCGGTTCCCCGATCCTGCGCGCGCTCACGGCCCGGCATCTGCGAAACGGGGAGGGTGGGATGACGGCTGTTCGCCCACGCAGCCGTGAGCTGGCCGAGCGCGCATCGAACGGGACACAGGTGCGGCTGCTCTGGCGGCAGGGACCGAGGCAACTGTGAGTCGAGGTACGGGACCGGACGCCGACCGGGCGGTGTGAGCAGTGACGCATTCCATCCGACGGTCGCCCAGATAGAGCACATCGCGCTAGCGACGAACGATGCCGAGTGCCTGTGCGACTTCTACCTGCAGCTCGGGGCGACGGCCTCGCCGCTTTCCACAGACCCCGACACAGGTCTTCGCAAATGCGTGCTGGATTTCTGCGGTGTCCGCTTGGAGCTGTTCGAGCGGCCGGGCCGCCGCCAAGGTGCGGCCGGCGACGCGCCGACGCCGGGGCTTATGCACCTCGGCTTCGCGCTCGGATCCGCCGATGCCGTCGACGAACTCAGCCGCGTCATCGCCACGGCCGGCCACCGCGTGCTCGAGCGGCCGCACCGCACTGGCGAGCTGGGCCGCTACGAGAGCGTTGTCCTCGACCCCGACGGCAACCGGCTCAAGCTCACCGTCTGAGCGGTCCGGCGATGCCTGGAGCGCGCACGGCGCCATTCTAGAATCGCCTGGTGGGAGCGCAGCTGGCTCCGCTCGTGGAGCGCGAGCTCGAGCTCGAAACGGTGGAGCGGTTGCTCGCCGGTGCCTGCGCGGGCTCAGGCGGGGCTGTGGTCTTCGAAGGGCCGGCGGGGATCGGCAAATCGAGTCTGCTCGCGGCCGCTCGGACCGCAGCGGCGGCCGGGGTGCGCGTGCTGTCGGCGCGGGGCGGTGAGCTAGAGCGCGAGTTGCCGTTCGGGATCGTCCGGCAGCTGCTGGAACCAGTGGTGGTGGCCTGTGACCCGAAGGAGCGTGAAGCGTTACTGGCCGGGGGGCGGCGCTGGCGAAGCCTGTCCTCTTTGCGGCCGATCCGGAAGCTGACGCCGAGCCGTCGTTTTCCGCTTTGCACGGGCTCTACTGGCTGACGATCAATTTGGCCGACGCACAACCGTTGCTGGTGGCGGTGGACGACGCGCACTGGGCGGATGTCGCTTCTTTGCGCTGGCTGATCTATCTCGCCCGCCGGCTGGAAGGCGTGCGGCTGACGCTTGTGCTCGCGACCAGGCCGGCCGAGCCTGGCCCTGTGCAGGAGTTGCTCGACGAGCTGCTCGTCATCCCCGAGGTCGCAGTCCTTGAGCCGGGCGGGCTGAGCGAGCAGGCGATCACCATGCTCGCGGTACAGCTGCTGGCCGCTGAGCCCGATCCGAGCTTCGTCGCCGCTTGCCAGCGGGCTACCGGCGGCAACCCGTTCTTGCTCCTGGAGCTCTTCGGCGAGCTCCACCGGCGGGAGATCGCGCCGAGTCGCGAGAACGCCGGCCTGGCCAGCCAGCTGAGCTCGCACGGCGTCGGCCGAGCCGTGCGCGCCCGTCTGAGGCGCCTGCCACCCGGCTGCACCGCCCTCGCTCGCGCCCTCGCCGTGCTCGGCGACCCGGCCAAACCGGCCCTCGCAGCGCAGCTCGCCGGCCTCGACAAGGACGCGGCCCGGCGCGCCGCCGACGCTCTGGCCGAGGCGGTGATCTTCGAGCCCGGCCTCGGGCTTGCGTTTGTCCACCCGCTCGTGCGATCGAGCGTCTACTCCGAGCTGAGCTCTCAGGAGCGTGCCCGACACCACGAGCGCGCCGCCCGCCTGCTCACAGGTGCGGGCGAGGCAACGGATCGGATTGCCGTACACCTGTTGGCGACCCATCCTGGCGGGGATGGCGAGACGGTGAACACGCTGCGGCAGGCGGCTAAGGGCGCAAGCAACCGCGGTGCCCCCGACGTTGCGGTCACGTACCTACGGAGAGCTCTTGCGGAGCCGCCGTCGCCGGAGCTCGAACCTGTACTTGTTCACGAGTTGGGCAGGGCCGCGCTCAGCGCTGGCGAGTTCGGGATCGCGATCGAGCAGCTCCGGCAGGCAACTCGGGATCTTGCCGATGGGCGGCTGCGCGCGGAAGCGGCGAACGCGCTGGGTTCGGCCCTCTTCCTCGCGCACCGGCCCGAGGAGGCGAGGACCGATCTCACGGCAGTCATCGACGAGTTGCCAGAGAGCGAGCGCGAATGGGACTGCGGCTGCAAGCGACGCGCTGGGTGGCCGTGAGGGGCAGCGTTGCGGTGTGGCGTCGTCTCCAGGCAACCGGGGAACGGTTCGTCGTCACCTCCCGCACCCCGCGGACGATCGGGGAGTGCCTGCAGGTCGCCGTCGCGGCGTACGACGCCGCTCGAACCGGGACAGCCCGGGAGGCGCGCCAGCTGGCCCTGCAGGCGTTCGCGGACGGGCGGCTGCTCGAAGACCCGGGTCCGGAGTCGGGTGGGTTCTGGACCGTCCCGACCGTGCTCCTCCTCGCCCACGCCGATGACGACGCGGCGCGAGTCAGCACCGCGGTGATCGAGTGGGCGAAGCAGCACGGGTCGTTGCCGACGTTCTCGATGGCGGCTCAGCTGCGCGCATACGTCTGCCTGCGTCGCGGCTCACTGGCCGAAGCGGAGGCGGATGCGGCGAGCGCGCTCGAGCATCCTGGCCTGCCGGGCTTTCCTCGCTACGGCCGCATGGCGCTCGTCGACGTAATGCTCGCGCGGGGCAAGCTGACCGAGGCCGCCGAAGTCTTTGCACAGGTTGGGCCCCAGCCCGCAGCAGCAGGCCACATCCGCTACCTGCAGACACGCGCTCGCCTATGGGTGGCCTCGCGGCGCCCCGACGAAGCGCTGCTAGATCTGATCGCCTGCGGCCATCTCGAGCGGGAGTGGGAAATCCATACACCTGCGTTTAGCACGTGGCGCGCCGACGCCGCGCCGCTGCTGGCATCGCTCGGCCGCCACGACGAGGCTCGTGCTCTGGCCCGTGAGGAGCTCGAGCGCTGCAGCGCCTTCGGCGCACCAGGTCCGCTCGGCGCTTCGCTGCGCACGCTTGGCCTCATCGAGCCGGGACTCTCAGGGATCGAGCTGCTCGAGCAAGCCGTCGCCCACCTCCAGCGGTCACCGGCGCGGCTCGAGCACGCGCTCGCGCTGCTCGAGCTGGGCGCGGCGACCCGCCGCGCCGGCCAACGCGCCGGCGCGCGCGAGCCACTCCGCGAGGCGCTCGAACTGGCCCGCGCCTGCGGTGCCGACGCGGTTGCTGCGCGCGCCCACGACGAGCTGATCGCAGCCGGTGGCCGCCCGCGCCGAGACCCCACCGAGAGCCGCAGTAACCTCACCGCCGCCGAGCTGCGCGTCGCTCGTATGGCCGCCGAGGGGATGACCAACCGCGAGATCGCACAAGCGCTCTTCCTAACCGAGAACACCATTGAGACTCACCTCCGCAGCGTCTTCCGCAAGCTCGAGATCCGCTCCCGGTCGCAGCTCGCTCGCGCCCTCTAGCAGCGCCGGGCGGCCCGCTTCTCACGGAGTTCCTCACCGGCGCTCCGTGAGGCGGCAGGCGGCACGCGCGTCGATCCTGGTTGCAACAACCCAGTAGCGCTTCGCCCATGGCGCAAGACGCAAGGGAGACGAAATGAACATCTTGCGACGCCACTGAGCGGGCTCGCTCGCGGCACAGCCTGGCGGAGATCCTAAGGCGAACATCGCCTGGAGTCGCGAAGCGTTCGCGGCGATGCGCCGCCATATCGGGAGCGGCCGCTGGCCCAGCTACCTCGGCGACGATAAGGCAGACGACGCCATCCGCGCTGCCCACGGCCCGAATTACGACCGGCTGCTCGGGGTTTAGCGGCGGTACGCCCGGGACAAGGTGTTCCACCTCTGCCACAACATCGTGTCCTAACCCTGGCAGCCGAAAGTCAACCCACCCGGAAAAGAGAACCATGTCCCGCAGCACGACCAGCAAGCGACGGTGGGCGCTCCTCGCCCTCGCCGCCGCCACCACTACCACCCTCGCGCTCGCCGCTCCGGCACTGGCCGCGAGCGATGGCCAGACCGGCTTCGGCTTCAACGCCGGCGAGATCAGCGGCTTTCCCACCGGTGCCATCTCCCTGACCGGCGGCGGCGCATTCAACCTCGACACCAAGCTCGTTCACTCTGGCGGTGGCTTCCGCTGCACCGAGGATGTAGTCGGAATGGTGCCTCTGAATGGCTGCCTCGCCAGGCAGGGTGTCCGCTGGGATACGGAAGAGCTCTTGGCGAGCACCGGTTTCAAGTGCACCGGTGCCGCGAGCGAAGCCAGAAAGACGGCGACCACAGGCGACGGGATCGTCGTCCTGCAGTCCGACTTCTACCGAGCAGGCGATGGAATCGACGAATCCTTCCGCGCCCAGCTGATCGTCTCCCAGAACGACATCGCTCCGGACATTCCTGGCGTCCAGAACGTCTGGGTCCAGGGGGTCGGCTGCGGCTCGGCCATCGTCCACTTCAGCTCGCCGAGCTGAACATACAGGCGCCGAGTCCGAGAGGTACGCCGGCGCGTCCACCCGAACGCTCGAGGAGTTGCGGCCCAACGAGGGCCCAGAAACAAGAAGGAGACGACATGAACATCCGTCTTAACCGCCTACTGCTAACGGGGATCATCGCTGCCGCGGCGGCCTTGTCCATGACGCAGGTGGCCCAGGCCGGACCACTGCCGCCTACGGTCCCGGACGCAATCCAGGTGGGTGACGGCAACAAGGTGTTCCTGGTCGGCCACGCGGTCGGCGTCCAGATCTACTCCTGCAACGCCACCTCGAGCGGCTTCGCCTGGGGTTTCGTCGCGCCCCGTGCGAATCTGTACGACGACCACGGCAAGCTCATCATCACCCACTTCGCCGGGCCAACGTGGCAGGCCATGGACGGCAGCAAGGTCGTGGGCCAGCTCGTGGACCACGTCACCGTCGATCCCACCGCCATTGACTGGGTGCTCCTGTCCCGTGCTTCGACGGCCGCTGGCCCTGACGGTGACCGGCTCGTGGACACGACCTTCATCCAACGGATCTCAACCACCGGTGGCCTCGCTCCCCCCGCCGCGGAATGCAACGCGACAACGGCCGGTACCGTGGCCGAGGTCCCATACACCGCCGACTACTACTTCTGGAAGAAGAGCGGTGCCTGACGATAAACGCCCGTACCCGGAAGGGCCTGGCCCGACGCAACAACCGCAACCCACAACGATGGGCGGAACCACGCGCCCTCGATCGTTATCTAGTACCGACCCCGCGATGGCGATGACTGCTGAGGATCGTCTCCGGCGGGGTGAGGGCCCGGCAGGTGACCCGGGCCCTCACCCCGGGTCGACAAGATGGATTCTGGGGATGGCTACCCAACCCTCAGGTCATCCCGCGCCCGGCCCCGGGGCGTCCCTGCAGAATCTGGTCGCGGAGGCGCTGGGCGGGCAGGCCTTGCCCGAGGCAAACGAACTCGGCGAATCTGTCCCGCAACCGGCCACACTGCCATCGTGTATGGGCAGACGACGACGATGAGCATTGCCGGCCAGTGACCACGGCGGTCAGCCGTGCTGCTCGCTGAGGTACTCGTGGACGAGCTGCACGGCGATCGCACCCGCGCCGGCAGCCGACGCGACGCGCTTGACCGAGCCCGCACGCACGTCGCCAACGGCGAACACACCAGGCACGCTCGTCTCCAGCAGCAAGGGCGCACGCTCCAACGGCCATCCTGCCGGCAACGCTCCGTCCCGGAGCAGGTCGCGGCCGGTCAGGACGTAGCCCCGCTGGTCGCGCTCCACGCTCCCGGCCAGCCACGCGGTGCGTGGCTCACCGCCGATCATGATGAACAGGCCCGCGGCGTGCACGGTCCTGGTCGTTCCGTTTCGGCGGTCCCGGAGTGTGATGCGCTCGAGGCGCCCACGACCCTGCCCGTCGACCAGCTCCGTGCGCAGCCGCACCGCCACGTTTTGGATGGCCCCGAGCTCGCGGACGAGGTAGTGGGACATGCTGGTGGCCAGGGCGTCCCCGCGAACCAGCAGCGTCACCGACCTGGCGTACCTGGCTAGGTGGACGGTGGCCT
>WNGB01005421.1_pt1 | contig 41154 bp, 40 predicted proteins | sample 5400681 | NCBI WGS metagenome assembly WNGB01 (sample SAMN13153367, study PRJNA577476) | soil metagenome | isolation source: 115 cm soil or saprolite under grassland replicate 2 | place: USA:California | collected 2016-06-15 | reverse complement strand
TCGCCGACGAGGGCACCGAGTTTTGGAAGTTCTGCTTCGACCTGCCCGAAAACCGTGAGCCCGACGACCCGGCGCAACTCGACTTTCTCCAGAGCGCGTACGCGCACATCATGGGCCGCACCGCCTACGAGGGCATCGCTGGGTCCATGACAACGGCCACCGACCATCCTTTCGCCGACATCCTGAACGCCGGGCGCAAGGTCGTCTTCTCTCGGACCCTGAGGACGGCCGACTGGGCCAACACCACCATCGCCGCTGGTGACACGGCAGAAGAGATCGACAAGCTCAGGCTGGGCGGCGACGGCCACATCGTGGTCTGGGGTGGCGTCAGCCTCTGGCGGTCGCTCATGCGGCTCGACCTGATCGACGAGCTCCAGCTGAGCTTGTTCCCCTACGTTGCGGGCGAGGGCACCCGGCTGTTCGACGGCGTCCCCAAGTCCTACCGGCTCGACCTGGTCTCCAGCACCGCCTCCAGCAACGGGATCCTCGAGCTGCGGTACCGCCGGCACCGCTAGCCCAACGGCCCAGTCCGCAAGGAGGCTGCGATGGCTCTGCCCGAGATTGTGTCATCGGCGGAATGAGCTTAGAGCCAGGCTCGCGCTGCTGGCCCTGGTTGAGCGATCGTGATGCTGGTCACTGACGCCGTCGCGACCGCTCTGACCGAGCTGGGCGCGCCGCGGCACGCAGACCACACGCTCAGGGGACATTCCCGAACACTGGCCCAAGCGGTTCTGGCCTCACCTGTTCACGCAGGCGAGTCGGCGCTATCCGCGCCCATGAGCGCGCGCAGTTCCGAGATCTTCTCCCGCCGCAGCTCGTCTCGCTCACCGCGCTCGAGCCGTTCCAGCAGCCCGCGGATGCGTGGGGCCAGTTCGAGGGGGTTGAAGGGATTGGTGATGTAGTCGACTGCGCCGAGCTCGAGCCCGCGGGCGAGTTCCTTGAGCTCGGACCGGGCGGTAAGGAAGACGATCGGGATCTCGCGCGTCTCCTCATCCTTATGCAGCTCCTCCGCCACGTGCCATCCGTCGAGCCCGGGCAAGTTCACGTTGAGCAGGATCAGGTCCGGCAGCTCGCGCTTTGCCAGTCGCACACCGGTCCGCCCGTCTGCGGCCTCGATCACTTCCATCTCGGCCTCCCACTCGAGGTTGACGCGGGCGAGCAGCCGGATCGGCGCTTCGTCGTCGATGTGGAGGACCCGGATCACGATCGCTCGGGAACTTCTCCCCGGTCGGGATCTACCTCAGACACGCGTGATGACGTCCCGCCGAGTAGCCGCTCGTCGGCAGACGGCAGTTGGCGCTTCGGCGGCCGAGGGATACCGAGCTACTGGGTCGGCTGGTTGAGGTCGATTAGGAGGTTGCGGAGTTGGGCGAAGCGTTCCGGGCCGATCTGCTGTGCCCAGGCGGTTTCTACTTCGCCGACGGCTTCGCGGATCACGCTGATCGCGGAGGTGCCGCGTGTGGTGAGGGCGACGCGTTTGGATCGCTGGTCGTCGGGGTCTGGCCGGCGCTCGAGGTAGTCGAGGCGCTCGAGTTCGCCGAGGAGGTAGTTGAGGGCCTGTTTGCTGATCCGTAGCCGGGTGGCAAGTTCGGTCGGCCTCGCACCCTGCGGTCCGGGGTACTGGAAGACGTTGAGGTGCGCCGCGTCGAGGTCGTCGAAGCCGCGCTCGTGCAGCCGCTCGAGCATGCGCCGTTGCACCGCCTCCCAGGGGATGCGCAGGAGCGCGCCGATCAGCGGCGGCCCGAACGGTTGCTCCGCCGCGGCTGCAGAGTTAGTAAAAGGACTTGACGGATTGTTCGCGACCATGTATCGTCAAGTCACTTTACCACCAACGCAAGAGAGAGGAAGCCATGATGGCAACAAAGACGGGCGAAGAGATCAAGGTCGGACAGATGGCGATCCGCTTCCTGGTCGAGGGCGAGCAGTCGGCAGGGTCGGTCGCGGTCTTCGAGTTCGACGTTCCCGCCGGCGCGAAGGTCGCGGCCGCACATAGCCACGACGGCTACGAGGAGACGATCTACGGACTCGAAGGCGTCCTGACCTGGACGATCGAGGGCACGGCGACCGACGTCGGCCCCGGCGAGGCGCTCTGCATCCCCCGCGGTGCCGTCCACCACTTCGACAACACCCACGACGTCGACGCCAAGGCGCTCGCGATCGTCACCCCGGGCATCCTCGGCCCCGACTATTTCCGCGAGGTCGCGGCGATCCTGGACGCCGCAGCCGGCGGCCCGCCCGACCTCGCAGCGATCGCGACAGTGATGCGCCGCCACGGCCTCACCCCAGCGCCATGACAGCTGCCCCCTCCGAGAAAGGACCGCTCATGTCCGTGATGGCTACAACCCACATTAACACCCTGCCCGACGACGCCGACGAGGACGCGATCGTGCCGACGCCGCACGCGCTGGGCGCCGCCCGCCATGCCGCCTACGGCGCGAGCCCCGAGCACTACCCAGTCGTCGGCGCGGTGGCGCTCGACGCGATGGCCGCGATCGCGGGGCTGCCCTCGACCCCGACTACGAGCGCGCGTGGAACGCGGCGTTCAAGATCGTCGCGGAGGCGACATTCGCCGGAGCGGCGGATGAGGAACTGGCGGCCGTCGCGTGAGCACGGCCGGGCCGAGGAGTGCGGCGTGCACACGGCGAGCTCGGCGAGCAGCGAGATCATCGGTGAGCGCGCTGGAGCCGCGAGCGGCCGGACGCGAACCTGCACCTGAGCCCACGGCACCGCACGGGGACGCGCCGATGGACGAGTTCTACGCGCGCCTGTTCGCCGCGGCGCCGTCCGTGCTATCGCTCTTCCCCGCCGAGCGGCTCCCCACGGCGCCTGCGGCGCTCGAGCAGCGGATCCTCGCTGTCGAATTCCGGTCGGCCGAGGGCAGGTACTGGAACGCGATCGGCGGCGGCGCGACGGTCGCGGAGGCGATCATCGACGCACGCGAGAGCTGCCCGAACGACGCAACCGGGGACGCCGTCGGCTGGAACGACCTGTATGGCGAGTAGAAACGGACGAGGCCCGCCCGCAGCGGGCCTCCGATTCCAGGGACGCGAGAATCAGGGCAGACGCCAGACAATGAATGCCGACGTCGACACCGGCGGCGTGATCGTCCCGATCACCGACGGGGAGGCGATCCTTCGCGGCGAGAAGCGCGAGATCAGCATCCTCGTCGCGCGCGAGGAAGTCACAATCACCCACGCGCGGTACTCGGCGGGCGAACAGGTGGCCGGCCCGCACGTTCACTACGAGCACACCGATGCCTTCTACGTCCTCGAGGGCGAACTGACCTTCGAGATCGGGCGCGAGGCCGAGACGATCACGGTCTCCTCCGGCGGATTCGTCGCCGCCCCGCCGCAGGTAGCTCACTCGTTCCGCAACGACAGCGACCGCCCCGCGCGCTGGCTCACCATCCACGCGCACGACGGGGGGTTCGCAGCGTTCATGCGCGGCGCCCGCGACGGCATGGAGGTCCAGTGGGACATCTCCGCGGTGCCCGCCAGGGGCGGCCTGCCGGCAAGCGAAGCGATCGTCAGCCCCGACGTCGACGGCGCCGGCTGGGAGTCCGGGCATCGGCTGTGCTCGCTCAAGTGCGCGCTACCCGACCTGTGCGTCGTCGAATGGCATCTCCGTGGACCGGATCCGGATCTGCCGCTTCACCATCAAGGCAGCCAGGTGAACTCGTTCTTCGTGATCGAAGGCGAGCTGGAGGCGACGCTCGCGGGGACGAGACACACCGTCGGCCCAGACACACTCATCTCGGTCCCGCGCGGTGTGCAGCACACGCTCAACCACTGCGGATCCGGGCCTGCGCGGATGCTGAGCCTCCACACACCCGACGGCGACGGCCTCGCCGACTACCTCCGCCGCGTCTCGGAATGAACAGTTTCACCACGCGATGGCTTACCATGCGCGGCATGGGAGCGCTTGTTGCGCTGATCGCTTCCGCCTGCATCAGTGCGCCGGTCTCGTACGGGGCTCCGCTCGACATCGGCGCGCCACGCATCCCGTGGATTCACGCAGGGTCGGTTTCGGGTTACCTCTTCTACTATGGAGCCAGCGGGCCGTGGAAGACGCAGCCTGACCGGGTACTGATTACTCCCCGCGGTGGCATCCCCGGCTCCTACGCTACGAAGATCCTTTGGCACGTCCGCAGCGCCTCGGCCACAGTCACGTTGGTCGGGCAGCGGCTCGACGGGATCGGTCGGTTCCGGCAGCGGTTCCCGGTAACGGGAGGGAGCGGGTACTTCCCCTCGATCGTGGTCGTGCCGAGCGTCGGCTGTTGGCGCATCACTGTCAGCAGCGGGCAGCGCACGGGTCGGTTCGCGTTCTTGGCGCTCGCTCCCTGAACACCGGACCCGCTCAAGGACGCAAACACTCGCGCAGGCGATGGTCGCCTACCCTCGGTCCTAGTGGGCGATCTCCCAAACGTGTCCGCCCGGGTCGCGGAAACTGGCAGTGCGTATCCCCCACGGTCGATCCATCGGTCCATTCAAGAGGTCAACTCCACGCTCTTTCAGCTCCTCGCACATCGCGTCGACATCGTCCACGCTGAGCGTGAACTGGAACCGGACCCCGGCGTCGCGGGTCGCCACGGTCGCCGGCTCGACGAGCCCGGGTGCCTCGCTCGTCTTGAGCAGATTGACGATCGTTTCGCCGAACCTGAACACCGTCGAGTTGTCGTCCTCGAACACCACCGGCAGGTCGAAGACCTCCCCGTAGAAGCGCTTCGCCGCCTCCAAGTCCTCCACGAACAGCGTGATCGCGGCGATAGCCCCCGGCCATGCTCCCCGTTCGGCGCCTTTCTTCTGAGTGACGTTCATTTGTGCATCTCCTGTCTCCCGATCGATCTCCGAGCGCGCAGGCGCACGCCCGACTGTGACCTCCGTGAACCCAACAGACTCGCCGGCGCCAGCGAAATCATCGGTGTTGCATCGAAGCCAAGCCCCACGGCAACCAGTCACCTCGACGCGTCATAGACTCGACGGGTGAATCCCGTCCTCGGCATCGTGCTGCGCATCCTCGGGATCGGCGCCCTCGTAGCCGGCGGGCTTGCCGTTGCGCTCGCAGCAATCATCGCAGCGATCCTGCTCGGCCCGCTGACGTTCTGGATCGCTTGGAACGTGCTCGACTTTGCATCCGCAGTAGGCCTTCCGGAGCTCGGCTTCTGGGGCATCGTCCTTGCGACGCTCTTCCTCGTTGTCGGCTGGTTCGGCAAGGTCGTGATCGCAGCCATCGTCTTCCTCGTCGACCCCTCCTGGTTCCACGGTGCTGCTCAGGTTCGCTGGCCGGAGCCAACGTTCCGCAACTTCGTCGCCTTCGCCCTGCTCGCCCTGCTCGCGTCGCGACCGCACGCGCATGCGCGCAAACGCACCCGCCGGGTCAAAGGCTGAACTCTCGCCCCGCGAGGCTCGTTCGCCCGCTATGTGTACGCGAGCCGTTCGGGTGCAAGACTCGAGTGGATGCGGTCATCGATCGCTGCGCTGCTCTTCGTCATGATCGTTGCCGGCTGCTCCGAGAGCGGCCAGACCGGAGCGGACCCGATGTCTACTCGCACCGTCGCAGCACCCCGCATCAAGCCACCCTTTCTGCCGACCTCAGCTCCTCCGGGTTCGGTGGCGACCTTCACGTGTCCGAAGCACCCCGTCTCGACGATTGAGATGCAGAGCTGCTCGGGTCGTCGCATCCTTGCCTTGAATGCGCGGATCAACGCACGCATCAAGGTGATCTGGTCACGTCTCGGAGATGCCACCGGCCGCAGTCATTTCGCGACTGGCGAGAGGGCGTGGCGCGTGTACGTCAAGAACGAGTGCATAAGCCGTTCGCGCGCCTGGATCGACCCTGCATCCCCGAACGTGTATGTGGGTGGCACAGCAGCGCCTTTGCAGTACGGGTTGTGCCAGGAAGGCCTGACCGCGGCTCATCTCCGAGAGCTCACCGAGACGGCCGCGGCGCTGGCGCCCCGTTAGGAACGCCCCGGCGTCGGGTCACGCAACTCGTACCTCTCGCTCAGTCGTCCGAGCACGACGCCGAAGAGCACGTGGCGCCAGGTCGCCTGCGCGAACGCACGCGGATTCGTCAGCAGTGGCGGGACGCCTGGCTCACCGCGCGCCGGGTGCCAGCGGTCGACGAAGTAGGAGAGCGGGTACAGGCCCACGTGCTCACCGAGGGCCATCCCAAGGGCGAGCCTGCGGGAATCGAGCCGGCGCCCGCGCCGAAGCTCGTGAAACACCAGCCCGAAGATGGCACCGTTCACGACGTGGATCGTCAGTCCGGCAACGCGCCAGCCCGGCCCGCGCGTCACCGCTTTGCCAAGGAGGGCAACGTCGGAGTAATCGCAGCGTAGGAGCCTCTGGTCGAGCGGCTCTTGCAGCGCCCAGACGGTTGCAGCCGCCGCCCCGGCCGCAGCGGATCGCGATCGCCCGCTCACGGGCCCACTCTGCCAGGATCGGAGAGGCCGGCCTGCCGTCGGCTTATTTTCCGGACTGTGGCGACTCTCGATCCCACAACGCTTCGCCACGGCAGCGTTCGCGGCCGCTACTTCAGAGAGAACTTCGCTCAGGCGGGGATCGACCTCACCCCAGATCGTCCCGGAGCTCCTGACCAATGCCGATGCCGCGATCGCTGCCGCCGGACGACGGCGCGGCCGCATCCACCTCCGCTTCGGCGCCCCGGATCCCGAGTCGTGGTTCTTTCCCGCGCCCGGTGACGAGCCGTACGCGTTCGCACACATGCCTCTCGACGAGCCGGCGATGCCCGCCGTGCGGCGAGCCTTCGGGATCGACCGGGACGGAACGCGCGTGACGGTGCCCCTCGCTCAGCGCCGGCTTCCGCCGAATGCGCGGCTCCGCGCCCTCGTGGCCAACCTCGTACAGCTTCGGCCGCTCCTCGAGGATCCCGAGCGCGAGCTCTTCCTCGAGCTCCCCGGGGAGCCGCTCGAGCTCGTCGCCTACTCCCCGCCCGAACCCGACCCCGAGCGTCCGGTCCTCTTCGAGGGCGAGGTGCAGGTTCAGCATGGGATCACTCGGCCGCCGTCCGCCTCGAAGCCCAGCTGCTCCGCCACCAGTTCCACGAACGCCTCATGCGGGCCTTTCTCGGTCCCGAAGTTTTCGAAGGGACCGTGTTCCTGACCCAGCCCGCCCCCTCCCTGCGGCTCCCATGAAGTCGCGGCCGGATTTTCTGGACCGTGTCCGTCGTCCCCTGCGGCTAGCGTCAGCGTGTGCCCCGACGGAAGGAGGAACTCGTGTCGAAACACGTCTACGTTCTCAAGGCGGACCTCGTTGGCTTCCGCGGCGTCAACCGCACGATCGCGGTCCGCAGCGACCAGACGCTCGTCGACGTCCATTACGCGCTTCAGGACGCGTTCGGCTGGGACGACGACCACCTGTACTCGTTCTGGTTGGACGGCAAGTTCTGGTCGCCCGCAGGCGACGAGTACACCCATCCCTGGCACGCCGCCGAGCCCAATCCGTTCGACCTGTTCGCCATCGGTCCATCTCCGCAGAGCGCCGAGATCCGCATCGACGCCCTCGACCTTGCTAACGGTCAACGGATCGCCTATCTCTTCGACTTCGGCGACGAGTGGCGCGTACGTCTAACCCTGCGAGAGATCGTTGCCGACGGTGGCGGGCCCTACCCACGCCTCCTCGCGTCCGTCGGCGACGCGCCACCTCAGTACCCGGACTACGAGGACCTCGAGGACGTCGCCTGAGTAGTCTCGTCGCTCGGCAGGGCACGGTCGAGGAAGGCGATCACGCGGCGCTCGTACTCCTTCGGGCGCGCGGTGATCCCGCCCATGTGTCCGATCTCGGGGATCCCCCAGATCGACTTCGGCCCCTGGGCGAGGTGGAAGTAGGTGGGGTTCATGGTCTCGGCGCCTCCATCCGTGGCCCAGATCAGCAAGAGCGGCTGATGGATGCGCGGCACGAGGTCGGACAGCTTGGGTGGAGGGGCGGTGTTCGAGAACACCGCGACTGATGCCGTCTTGACGGCGAGCATCGGGAGCGCGAGCCACTTGCTCGGGCCGTGAAGCTCCTCGAGCTCCTCCGCGAACGAACGGGTGCCGGCTCCGTCGGAGATGACCGCCGCCAGATCGTCCGTCTCGGCTGCGGCCTGCAGCATGAGCTCGCCGCCGACGGAGAGGCCGATGCCGGCGATGCGGCCGGGGTCGACGTCCGGCCGACTCTTCAGAAACTCGATCGCCGCCAGGATGTCCTTGTCGCCGCCCCAGCCGAAGAGGTTGCCGTCGCCGTCGCTCTCGCTCTCGCCGCGCCGGTCGAAGAGCAGGACGCCGTAGCCGTGGCGGGCGAGGAAGCGTGCAGGCTTTTGCGGACCATTGCGACCGGGAAAGGCGATCACTGCTGCGCCGTTTCGCGACGGGACGTACCAGCCGGATAGCTCGAGACCGTCGCTCGTCGTGAACGTCACGTCTTCGTACGCCGTCCCGAGGTTCGCGGCAGGCACGACCGGCCGCAGGATGTGCGTCGTTCCGTAGCCGAGCGCGATCGGGAACATGACCTCCGCGGCGACCACGAGGGTCGCCGCTGCGATGAGCGATCTGCGCAAATAGCGGCGGCGCCTGCTGTCGTGCAGCTTCCGCGTCTTCCAGAGCGTTGCGGCGCCGAGGCCGAGGAGCAGGAGCCCCGCCGGGATCGCCAGCAGCCCGGTGTAGTCGTCGCCGGCCGGGCCGACCTTCAAGGTGTAGTAGCCCGCCTCGGCTGTCCCGATGATGAGCGCGAGGAGCCCGAACACGAGCGCGAGCGCGGCACGGACACCGGCAGAGACGCGCGTATACGCAGCGGACGCGACGCAGATCAGCGCGAGCGGCACGAGCCCGCCGGCGAGGTGGTCTCCGGCCGACGTGCCCGGCTGCGGCTGGAGAAACGAGTCGTCGATCACGTGGAGCGCGAGGACGCCGATCCCAAGGCCGGCGAGTACGAGTGTGGTGCGACCGGAACTGCGGGCACTCGTCGCATCGATTGCGGACACGGTCATGAGAACGCTCCTTCGTCTCGAGAGAAAGGTGCGCCCCGGCCTCGTGAAGTCGAGGCCGGGGCGCGTTGGACGTTCGGACTACGCAGCTGCCGGGACCGGCGTCGCCGCCGGTGCCGACTCGTGCTCGAGCCTCGGCAGCCACTGCAGCCACTTCGGCAGGTACCAGTTCGAGTCGCCGAGCAGCTTCATCGACGCCGGCAGGAGGACGGCGCGAACGATTGTCGCGTCGATCAGGACTGCGGCTGCGAGGCCGATGCCCATCTCCTTCAGGTCGACGTACGGCAGCAGGGTGAACACCGAGAACACGCCGACCATTACGACTGCGGCGCTCGTAACCGTTCCGGCTGTTGTCTTGATCCCGTGCGCGATCGCCTCGTCGGTGGAGAGGCCGCGGTCGTACGCCTCCCGGATGCGGCTGAGGATGAACACGTGGTAGTCCATCGAAAGCCCGAACAGGATCACGAACAGGAACACCGGCAGCCAGTTCGCGATCCCGCCGTTCGACTGGAAGTCGAGCAGGTTCTCGCCCCAGCCCCACTGGAAGGTCACGACGAGCATGCCGTACGCGGCTGCGACTGACAGCAGGTTGAGGATGATCGCCTTGACCGCGATCACGATCGACCGGAACGTGGCGAGCAGCAGGCCGAACGCGAGCAGGAGGACGAAGCCGAAGACGAGCGGTATCGCCTTCACCTGCGACTCGTTGAAGTCCTTCGAGTTCGCCGTGAGCCCGGTGACGGCGTATTCGACGCCGTCGACCTGTCCGAGCGTCTGCGGCAGCAGCGTCCCGCGCAACGTTGCGAGCGCCGCGTTCGAGGCGTCGTCGGTGCCCTTCCCGTCGAGCGGAATCTCGACCTTGGCGACGGTTCCGTCGGGGTTGGTCGTGACGTCGATCGGCGCATTCATCTGACCGGTTGCCAGCGCCTTCCGCTCCAGCTCCGCGATCGCCTCGCGGACGGGTGCGGCGTTCACGTCGGCGGCCTTGATTGCGACCACGGCCGGCTCCGGCGTGCCCGGATAGGCCTTGATCACACGCTCGACCGGCTCGATCGCTGCGATCCTGATTCCCTCGGTCCCGGTCTGCGTGGTGTGCATGCCGAGCGCCGGCACTGCCAGCGCCACGAGCACTGCACCTGCGGCGAGGGCCGAGACGACCGGGCGCCGTAGCACCGCATCGAGGATCGAGCCCCACACGCGGCTCTCGCCGCTTCCGCGGCGGAAGCGGTGCACGAACGGGATGCGACCCTTCTCGACCCGGTCGCCGAGCTTCGAGAGCAGGGCAGGCAGGACGGTGAGAGAGCCCACCATCGCGACCGCGACGACGATCATCGTCCCGACCGAGAAGGACATGAACTCCTTGCTGCCGGAGAGGAACATTCCGGCCATCGCGATCAGGACGGTGACGCCCGAGACGAGGACGGCACGGCCCGAGGTTGCGGCGGCGGCTTCGAGTGCGGCACCCTCACTGCGACCGGCTCTCCGCTCCTCGCGCTCACGCCTGAGGTAGAAGAGCGAGTAGTCGACGCCGACGGCGAGCCCGACGAGCAGGACGACCTCCATGATGTTCTCGCTCATCGGAACACCCTGGCTCGCGAATGCGATCAGGCCCGAAGCGGCGACGACGGAGGTGATGCCCAGCAGCAGCGGGATCAGCGCCGCGACGAGCGATCCGAGGACGATCATCAGGATGATGATCGTGAGCGGGATCGAGACCAGGCCGGCCGTCTTCAGCCCGCCCTGAATCGAGCTCTGGACGGCTTTCTGGGTGGAGACGCTGCCGGTCTCGTCGACGAGGAAGCCGGCGTGGCGGGACTCGACGTTGTCCACGGCGGCGACGATCGTGTCGATGTACAGGACCGCCTCTTCGTAGGTGCCGGTCGGCGTGTACTGAAGCAACGCCGAATGGCCGTCCTTGGAGATCAGATCGGCCTCACCGGGAGCAAGCGGCGAGCGCAGCTCGCGCACCTGCGGGAACCTGGCGAGCGTCCTCTCGACGTCCTTGATGACCGCCTTGAAGGCAGGATCCTTCGCGGACAAGGTCTTCGACTGGACGAGCACCATCTCGCCCTGCACCTTGATGTTCTCGCCGTTCTTGTCGAGGTTGAAGCCCGCGTCGTTGATGATCCGATCGGCGGCGCGGGACTGGCCGACGTTCGCGTCGTTCTGGTCGATGCTCTTGGTGCCGATCTGCATGCCCAGGAAGGCAGCGACGACGACGAACGCGAGCCAGCCGAAGACGGCTGTCTTCCAGTGGCCTGCGCTCCAGCGACCCATCCGGGCCGCGAGGTTCTTCGAGTGCTTGAGGGGTGACATCTTTGTGCTCCTTTTCAGCTCAGCGGCTGTAGATCGAGGGAATCGCGCGCCGCTTCGCCGAAGCACAGGCCCCGGGCAGCCGCATACGCGAACGGGTGGTAGAAGGCCGCAAGCGCGTCGGCGCCTGCGACGTCGAACTCGAACTCTTCGTCGAGCTTTGCGTCGGCGACCGCGACCTTCACCCGGTCGGCCGACTTGCTCCAGCGGAGCGAGACCTCGAGGCCATCGTTCTCGCGGGCCGCGAGCTCGCTCCAGTCGTTGTGCGCCATGCCGTCGCTCTCGCGGGAGGCGAGCACGGGGCCGGCGGCCACTGCATCTGCGAATTGCGTCGTGCTCATGAGGTCCTCCCCTTCGATTGACTGCATGGAGCGAGCTTGCGCCCACGCAGCCCTCGGGACATCGGGGCGCCTCCCTGAGCCGGCACCCTGAGTTCTCGAAGCGGAACGAGCTAGGAGGCGAGCTTGCGGTGCGGCCTGGCGATCGCGAGGTACGACAGCCCGACTGCTGCGATCAGGGCGAGGACGATCGGAGCCGCCCAGACCTGGTAGGCGGGCGCGCCCGGCGGCGCGAGCGACCTACGCGGCCAGGCGATGTTCACGGTCTCGAACGCGAGCCAGACGACGGCGAGCGCGTTGACGACGACGCCGGCGCGGCCGAGCTGCACCTGACCGGCGGGAACCCAGGTTCCGCGGACGCGGGCGATGAGCGCGGCGAGCGCGACGAGAAGGAACGCGACGTAGATCGCGGCCGTGCCGAAGGCGATGAGACTCCCGACGGCGGCCGAGCGCAGGCCGAGCAGCAGTGCGAGGCAAGCGACGGCAGTGGTGACGGCAATCGCGCCGATCGGCGCCTGGCGCCGGTCGACCGAGCGGAGGAAGCGGGAGGCGGGCAACACTCCGTCGCGGGCGATCGAGTAGATGGTGCGAGCGGTCAGCGCCTGGGCTGCCATGCCGCAAGCGAGAAACGCCACAAGGACGACAGCGGCGAACGGCTTGGACGACCACGAGCCGAACGACGTGACGACCGCGGTCGCCACGGGGTCGATGTCACGCCCGGCGACGATGTCGGCCGGGTTCGGGTGTGCGAGCGTGGCGGCGAACGCGTTCAGGATCACGATGACGCCGACGCTGAGCAGCGCGACCCAGATCGCCCGCGGAACGTGGCGCGCCGCCCCCTTGGTCTCCTCAGAGGCGCCGACGCAAGCGTCGAAGCCGATGAAGACCCAGCCGCCGACCGCGAGCGCGGCGAGTAGCCCCGCACCGACCGACCCGCCGGAGAGCGCCTCTGCGCCGAGGGTGTGCGTGAAGATCGAGACGTCCTGCGTGCGGAACGCGAGCAGGAGCGTCAACCCGATTCCTACGGAGGCGACGGCTTCGGCCGCGATCCCCGCCTTGATCACCCGGCCCAGCACGTCGATGCCGACCGCGCCGACGGTCGCGCACGTCAGCACGAGGATCACTCCGGTCAGCACGACCGCGTTGGGCGTCGGCGTGATCCCCACGAGCGTCAGCGCCCACGGGGCGCCGAGGTAGGCGATCGTCGTGTTCGCCACCGCGTAGGCGCAGATCGCCACCCAGCCGCTCACCCAGCCGTAGACCCCGCCCATCAGCCGGCGGCTCCACTGATACGCGCCACCGGCGATCGGGAACTCGGACGCGAGCTCGGCGTACACGGCCAGCAGCAGGCACTGCCCGGCCAGTGCGATCGGAAGCACCCAGACCCACGCGGGGCCCGCCACGACGGTGCCTACGAACACGACGGCGTAGAGCCCGACGACCGGCGAGATCGCCGCGAACCCCATTGCCGCGTTGTCGAAGAAGCGCAGCCCGCGTGCAAGCTCTTGCCGGTAGCCCAGCTCCTCGAGGCGCGCCGCATCCGGATCGAGCGGCGGCGCGAGCGCAGTCACGTCTGCGTCGCGGCTTCGCGCTCGCGCCGATCGCGCTCCACGACCCGCGCCACCTCGACGCGGGAGGAAACGCCGAGCTTGAAGAAGACGTGACGCATGTGCGACTCGACGGTCTTGGCGCTGAGGAAGAGCGCCGCGGCGATCTCGCGGTTCGTCTTGCGGTCGGTCGCCATGGTCGCGATCTCGAGCTCGCGTTTCGTCAACGACGCGATGCCGCTGTCGCCCGAGGTCGCCGGCCCGCGTGGCTCGACGCGCGCCCCCAGCTTGCGCAACTCGCGGCGCATCTCGTCGCGCACGCGGACCGAGCCGCACGCGTCAAGCTCGCGCTCGGCCTCGCCCAGCACCGCGACCGCGTTGGCCCGCTCACCGGCCGCCGCAAGCGCACGACCCTCGAGGCTCCGCGAGAACGCCGCCTGGAGCCGCGCGCCGATCGCGGCAGCCGCGTCGGCGGACAGGGCGGCCGTCCCCGCCGCCTCGAGCGCCACGCCGGCGGCGAGCTGCACCGCTGCGCGAGCACGGCCGGCCAGCGCAGCCGGAAGCTGCAGCCCGAGCCGCGCCGCATCCTCCTCGGCGCGGCGAGCGTAGCCGTCGGCCGCTTCGATGTTCCCGACTGCGAGCTCCACGAGCGCGAGGCTCTCCCAGTCGAAGCAGCGCTCGACCGGCATCGTGCGGGCGACGTCCTCCCCTCCGAGCTCGAGCAGGATGTTCCGCCCGCGCTCGACCTCGCCGACTTCGAACCAGGCGACGCCGAGCGCCCAGCCGGGGCCGCCGCCCCCGTTCGGAATCGTGCCTCCGGCCAACCGGGGATCGATTCGCGAGCTCTCCTCGCAGGCCGCGATGGCGCCGTCCAGATCTCCCGCGTAGTACAGCGTCCAGCCCAGCTCGAAGAGCGCTCGATAGAGCTGATGCGGGCTGGTCGACAGCCGCGCAACCTCGAGCACCGCCTCGCAGCACTCGCTCGCCTCGGCCAGGCGGCCCTGCATCTCGAAGGGAAAGTTCTTGCCGAGCATCATCGGCACGAGCAGCCGTCCGTCGCCGGTTGCCCGCGCGATCCCGATGCCGCGCTCGAAGCGGGCGACGGCGTCGTCGTAGTGCTCCAGGTACGTCTCGGCCCAGCCGAGGTAGTACAGCGCCTCCAGGCGCGGTGCGAGCTCCACGTCCGACAGCCGGTCGATCTCCGCCCGAGCCTCCTCGCGGTATTCGCGCGCGCTGTCGATCCGGCCGGCGGCCGTCTCGCTGAAACACAACGCCGACACGGCCGCGGCGACGAGTGTACGGTCGCCGAGCGCCCGCGCGGTCGCCAGCGCCCCGCGACCCATCTCCGCGGTCTGTTCGAAGTCCAGCTCGTAGAGCCCGTCGACCGCCAACTCGATCTGCAATGCCGCCGCGGCCGCGGTGGAGCGATCGGGCAGGTCCTCCCACGCCCGGGCGAGCCGGTGGTGTGCGTCCTCGTGGCGTCCGAGCCAGTGCTCGACCGCCGCGCACAGCCCCGTCAGCTCGACGCGCCGCTCGCTCGCGTCCGCTGGGAGCAGCTCGATCGCATCGAGCAGTGTCGCGCGGCAACGCTCGAGCTCACCGACAGCACGGAGCGCCGAAGCGAGCGCCACGCGGACGTCCACCTGGCGCTCGTCGTCGGATGCTCTCAGCAGGCGCAGGGTCGCCTCGAACCAGCGGACCGCCGCAGCAGGCGCGCGCGGCGCCGCGGCGGCGCCCGCCTCGAGCAGGAGCACGATCGCGTCCTCGTCGCCCTGCCCGGCGGACTGCTCAACATGATGCGCGCGCTCCGCCGCGGCGGCGCCGCGCGCGGCCAGCTCGGCCGCCGCCCGCGCATGGGCTGCAAGCCTCCAGCCGCCCCGCGAAGACTCGTACACCGCCCGACGCACGAGCGGGTGGCGGAAGACGAACCGCCGGGGCACCGCCGTCGGTCGCAGGAGGTCGAGCTCGAGGAGGGAGTCGAGGGCGCCGAGCGCCTCCGCAGCGGACAGCTCGGCGATCGCCCCCGCGAGATCGGGCTCGAACGGCTCGCCGGCCACCGCCGCGGCCTCGAGCAGCGCGCGCTCGACCGGCGAAAGGGATGCGAGCTCCTCGGCCAGCGACGCCGCGACGCCCGCCGGAACGCCTGCCGCATCGACGCCCGCGCCGTTGCTGCCGAGGGTCGCAGGCAATCGCTCGTGTTCGGCCGCGCGCGCGAGCTGCTCGAGGTAGAAGGGGTTGCCGCCGCCGTGACGGTAGATCGCCGCCGCCGATCGCGGATCGAGCTCGCCCAGGAGCTGTGTCGCCTGCGCTTCACTCAGCTGGCCGAGGGTGATCCGGTGCACCGAGGGCGCAAGGAGCGCGGCTGCCAGTCGTGCAGGTGCCTGGCCCGGCCGGAACGCGAGCGCGAGCAGGAGCTGCGCATCCGCGCCGCGGCGCAGCAGCGCGCCGAGCAGCTCGATCGAGGCGCCGTCGCTCCAGTGCAGGTCGTCGAGCACCACCACGAGCGGCCTGTCGGCTGCGAGAAGCTCCAGCAGTCTGCGAACTGCACGGTGGGCGCGGTAGCGCTCGTCGGCGACCGCACCGGCGACACCGCCGGCGGTACCGCGGAGCGACGGGATGACCTCGGCCAGCTCGCCGACCGCCTCGGCGTCCCAGGCCTCGTGCAGGCTGAGCTCCTGCGAGGCGACGTACGCGTCGAGCGCATCGGCCCATACGCTGAACGGCACGTCGCGCTCGAACTCCGTCGCCGAACCAGAGAGGACGACGCAACCGCGGTCCTCCGCGCCACGCCGCAGCTCGGCGAGCAAGCGCGTCTTGCCGATGCCGGGCTCGCCCTCCACGGTCACGCACGACGATCGTCCCGAAGCCAGCGCGTCGAGCGCCGCCTCGAGCTGCGCGAGCTCTGCCTCGCGCCCGACCGTCGGCCGGGCGCTGGAATCGATGTTCACTGCCGTCCCAGCCTATCCCGCTTCAGGGTGCCGGTTCAGGGGCCGCCCCCGATGTTTCGCGACCGCCGCTCGAGCAGGCTGAACACATGCCGTTCTTCCTCCTCCACCATCGCCACGAGCCGGCCGAGTGTGCGGCCGCCTTCGCGGCCTGGTCCGGTTTCGACAGCCCGCTGCGCCACGCCCAGGCCGCATCGACCTGCCTGAGCGGCGGACACGCGATCTGGTGGCGCGTTCAGGCCGATGACCGCGCTGCCGCGCTCGCGCTCCTGCCGCGCTACGTCGCCCGCAGGACGGTTCCGATCGAGGTCCGGGACGTCGAGATTCCCTGAATCGCGCGTCTTGATGGCCGGGCCGGGTCGGCGTAGCGTCGCCTGAGTGCCCCGCGTCAGCCTGGGTCTGGGGTTCGCGTTCGCCGTGATCGCCGCGGGCGCTTCGGCCGCTCCTGCATCCGTTGCCGCGCCGGCGGGCTGTGCGCTCGGGACGTCGCTGCCGCCGCCGCCGCGAAACAGGCCGCACTATGACCTTCAGGTGCGTGTCGATGAACTGGGCGCTTCATCTACCGCGCCCGCCCGGCCTGCAGCTCCACGGCGGTCATTCGGCCCGACTGCTCTCGTTCTTCCCGCTGCTGGCGTGGAGCGGAACGGGCTGGGCGACCGAACCTCCGGTGCGGACCGACTCCTTCTGGTCGACATCGCCGACCGCCGATTTCGACGTCCACGTCACCGTCCCGGCGGGGCTTCGCGTGCTCGCGTCGGGCGAGGAGGTCAGCGCAGGCCACTGGCGCGCGCGGTCCGTCCGGGACTTCGCGCTTGCGGTCGGCTCGTTTCAGGTCACGAGCGCGATCGTGAATGCACCGCGACACGTCCGCGTCACCGTTGGACTCGAGCGCGGATCCATCTACTCGGCTCGGGATTTCCTCGCCTCGGCCATGCGCTCTCTCCGTTTCTATGCGAGGCGCTTCGGCGACTACCCGTGGTCGACCTACTCGGTGGCGGTGATGAAGGACTTCAACGGCTTGAACGGGACTGCGTACCCGACGCTCGGCTTCCTCGGAGACGGCAGCCTCGTTCTCGTTCCGCACGAGACGGCACACCAGTGGTTCTACTCGCTTGTCGGCAACGACCAGTCGCGCGATCCATGGCTAAGCGAAGGCCTCGCGACGTGGGCTCAGACCGGTCCCGAGAACTCGCTCTCACAGATGGTCGCGACACCGATCCCCGCAGGAGTCCGAAACCGAATCGGCGAGCCGATGAGCTTCTGGCAGTCACTGGACTTCGAGACGATCCGGCTCGGCGTGTATGTCCAAACTGTCCAGGCGCTCGCCGCTCTCGGCGACGCCGCGAAGGTCGACTGCGCGTTGCGGCGGTTCGTCGTGCGCAACGCGTACCGCACCACAGTCCCGCGTGATCTGCTCGCGGCGCTGGAGCCGTTCTTCCCGGATGCCGCGCAGAAGCTACGCGCGCGCGGCGCGCCCTTCTGACTCGCTCAGCCTCGGTGGCATGATCGGCCGGTGAGCGCGCGCGAGCTTCCGGCTGGAACCGTCACCTTTCTCTTTACGGACGTCGAGGGCTCGACGCGACTCCTCCAGGAGCACGGACCGGGATATGCCGGTCTGCTCGCCGACCATCGCCGGGCCCTGCGGGACGCGTTCACCAGACATGCCGGAGTCGAGGTGGACACGCAAGGCGATGCATTCTTCGTCGCGTTTCCGAGGGCCGCCGACGCCGTCGCCGCGGCCGCCGACGCGCGGCACGAGCTGGAGACCGGCCCCATCCGGGTGCGGATGGGAATCCACACCGGCGAGCCGATCGTGACCGGCGAAGGCTATGTCGGCATCGACGTTCACCGGGCCGCGCGGATCGCCGCCGCTGCGCACGGAGGACAGATCGTCCTCTCCGACACGACACGACGGCTCCTGGACAGCGATGCCCCCATCCGCGATCTCGGCGAGCACCGGCTGAAGGACCTCACCGGAGTCGAGCGCCTCTATCAGCTCGGCGACGGCGACTTCCCGCCGCTCCGGACGCTCGACGCGACCAATCTCCCAGTCGCCGCGAGCCCGCTCGTCGGGCGAGAGCTCGAGCTCGGTGAGCTCGTCGCTCTGCTCTCCGACGGAACACGGCTCCTCACCATCACCGGCCCCGGGGGGACGGGCAAGACTCGCCTCGCGCTCCAGGTCGCGGCTGAGCTCGTCGGCACGCTGTCCGACGGTGTCTTCTGGGTGCCGCTCGCCGGTCTCTCCGACGCCGAGCTCCTGCCGTCGGAGGTGGCGCAGGCGATCGGAGCGCTCGACGACCTCGCCGGATTCCTCCGCGGGAAGGAGCTCCTGATCCTGCTCGACAACTTCGAGCGTCTCCTCGACGCAGCTCCTGCCGTGAGCGCCGTCCTCGCCGCGTCGAAGGGTCTGCGCGTGCTCGTCACCAGTCGAACTCCCCTTCGCGTGTCGGCCGAGCGTGAGTACCGGCTCGAACCGCTCCGGATGAACGACGCGGCGGCTCTCTTCGTCGAGCGCGCGCGTGCAATCGGGCGAGAGCTCGTGCCCGACGCAACCGTCGGGGCGATCTGCCGGCGCCTTGACGGTCTTCCGCTCGCGGTCGAGCTCGCCGCGGCGCGGACGAAGCTCCTCGCGCCCGAGCGGCTCCTCGAGCGCCTCGACTCGGCGCTCCCGCTCTTGACCGGCGGCGCACGCGACGCCCCGGAACGCCAGCGCACGTTGCGCGCCACGATCGAGTGGAGCTACGACCTCCTCGACGCCGCCGGCAAGGAGCTCTTCGCACGAGTCTCGGTCTTCGCCGGCAGCTTCTCGCTTGCCGCCGCCGAAGACGTCTGCGACGCCGACCTCGACGGCAGTACGGGCTCGAGAAGCTCGCAGGCGCCGCGGCGGGCGGGGAGCTCCGGCAACGGCACGCACGCTTCTTCTCCACACTCGCCGAGCAGGCGTACGAGCGCCGCTTCGACGGTGAGGCGGATTGGTCTGCGCAGCTCAGGGTCAACCACGACGACCTTCGCGCCGCCCTCGACTGGCTCGTCGTGAACGACCCGGATCGCGGGCTCGACCTCGCGGGTGCTCTCGGCTGGTTCTGGCTGTCGCACGGGCTTCTCGCCGAGGGGCGCGGGCGATTGGCCGCCATGCTCGGCGGGTCAGCGGCGACGGGTCGAGCTCGCGCGCGCGCACTCACAGCGTCGGGGTCGCTCGCTGCCCGGCACGGCGACGTCGACGAGGGACGAAAGCAGCTCGACGAAGCGATCCGACTCTGGCGCGACCTCGCTGATCGGAACGAGCTCGCCTCGGCGTTCGACGTGCTCGGCTGGCTCCTCGTCTACGACGCCGGCGACAACGCCGGCTCCCTCGACGCATTCGAGCAGAGCATCGAGCTCCGTCGCGAGCTCGACGACCAATCCGGCGAGACCCGCGCGCTTGTCGGCGTGTGCCAGGTGCTCGTCGCGCTCGGGGACGTCGAGCGGGCCGAGTCGCTCTCGCGGGACTTGCTTGAGAGGGCGGGAGCCGATCTGCGCACGAAGCACTTCGCCTTCCACTTCCTCGCCGACTGCGCGCTGATCCGGGGTGATACCGAAGAGGCCGAGGAGCGCTACCGCGAAAGCCTGCAGGCGGCGCTTCTGCTCGGGGACGTCATCGAGACGAGCCTCGAGGTTCAGGGTGTGGCGATGGCGGCCGCCGGCAACGCCGATCCGCGGCGAGCCTTGCTTCTGGCCGGCTCCGTCGAGGCGCTCTGGGAGTCGCTCGGCACGTCGATTTCCGTCGCCTTCTGGGACGAACTGCTCGAGCGCTTCATCGGCCGCGCCCGCGCGCAACTCGGCGCAGACGCCGATGCAGCTTGGTCCGAAGGGCGCGGGATGGGGTTCGACGACGCTGTAAAGCTCGCCCTGACCGCTTCCCGGCCGAGGTAGACGAGGCACTTCACCGGTCGTAGCCTCTGTCACGAAGGTCGTGCGGTGACAGAGACTCATAGAGTCAACGTGATCGGCCGCGAGCGGGAGCTGGACGCAGTGACCGCCTTCGTCGAGTCGATCACACGCGGTCCCCGGGCGCTCTTGCTCGAGGGCGAAGCCGCGGACGACGGCGACGGCATTCCTGGGCGTGCTGACCGGCCTCGCCCGGGAACGACCCGTGCTCGTAGCGGTCGACTATGTGCAGTTGTTGGACCCCGCTTCCGAGCGGGCACTCGAGTTCGCCGCGCGACGGCTGCCTCCGTGCGGCGCTGCATCACATGATCGGCGGCCGTCTCGGCACCTCATTCGCCCGCCCTACACTCGCTCGAATCGCAGAGGCGTCGGGCGGCAACCCGTTCTTCGCGCTCGAGATCGCGCGCGCCCTGGCGAGCGACGCGAACGAGCACCCGGCCGACCGCCCGCTTCCGGTGCCGCGTGACGTGCAGGAGCTCGCGGTCGAGCGCGTCAGGGCTCTCTCGTCCGGCGCACGGGACGCTGTTCTCGTAGCCGCAACGCTCTCCCGGCCGACCCTCCGGACGATCGCCGACGCGCTCCCGGCCGAGTCCGACCCATGTCGGCAGTGGTCGAGGCCGAGAATGCGGGCGTCTTGATCACCGAGCGCGGCCGCGTCCGATTCACACATCCTCTCCTTGCCTCCGCCGTGTATGGATCCGCCTCCGACGCGCGACGCATGCAGCTCCACGGGCGACTAGCCGGGGTCGTGACCGATCCCGAGCAGCGTGCGCGCCACCTCGCGCAAAGCGTCACCGAACCGGAAGAGGAGACTGCAGTCGAGATCGAGCAAGCCGCGCGACAGGCGATGCTGCGCGGTGCCTACGACGCCGCGGCCGAGCTGTTCGAGGCCTCGTGTCGGCTCACGCCCGCCGACCAACGGGAAAAGCTCGTGCAGCGAACGCTGGGTCAAGCGTCGGCCGTACTGAAAACGGGCGACGTCGCCAACGCGCGCCTGCTCGTAGAGGGCGTCGTCATCGACGCGTTGCCGGCGGAGCTGCAGGCGGAGAGATTCGAGCTGCTGGCCGAGGTCGAATGGGATGACGGCGCGACGAAGCTCGCGACCGAGCACCTGGAGCGAGCGTTGCTCGCGGCAGCCGACGACGGAGACCGCAGCGCGCGGATCTTGGCGCGGCTCGTCCTGATGGGCGTGCCGGCCGGTCCGGCACGGGCACTGGAGCACGCCGAGACGGCCATGCGGCTGCTGAGCGAAGAACGTGAGCCGGAGCTGCTCGCGTCGATCCTCATCGACCGATTCCTGGCCGGCGTGTTCCTCGGCCGGGGTGCGCAACCCGAGCTCCTGCGGCGTGGCCTGGAACTGGAGGCCCGTGCCGGGCCCGCCGCGTGCCCACACCCCGTTCCGATCATCTGGTTCCAATGCGTGGACGACGTCGAGGCCACGAGAGAACGCCACGCTCGAGAGGACGGGTGGGCCCACGACCACGGCGACGAACGGATGCGGGCATCGCGAATCGGGGATCTCTTGCTGGTCGAGCTACAGGGCGGCCGGTGGGAGCTCGCAGAGCGGCACGCCGAATGGAGCTGCGACACGCTCGAACAGCTCGACGTGAGCGGCAGGTTCGCGTTCGTCTTCGCCTGGCGGTCGCTGGTCGACGCCTACCGAGGCAGGTTCGAGCGCGCTCGCACGACGCTTCGGCCGTTGGTCGACGAGGCCGCGCGAACGGAGAAGGCGTGGCGGGGGGCGATCTTGCTCAGCGTGCTCGGCTTCGTCGAATTCGCAGCCGGCGACCACGAAGCCGCAGACAGCGCAGTAACGCGGATGCGCCGGCTGTTGAACACGCTCGGCATCGAGGATGCGCTGCTCGAACGCACCCAGCCCTTCCACGTGGAGTCACTCGTCACGCTGGGCGAGCTCGAACGCGCTCGGGAGGTTCTCGCGCGCTTGGAGACGCGAGGCCGCACGATCCCCCGTCTGTGGATCGACGTGACGCTGCCGCGGGCGCGGGCGCTCGTGACCGCAGCGGAAGGCGATGTGCCGGGTGCGCTCGCGGCGCTCGACGAGCTCGATGTCGAGGCAGCGTCGCTGCTCCCGTTCGAGCTGGCCTCGGCGTGGCTCCTGAAAGGTCGCCTCTACCGGCGCGCGCATGGCCGACCAACCCGGAAGCGCCGAGACAAGAACATAGGGAAACCCCCGATGTGCCGAGGCCGACGCAGGCGTAGCGTCGAGCCATGGAACGTCGGCCGAAAGTCGAGGCACAACACTCGTACCTCGTCGAGCACTACCGGCCCGGCCTGAACGTCGAGGATCTGAAGCGTTCGGTCTCGCGCGTCCGCGACACCGTGGTCGAGCTGGAGCGCGAAGGCAAGCCGGTTCGCTACGTGCGCTCGACGATCGTGCCGGCCGACGAGTCGTTCCTGTGCGTCTTCGAAGCCGCCTCGGAGGACGTCGTACGGGAGGCGTACGCGCGCGCCGGCTTGTCATTCGAGCGCATCTCAACGGCAATCTCGGAGGAGGACTAGTCATGACCAAGATCCTCATGGCGCTCGCTGCACTCGCGGCGGCGCTCGCAGTTGTCGCACCGGCGACCGCGGCGACGACGACGACCTACGAGGCGACGTTCGTCGAGCCCGTCGGCGGGCCGATGCAGTCGCCGTTCAGCTGCGCGCCGGGAACTTCGTGCGGCAGCGCGAGCATCAGCGGCATCGGACACGCTGACACCCAGGTCGTCAACTTCAACGCCTGCGGGCTGGGCTGCCACGTCCGGACCGTCACCTTCGACGACGGCAGCACCCTCGTCATCCACGTGGTTGACCAGCCGGGTCCGTTCGCCTTCACATCACCCGGAAACTCGGGCAGCCACGGCTACATCGGCCTCCCTCTTTCCGGGAACCCGCAATTCCTCGACATCGTCGAGACGATCGTCGGCGGAACCGGGCGACTCGCAGGCGCCACCGGAAGCGGGACGGGCACGGTCAAGCTCGCGGGCGGCATTGCGCTCGGTAAGACCTCCGGGACGATCACGCTGCCTTGACCGGTCATGGGTGGAAGCGCGGGGACGGTCCCCGCGCTTCCACTCCCAGGTATCTGTCTCCGAGCGGGATAGCCTCTGGTTCGTGGCCGGCGACGTTGATCGCCCACGCGTTCGCCTGGCGGAGCTCGTCGCTGCGCTTTCACTCGGTGTCGTCGGCTCTGCCCGCGACGGGCGCCCGCGCCGCCGTCGCGCTCGCGCTCGTGGCAGGCGTCGCCGCACTCGTCAGCGGCGGACTGCTCGTCGCGGCGACCCTTTCACAACCGCCACCACCGAGCGCATCCTCGAGCTGACGTGCACGGCTCTGATCCGACCCCGACTCTCGCCGGTAAGGCCCATCGAGGTCCGCCGCTCGTGGTCGTCGCGCCACGGCCGGATCGCTACGAAAAAGCCGAACCCCGCTTGGCTCCAGGAAACCGCTGGCCGCGAAACGGGCCTCTGATTCGGAGCGCCGGCGATTCCTCCAACAGCGCAGAATGCTGTGCCCGTGATGCACCCTGATGTGCGGCCGACGCGCAGCGGATGTTGCTGTTGTCAGCAACGCCAACGCATCGATCGAGGCGCGTGCTTACTTTGAGCGCGCCGAGGGCGCCTACCGAGGGGGAAGCGGCAGACGCGCCGCCTCCCCCCGGTCCGGCGAGCGGCTATGAGCGAACCTGGATCTGCCCACTCTCGATCGGGACGAAGAATGGCGCCAACGGCGCCGGATCGGTGACGAACGTGCACGGGATCCCCAGGCCGGAGAAGCCCAACGTGATCTCGTCGGGCGGGGCGCTCGGTCCCTCGCCGTTGTCCTGTACCGCGAAGAACGCGTCGCTGCCAACCGGGATGCTCGGCAAGTTCGACGAGGTCCAGACGCCGCTCATCACGGCGATGTTGTCCAGTACGTTCAGACAGTCGATCTGGACGTGGCCGCGGAAGCCGGAAGAGCGATTTTCGATTTGGGCTTCCCCACTCGCGCTGCCGTCTTCCGCCTCCGTCGCCGAGAAGGCGAAATTGCGGAACGGCAGGCCGAGATGGATCTGGCCAAAGCCGCTGGCCGATTGCAAGGCGGGGTCGGCGCTCGCCGACTGGACGCCTGCGCCCGCGGCCGCGAGCAGTAGGACGAAGAGCGCGATTCCGGCGATCGTCTTCTTCATTGCGATTCCTCCTCTCAGGGCATGGCGTCGAGGAACGCCTGCGCGATCGCGGCGTAGCCGGCTGTGTTCGCGTGGACGTCGGGACCGAGCGGCGGCGGTATGCACTCCCACGTCCACCGGCAGACATAGACGACGTCAACGGGCGTGTCCGGGGTGCCGTTGCCGTCCGTGTCGACGAGCGTCGTGTTCGTGACCTGGAACCTGGCTTCGACGTCCGCGGCGGGGTCGCCGGCAGCCGTGTAGATGGGCCGCAGGACGTAGGTGTTGAAGGCCGCGACCGAGTTTGCCTCCGCCTGGACTTGGCCGACATCGTGGGTTGCGAACCACACATCGGCGACGAACGGGTCGTAGTAGTTCATCCCGACGATCGGGATTCCGGGCCCGGCCGCGGCCCGAAGCTGCTCGAGGATGATCGGCAGGTTGGCCTGGACCGCCGGAACGCCGCCTCCGGCGACGAAGTCGTCGGCGCCGATGTCGATCGTCACGAGCGAGACGAACTTCCGGTGCGCCTGCAGGAAAGCGACGGCCTCGGCGAGCTGCGTCTTGTGCGGGAAGGCGCAGGAGGGATCGTCGCTGCCGTAGATCATGGTCTCCGTGCTCTCGCCGCCGCAGGCGAGCTTGACTAGCCGCAGCGAGGGGTCTTGCTGCTGCAGCAGCGCGAGCAGCTGCTCGGCGTAGCCGTGCTGGAAGTCGCCGTTCGGCTGGGTGCTGCGCGCGAGCGAGTCGCCGAGCGCGAGGTAGTAGTGGGTCCCGCCCGCGGCGGCGTTCGTGGGTGCCATCGTCGATGTCGATGCCTGCGCGGACGCGGCGCGTGGTGCGACTGCGAGTGCCGCTGCAGCGACGAGCCCGACGATCGCGATCTTCTTCTTGCCGCTGATCATCGTCATCGCGTGCCTCCTCCCTTCGTCTTCGTGCCTCTGTGATGGGCTGGTGAGAAACGCTAGGGAGGAGTGGTCGGCGCGTCGTCAGGGATAGTCCTGAGCCCGCCGCAAGATCAGGGAAACCCAGGAGGCCGGGCTACGCGCGGAGATAGGTGAGGACGGCGCGCACGCGTTTGTTTTCGAGCGCGCTCTCGGGAAGGCTCAGCTTCTGGAAGATGTGGCGGACGTGGGTCTCGACGGTCTTCGGCCCGACGTAGAGCCGCTGCGCGATGCCGCGGTCGGTGAGGCCTTCGGCCATCAGGCCCAGCACCTCTCGTTCACGCGGGGTTAGCTCGTCGAGCGGATCCGCCCGCCGGCGGCGGTCGAGCAGCTGGGCGACGAGGGACGGGTCGACGACGACGCCGCCCGCGACGACGCGCTCGATCGCGTGCGTCAGCTGAGATCCGTCGAGGATCCGGTCTTTGAGCAGGTAACCGACGCGCCGCTCGCTCCCCTCGAGCAGGCGCAGCGCGTACTCGGCCTCGACGTACTGGGAGAGGACGAGCAGCGCCACTGCGGGGAAGCGCGTGCGAATCTCGGCCGCGGCCCGCAGGCCCTCGTCGCTGTAGCTGGGCGGAAGGCGGATGTCGACGAGCGCCACCTCGGGCCGCGCCCGCTCGACGAGTCCGAGTAGCTCCTCGACGTTCGCCGCCGCGCCAACGACGTCGAACCCGGAGTTGCGCAGGACGCGGCCGAGACCCTCGCGGACGAGCAGCGAGTCCTCGGCGATCGCAACCCGCGCGGTCTGGGCAAGCCGGGTCGGCGGGGATGCAGGATCGTCCCGTGTGGCGGGCATCTAGCGCTCAGCGACGACGGCGTAGGGGAGCTCGGCGCGCAGGCGCGTGCCGAAGCCGGCTTCGCTCTCGATCGTCAGCCGGCCGTCAAGAGCCTGCACGCGATCGGCCAGGCCCGCAAGACCGGAACCTGTCCTCGGCTCGGTGCCGCCGACGCCGTCGTCCTCGACCTCCACGACAAGTGAGCCGTCGTCGCAGGCGATCGAGACGGATGCCCCGGAGGCGTGCGCGTGCTTGACCACATTGGCCAGCGCCTCGGAGACGACGAAGTAGGCGGCGGCCTCGATCGGCGCCGGCAACCGCTCGTCGGGAACGTGCCCGATCTCGACCGCCAGCGGCGAGCGGGCCGCCAGTGTCTTGAGCGCAGGCCCGAGCCCGTGCTCGGTCAGCACCGCCGGGTGGATTCCCTGCGCGAGCGCCCGCAGCTCCTCGAGCGCCGCTCGCAGCTCGGCGTCCGCCTCGGACAACAGCTCGGTGGCACCGTTCGCCTCCGGGCCGAGCTCATCTCGGATGAGCTGCAGCGCGAGGCCGAGGCTGAGAAGCCGCTGCTGGGCGCCGTCGTGCAGATCGCGCTCGAGGCGGCGGCGCTCCTCGTCGCCGGCTGAGACGATGCGTGCACGCGAGGCGCGTAGCTCGACCAGCTGTGCGCGCAGCTCCGCCTGCAGCCGCTCGTTCTCGAGCGCCAGCCGTGCCGCCGCGCCCGCCGCCTCGAGTAGCCTCGGCCGCTCGAGCAGCGCAGGGTCGTGCACGAGCGCCGCCACCGGAGCCTCGGCCGGACCGAGCACCGTCACCGCCCGACCCGATCCGGTCGCCGGAAGCTCGAGCGGCCGCCCCTCGCCGTTGACGTACGCCGCCAGGTCTGGCAGCCAGAGCGCCAGCTCGAGCGAGGGATCGCCGAGCGCCCGCGCGAGCGCGTCCCGCACCGAGCCCGGCGGCGTCCGCTCCAGCGCCACGACGAGATCGGCCACCGCCCCGCGGCCGGCCCTGCCCCAGAGCATGCCGGCGGCGAGCGCGAGCGAGATCGCGAGCGTGACGAACGTCCCCGGACCACCACCAGGCCGAGCTCCACGAGAGGTTCGACGAGGGAGCGACGAGGCGCAACCCGCTCACAAACGCAACCCGCCCGGCGCCGACGAAGGCCACGACCGCGAGCGGCAAGGCAACGCTCCGCGCCACCGGTACGGCGCGGACGATCTTGCGGAGAAGGAGCGCCACGAAGAGCACGATCAGAGCGATGCTGACGCCGTCGAGAACGTCTCGCACCCCGCTCACGTCGTGCCAGGCCACGTGGGTCAGCGGCCGGGCGCACGACAAACACTCGGGAAACCACCGATAGTGCGGGGCACGCGGGTCGAAGAAGAGCAGCAACGGGACGGCGTTGACGAGCGCGAGCCCGTACCCGACGGCGACGAAGGCGCGGTCGAGCCGCGAGGTGAACCGGCCGGTCGGATAGGAGAGGATCAGGTGGGCGGCGATTACCGCCCCCAACTGGGAGGCCGCGAGCCCGATCGTGACCGCGAGCCTCGAGCCCGGGAAGACGATCGGGTCCGCCAAGACGCCGGCGAGCGGGAACGCGATGAGGAGGATCCCGGTCCGGCTGTCGGGACGGCGCTCCCAGACAAGGACACCGAGCGTGATCGCGACGAGCGCGACCAGGTACTGGGCGTACGCCTGCTCAGGTGGAAAGACGTAGACATTCCCCGTGTAGGGCGACAGGGCATTGCCGACGAAGGACGCCGCAACGACGTGGCCGTGGAGCGCGCCGACCAGCATGACCGCGCAGAGCGCTGCACCAACGGCCCAGACACCAAGACGAACGGCCCTCACGGCGCACCGTCAGCGATGGCGGCGAGCGCGTCGGCGGTCAGCTCACTCTTCGTGAGAAAGCCGGCCGCGGGCGACTCCTCGAGCGCGGGGCCCAGCTCAGACGCGCTCCTGCTCGAGACGAGCACGACCTTCGCGTTGTGCGAATCGCCCGCAAGCGCCTCGGCGACCGCCAACCCGCTCATATCTGGGAGCAGGACGTCCAACAGCACAAGCTCGGGTTGAAGCAGGCGCGCCGCGGCCAGCGCGGAAGCCCCGTCCTCCGCCTCGCCGACGACCTCGAAGCCCCCCGCCTGCAACAGCTTCGTCGCGAAACGCCGAAAACTGGGATGGTCGTCAACGACGAGAACACGCCGGCGCATGTGGGAATGGTCGCACCGCCAGCCTGGAAGCGACTCCTGGGTTTCCCTGATCTTCGGCGAACTCGGGGAAGAACCCGAAGAAGGCGACAGGGACGCACCGTACGCTCGAACCGACATGAATGGTTCGCCGACGCTGCAGCGACCACGACCCTTTAGAGCCGCTGCACGCGGCGCCGCAGCGAAGGCAGATGACGCGAGGAGATGGAACTGAGGTCGCGCCTACGCCGCAAACGCGTGCTCATGCCGGCCGCGACGATGCTCGGGCTCGTTGTCGCCGCTGTGATCCTCCGCTCGACCCGAGCAGTACTTCGTTCTCGGCGACAACCGCAGCGAATCGCAGGACAGCCGCGACTTCGGGCGATCTTCGGCCGCGTCTTCCTCATCTACTGGCCGCTCGGAAGATTCGGCTCACCCGGCTACAACAGGCATCTCACACCACCCGGGCAGGTCGTGTGCCAACCATGATCCCGCCCGTCGCGAGCCGCGGCGCCCGTCCCAGCGAGGTGCTCGTCTCGAGCACCGTGAAGGACATCGTCGCAGGCTCCGGCCGAGACCCGCTGTGGCCGGCCCGCTTGCGGGGCGGGCAGCGGGAAGGTGTCGTACCTCAAACACGCCGCGGCGCGCTCCGGCGGGCGGCCTACAGCTCGATCGTCGTCGGCGTGGCGATCGGTATCGTCCGGGCTGGCGTTAGTGAGCTGCGGGAGATTGCTGGAGGAAGCTGCGGGCAGTCTGCAGGTCGGGCGTGTCGAAGCCCTCGGAGAACGCGGCGTACGCCGTCGAGACGATCTCTCGGGCCTGGTCGCCGCGTCCCTGGGTGACGAGGAGCGGCGCAGCGCTGAGAGCGGCGCGCAGCTCTAGCGACTTGGCGCCCTGGCTCCCCGCGAGTTCGAGCGCCCGCGTGAAGCATTCGAGCGCCGCGGTCGAGTCGGGTGGCTCGGCGGCGAGCGCAACCTCGCCGCGGAGGCGGTGAATCTCCGGCTCGTAAAAGAACTGCCGGCCATGCGGGGCGGCGTCCAGGGCGGCGGCGAGCGCTTCTGCGGCAGCCTCCTCCTTGCCCGCGCGCAGGCGCGCCTCGCCGAGCAGCCCAAAGTAGTAGGGGTCGTCCATGCGCGCCCCGGTCGCCGCCGAGAGTTCGAGCCCGCTTTCGAGCTCGGCGACGCCCTCGTCGTGTTGGCCCGCCGCAGCGATTGCCCACCCGCGCAAGATCGTCGCCATCGCGACCCGGTAGGTGTAGCCGTCCTCGGCTGCGACCTGAAGCGCTGCCTCTGCGCTGGCCAGGGTCGCCTGCGCGTCGCCCCCGCACTGGTCGACCATGGCGGCCTGGACGAGAGCGGTCGCCCGCCCGCAGCGCCGCCGCGGGTCGGTCGTGGTCTCCACTGCTTGACGCGCGCGCTCGCCGGCCTGGTCCGGATAGCCGAGGAACCAGAGCGAGAGCGCCGCCCAGCTGTGGCAGGACGCTCCGGCGTTGTCGCCGTAGGCTGCCGTGAGCGGGTTCACGTACTGACCGTCGTAGGCGGCCAGTCCGCGCTCGGCGTGCTCGAGCGCCTGCGTGAAGCTGCCCTGATGGAAGAGGCTACAGGCGAGCAGCTCGTTCGAGTCGGTGCACGCTCCGCTGTTCAGCGTTCGGCCGGACAGGGTGAGAGACTGGTGCAGCAGGGGGTCTGCGCGTTCGTAGTCGCCGCGCACCTCGTAGAGGGTGCCCAGCTGGAACAGCGTCCGGCCAAGCTCGTCACTTTGGCCGAGACGCTCGGCGAGTTCGCGGGCGCGGAGGAATGCGCTCTCGGCGCCCGGGTCGGACCAGCCGCGCGTGGCGATCAGCGCCGCGCCGAGCATCGACTGGAGCGCGAACTCGGCGGCCCAGCGTTCCTCGCCGTCACCGAGGAGCTCGAGCATCTCCAGGCCGGTGGTGAGGTGTTCGAGGGCTTCCCGATGGGCGAGCCGCTCGAATGCCTGCTCGGCCGCGAGTCGAAGCGCCACGACGGCGCGCGCCACCTCGCCGGCGCGCACGAGGTGGTCGGCGAGCTGTGGGGCGATCTCGCGCGCGCGCGCGCCGTAGGCGGTCTCCAGCCGCTTGCCGACGTTGCCGTGCAACTGGGCGCGGCGGGCGGCCGGCAGCCGGTCGTAGACGACCTCTCGCTGCAGGTCATGGCTGAACGCAAAGCAGGAAGCGATCGTGCCGTCGGGCCAGCTGTCCTCGCCGTGGCTCTCGAGGAAGCGACCCGAGCGTGCGAGCGCGCCGCAGCGAGCCTCGACCTCTGCCGTGTCGCGGTCGAGCGCGGCCGCAACGCTTGCAGCGGAGAACCGCTGTCCGGCCACGCTCGCTGCCTCCATGAGCCTTTGGTCGGAACGGTCGAGCTGGCTGAGCATCTGCTCGATCAAGTCGCGGATGCTGTCCGGGATGTCGACCGCAAGGCGCTCGAGGTCTGCGGCCTCGTCGACCAGGCCCTGCTCCAGCCACGATTCGAGCAGCGTCTTCGCGAACAGCGGGTTGCCGCCGGTGCGCTCGTGCAGCAGCCGCCCCAGGCCGGCAGGCGAGCCGCCCCTGAGCAGCGCGGCCGCGTACTCGTCGAGGGCGTCCTCGGCCAGCCCGCCGAGCGCGACCTGTGCGCAGAGCCCGCGAGAGCGCAGGCTTTGCTCCAGCCGATGCACGGGATGGTCTTGCGCGGCCGCTTCGCGACCGCCTCGAGCAGGTCGATCGTGGACGGGTCGCTCCAGTGCAGGTCCTCGAGCACGAGCACGACCGGCGTCTCGACGCCGATCGCCTCGAGCGTCTCGAGCATCTCGCGGAGCATGCGCTCGTGCGTAGCGCCGGCGAGACGGCGGTGCACCGATTCGAGCTCGTCGTCCTCGAGCAGCCACGGCATCTGCGCAACCCAGGTCGGCGCCTGCTGGGCGAGCAGCCGTACAAGCCCCTGTGCCCCGGGCTGGCGAGCGAGCCGCCCGAGCGCTTCCAGCACGGGTAGGTACGCTTCGCCCGCGCCGCGATGCTCGACGCACTGCCCGCGCGCGACCAGGAGCGCGCCCTCGGCGACCGCGTCGGCGAGGAAACGCTCGATGATCGTGGTCTTGCCGATCCCTGCCTCGCCCGTGACGAACACCAGCCGCCGCTGACCGCCGCGGGCCTCCGCGAGCAACCGCTCGAACTGAACGAGCTCGCGCGCGCGGCCAGCCGGCGCCTCGGCGACGGCGGCGGGAAGCCGCGGCGCTGCCGCGCCCTCGGCCGACGCGCGCGGCGCGCGTGCGGGTCGGCGGGGGGCGTCGAGCGACGGGTCCTGTTGGAGCATGCGCCGCTCAAGGTCCCTCAACGCCGTTGGCGGCTCGATCCCGAGCTCCTCGTCGAGCATGCCCCGGAAAGCCTGGTACGCATCGAGCGCTTCTGCGTGTCGCCCCGACCGGTACAAGGCGAGCATGTGCTGGGAGCGGAGCCGTTCGCGCAAAGGCTGACGCGCGATCAAACTTTCCAGCTCGCCCACTACGTCTCCGTGATCGCCGAGCTCCAGATCGGCCTCGAGCCGCCACTCGAGCGCCGCTGCCCGGAGCTCTTCCAGGCGTGCGCCCTCGTGGCGCGCGAAGGGCTCCGAGAACTCCGCCAGTGCGGGCCCCCGCCAGAGCGCAAGTCCCTGACGCAACAGGTCTGAAGCGGTTCGTGCGTCCCCGCGTGAGAGCGCGTCACGGCCAGCGGCAAGCGCCTTGCGCAGCTGCGAGACGTGGATCTGCACCATCTTCTGGGCCGACTCCGGCAGGTCATCGCCCCAGAGGTCATCGATGATGCGGTCGCGCGCAACGGTCCGGTTGGCGTTCAGGAGCAGGAGCGCGAGCAGCGCCCGCTGCTTTCCCGCCGCGAACCGAACCGGCGCGTTGCCGTCGAGAACATCAAGCGGGCCGAGAAGCTGAAAGTCCATTCCGAAGCTCGCTTGACGCTACCACCGTCCGCGGCAGCCCTCGATGCCGCGTCGGCGAGCCCCGGCGTCGTGTGTCATTTAGCGCTGTGTCTTTCGCCGTCGAACTGGCGCAGGCGTTCGAGGTGCGCGTCCCAGAGAGGATTGTCGGATGGCGGCGTCATCGGAGCGCCTCGCCGACCGCCGGACCTTCGCGGGGCTGCACCCGCGCGTCGCCATCTCGGTGGAAGGCGCTCAAACTGTTCAGGTTTCGGCGGACGAATTCCCGCCTGCGGCGCCGGCGCGCCTCGCGCGTTTCCCGCTCGAAACTCGCGAGGTGCTCTCTGCGCCGCGCCAGCTCGGGCGAGTCGAGGTTCTGGTAGCGCATGGTGGCGTGCATGAGCAGGGTGTGCTGGTTCATGTCGTGCTCCCTTGCCTTTGAGGATGTGGTGACGTCTGGAGTGGATCGCGGACGGGTTGCCCGTCACCCTCCGGTCCGGTAAAGGCCAGGTAGCTCTGCGCGCAGCTTGCTCGTAGGCGGCAGCGTCGAGCGCGAGCAGGCGGTGTCTGACCGCGGCCCGTCGACACATCGAGACGAAGCAACAGACCAGCGACCGTTTGCGCCCGACACAGGTCCGCGGCAAGCCACCGGGTACTCCGCCCCGCGCAACCCGGATGGCGGCTGTTACCGCGGCTTTACTGCTCGCTTCACCGGCGGCCAACCACACCGGCGTCTCCTTCGCTAGATCCGGCAGCTGGCCGGACACGAGCAAGGAGGACATCGATGAGTACCACGGCGGACGCAATCCGCAACGGCGTCGACACCGAGCAGGCTGTTCGGCACGCTCGACGCGATTCGACTGATGAACGGTCGTTCCTAAGGACCGGCCGCGGCGCGCTGACGCTCGCGCTGCTCCTGCTCGTCCAGTTCCTCGATTTCCTCGACGTCTCGATCGTCAACGTCGCCTTGCCTTCGATCAAGCACGAGCTGGGCTTCTCGGAGCAGAGCCTGCAGTGGGTCGTGAGCGGCTACGTCCTGACCTACGGAGGCTTCCTGCTGCTCGGCGGTCGCGCGGCCGACCTTGTCGGCCGTCGCCGGATCCTCGTCGGCGGCTTGATCCTGTTCGCGCTCGCCTCGGTCGCCGGCGGCGCCGCCCACGGCGAAGCACTGCTTGTCGCCGCGCGACTCGCGCAAGGCATCGGCGCGGCGATGATGTCTCCGGCCGCGCTCTCGATTCTGACGACCGCGTTCACCAACCCGCGCGACCGCAACATTGCGCTCGGCGCTTGGGCGGCCATGCCGGGCCTCGCCGGTGCCTCAGGCGTGGTGCTCAGCGGCGCCCTCACCCAAGGGCCCGGCTGGCGCTGGATCTTCTACCTCAATGTGCCCGTCGCCCTCCTCGCTGGCATCGGCGCGTTCGCTCTGATCGCGGGCGAGCGCAGCGGCCGCAGGCAGAGCAGCTTCGACCTCTCCGGTGCCGTCCTTGTCACCGCCGGGATGCTGCTGCTGATCTACACCTTCGTGCAGGCTCCAGACGTCGGCTGGGGCTCGGCGCGCACGCTCGGCGGGCTCGCCGCGGCAGCCGTCACCCTCGCCGCGTTCGCTGCCAACGAACGACGCGCGCGGAACCCGCTCGTTCCGTTCTCGATCTTCCGCATCGAGGGTCTCGCCGCCGCCAACCTGACCCAACTGATCACCTTCGCCGGGCTCTACTCGATGTTCTTCTTCCTCAGCCTCTACATGCAGAACGTGCTCGGCTACGCGCCGATCCACACCGGGCTTGCCTACCTCCCGCTCACCGGTGGGTTCATGGTCGCGGCCGCGCTCGCCACGCCGTTGCTGCCCCGCGTCGGCACCAGGCCCGTGATCGTCGCCGGCGCGCTCGCCGCTGCGGCCGGCATCTACTACCTCTCACGCGCTCCCGTGCACGGCGCCTTCCTCAGCGACCTGCTCCCGGGAATCGTCGTCATCGCAATCGGAGCTGGCGCTGTCTTCGCCGGCGTCACGACGGCCGCCACCGAAGGGGTCCCTTCGGACAAGGCCGGCATCGCCTCCGGCCTGCTCAACGCCTCCATGCAGTTCGGAGGCGCGCTCGGGCTCGCCGTCCTCTCCGCCGCCGCCACCGACCGCACCAACACCGTCCTGAACGACGGCGGCAACCTCCGACTCGCACTCACCGCCGGCTTCCAACGAGCATTTCTCATCGGCACCGGCCTCGTGCTCGCCGCCGCACTTATCGCGTTGATGGCCACCAACATCCGTGCCGGCAGGAGGCCGCCCCTGAACACCTAGACGCCGTTCGCCGGCCGCAACGCGAGCACAGGCGACCGCCGCTCGGCGTTACCCGCGCTTTACCGCCCGCTCAACCGAGCGGCAACCGCGGCAGCGTCTCATACCCGTCAAGCGACCCGGCGCCGAGCCCAAACAACAACCCGGTAGGAAAACGATGAACAAGCGAACTGACGTGCCCTGGTCAAGGCATCCACGGTCGAGGACGTGCGCTACCCCGCAACGCGGGCGGAACCTCCGGTCGCGCACCGTCGAGACGGCAGCCGACGTCAACCACCCAAATACGAAAGGGACACACCCATGAATGCAACGAGATCCATTTCGAGCGCGCTTGCGTTGAGCGCTCTGGCAGTCGCGTCGTTCGGCTTCGCCGCCGACGACGCGTTTGCCGCCTACAAGGCACGGGTGGCAGCCGGGACGCTGACGATCAGGGGAGACGGTGCGAGCGACAAGCTCGCTCTCAGCCTCCAGCCGGCCTCGCCCAGCACGCTGCAGATCGACGTGGGCGCGAACGGCACGGCCGAGTTCAGCTTCGACCGCACCACCTTCACGGCGATCGACGTGGAGGCCGGTGCCGGCGACGACGAGGTCCGCATCGACCAGAGCAACGGCTTGTTCACCGACGAGCTCGTCACGATGAACGGCGGCGACGGAGCAGACATGCTGGTGGGCGGCTTCGGCGCGGACGTTCTTCTCGGCGGGAAGGGAAACGACGTCGTGGCCGGCGGCCGCGGCAGCGACCGCGCGCTGCTCGGTGACGGCGACGACCGTTTTCAGTGGAACCCGGGCGACGACAGCGACGTCGTCGAGGGGCAAACCGGCAAGGACCTCCTCGACTTCGCCGGCAGCAACGCCAGCGAGAGCGTCGGCATCTCCGCGAACGGTGCGCGCGTGCGCTTCACTCGCGACGTCGCCGGCGTCGTCATGGACCTCAACGGTGTCGAGCGGGTCGTCTTCCATGCCTCCGGCGGCGCCGACACGATCGCCGTCCGCGACCTCGCCGGCACCGACGCCAAGACGGTCGCACTCGACCTCAACACGTCCGGCGGCGGCGGCGACACCCAGCCCGACGCCGTCACGATCATGGGCACGAACGGTGCGGACAGCTTCGGCCTCGCCTCGCCGGCGGGTGACATCGTCGTGTCCGGGCTCGCGGCGCAAGTGCAGGTGACCGGGGGCGAGGCGGCGCTCGACAGCGTCGACGTGGACGGTGGTACCGACAGCGATACCGTCCGCTACAGCGGCACGGCGGCGGCCGACTCGATCGAGGTGGCCGCGAACGGCGCGGCCGTCAGCATGCTCGTGCCCGCGACGGCGCGGCTCGACACGACCGCGGTCGAGAGCCTCACCGTGCTCGGCCTCGGCGGCGCAGACGCGATTGCCGCAACGGGCGACCTCGCGCCGCTGACCGTGCTGACGCTCGACGGCGGCGAGGCCAACGACACGCTGCTTGGCGGCAACGGCGCCGATCTCCTGCTCGGCGGCACCGGCGACGACAGGGTCGTCGGCGGCCGCGGCAACGATGTGGCGCTGCTGGGCGACGGCAGCGATCGCTTCGAGTGGAACCCAGGCGACAACAGCGACACGGTCGACGGCCAAGCCGGCAGCGATCTGCTCGATTTCTTCGGCGCCAGTGCCAACGAGAGCATCAGCGTCGCCGCCGACGGCGGGCATGCTCGCCTCACACGCGACATCGCTGCGATCACGACGGACCTCGACAACGTCGAAGGGCTCGCCGTCCACGCCCGCGGCGGCGAGGACGGCGTCACCGTCGGCGACCTCACCGGCACCGACGTCAAGACCGTCGACGTCGACTTCGGCCTCTTCAGCGGCGGCGGCGACTCCTCGGCCGACACGGTCAGCGTGATGGGTACCTCCGGCGCGGACAGTGTCGGCCTCGCCTCGCCGGCGGGTGACGTCGTCGTCTCTGGGCTGTCGGCGCAGGTGCAGGTGGCGCGAAGCGAGTTCGCGCTCGACAACGTGAACGTCGCGACGCTCGCCGGGGCCGACGTGATCGCGTCGGGCGTCGGCATCTTCGGGCCCGCAGCGATCAACGTCGACGGTGGCGACGACGCCGACGCGGCACGCTACAACGGCACGGCGGTCGATGACGTCATCCAGGTCGCCGCGATCGGGGCCGCTGTGGCAACGACCTCGGGTACGCCGACTGTCTTCAACACGACGGCTGTCGAGAGCCTCACAGTGCTCGGCCTCGGCGGTACGGACACGATCATGGCGTCCGGCGACCTTGCGCCGTTGACGGCGCTGACGCTCGACGGCGGCGAGGCCAACGACACGCTGCTGGGCGGCAACGGCGCCGATCTCCTGCTCGGCGGCACCGGCGACGACAGGGTCGTCGGCGGCCGCGGCAACGACGAGGCGCTGCTGGGCGACGGCGACGACCGCTTCGAGTGGAACCCAGGCGACAACAGCGACACCGTTGATGGCCAGGCCGGCAGCGATCTGCTCGACTTCTTCGGCGCCAGCGCCAACGAGAGCATCAGCGTCGCCGCCGACGGCGGACGTGCCCGCCTCACACGCGACATCGCCGCGATCACGACGGACCTCGACAACGTCGAAGGGCTCGCCGTCCACGCCCGCGGCGGCACCGACTTCGTCACCGTCGGCGACCTTACCGGCACCGACCTCAACACCGTCGACATCGACCTCAGCCTGTTCGGCGGCGGCGACGGGGACATGGACACGATCGTCACTAACGGGACAGGCAAGCGCGACGTTGTCTCGGTCGACCGGTCGGTCTCGGACGTGCTGGTCGCCGGCTTCGCAGCTCAGCTGCGGATCTCCGGCGGCGACGGAGCCAACGACACGCTGCTCGTCCAGACGCTCGGCGGCGACGACGACGTCACCGTCGCACCGACCGTCCCCGAGCTGATCACGCCCGTCATCAACCTGGGCGCCGACGAATAGCGCTCGGCCTACGAAGAGGAGTCGACATGAAGACGAAACTCATCGTCATCGGCGCGAGCGTCCTTGCAGTGTGCGGCCTCGTCGCTGCGACCGCATCGGCGCGGCCGGCAGCGCCAACCGCGCCGGGTGACCAGCTCGATCCGCGCACGTACGCGCCGGACAGCGAGCTGTTCCTAGTCGCCCACGCGACCGGCGTCCAGAGGTACGCGTGCCAGGCGAATGGCGTCTGGCTGTTCACGGATCCGGACCGACGTGGGTTCAACGGCTGAACACGTCCGGTGGGGTAGCACCAGCCGCGACATGCGCGCCCGGCGATGTCATGGCGGTCTCCTACAGCGCCGACTACTTCTTCTGGAAAGCTTCCGGCGGCGACGAGTCCGGCGGCTGACGGATGGAGCTGGGGCGGCCGACGCCGCCCCGGCTCGTCCCCTCGCCATGGGCGCACCTGGAACGGAACCGTGGCGGGCCGCGCCGAGCGGTTCCAACGAAATCGGCTAGTGGGACCCGCACTCGGTCTTGATCCAAGGGCGATTGGCCGCGCCCATCACCGCGAGTGGATCTTGTGGGTCGCTGACTTGACGGCCTTGGGTGATGCGTCTCCGCGGGTGAGGGCGAAGACGAGCGTTGTGTCGCCGCGGCGGAGGACCTTGAAGATGAGCACGACGCTCCCGCCGACATCGGCCTCTGAGATCTGCCGGACGATGGCCGAGTTAAAGGGCCGGGCGAGTCTCCAGACGAGGCCGGTGCTTCGGGGGGCATGCGGCAGCGCCACAGCGACGAGGAGGCCGGGCTTGGTCGTCGTGCTGGCTAGGGAGCCGGCGGGCAGCGGTCCGACAGGCGTGGAGTCGGCACGACTGCCTTCTGCGCCGGCGAGCGTGAAGACGAGGGCGACAAGGGCGGTAACGAGGGCGAGTGAACTTCTGGGATTGGTCGCGATGGTCATGCCGTGGCTCCTTCTTGGTGATGGATTGGCGGGGACAGCGGCCGCCCCGGAGTCGAGGCGGCCGCGGTGTCGCTGGCGCTCAGGCGGCGGCCTGATGCTCGATGGTCGTGCCGCCCACGGAGCGTGACGTCGATGTTGCCCCGCGCGGCTCGCGGGTACGGGCAGGTTTCGTGTGCCACCGGCGGCGCGGAAGGGGATGGATTAGCCCCTCCCGCCCATTCCGGCCGCCTGGAGTAACGGAGCGCGGACCGGCCTAGCCGCCGACACCGGCAGGCGCCGCTTTGACAGCGCGGCCGTTCGCGCCGATCACGTACCAGGCCGCGCCGAAGTTGATCGAGCCTTCGCCGTTGGTCTGGCCGGGTTTGGTGTCGGCGACGAACACGTAGAGCGGGTGGCCTGCGTAGGTCACCTGGTGGCTTCCACCCTGCCTCGTGGTCAGGCCGAGCAACGACGTGCGCACACCGGCGCCGGCGCTCGGCTTGCCGGTGTTGAGGAGCGGCGGCCAGTAGGTTGCGCAGCTGCCGGTGCACTGGCTCTTGTGGTTTCTGTCCTTGAGGAATAGGTAGAGCGTCCGGCCGCGGGCGTCGACGAGGATTGCGCCGAGCCCGGTTTTCTTCAGCGTGACGGTTGCTCTGATGGTTGAGGTGTCTGAGGCCGCCGCCGATCGCGTGTGGCCGTCGGCTGCAGCGGCGAGCATCGCCGAGCTTGCGATCGAAGCGAGCGCGACCAGAAATGCGACCAGTCGAAGTGAGGGTGAGTAACTCATGACTCTCCTTGTCTGAAAGGAATGAATGAGGGTGTGAGGCGAAGCTGCTGCGGTGCGGTAGCCGTCTCAGGAAGCCCGGATTGTCCGGCCGTGATGGAGACCTGGTTCGGGTCAGTAGCCATAGCCGCCTGGGTTCGATGCCTGCCGGGAGACCTCGGCGCCAGCGGGAGTTAGGGCGAACCAGCTGCCGCCGAAGGCCGTCAGGCCCTCGCCCTTGGTGTCGCCGGGCTTCTGGTCGCCCGAGTAGAGGTAGAGGGGATGCCCGTTGTAGGTGATCTGGGTTCCGCGGTCGGACCTGGTGGTCGTTGCCAGCAGCGACTCGCTCGCCCCGCTGCCGACTGTCGGCTTGCTGTTTGTCCGCAGCGGCGGCCAGAAGGTGGCGCACGGGCCGGTGCAGGCGCTCGTTGTTCCGGAGTCCTTCTGGAATAGGTAGAGGGTGCGGCCCTGGGAGTTGACGAGGATCTGGCCGAGGCCGCCCGTCGCGACGCCGACGGTCGCAGGCCGTCCGTCGTTGGTCGTGGGCGGCACTGTCGACCTGCTCGCGCTGCTGCCGCCGCAACCGCCGGCGGTCAGCGCCCCGAGCGCTAGCGCCGCCGCGCCAGCGAGGAAGCTGATCGATCTGCTGCGAGTCATGCTCGCTCCTTTCGTTCGGAAGAGGGGATAGGTGGCGAGCATGCGGTTGGGTGCGTGCGCTCGCGTCTGCGAGTCACGGGCGTAGTGCCCTAGTTGTGCTGTCCGTGTCCGCGAGGACGTCCCGGGACAGCGCAAGCGACCCACCGCCGCTTCTTCCCGAGTTCCAGGGCGGGCGACCCGCGCGGTCTAGGTGCGGGTTCTATCCTGCTGTGGAGATGGGCCGTTTCCTGATCCGGCGCGGTTGAGTTGTGTTAGCCGGCCGGTCCGCCGAGTGCGCGCGGCTCGACCGGCTGCTGGATACCGTGCGGGCCGGCCAGAGCTCGGTGTTGGTGTTGCGCGGTGAGCCCGGGATTGGCAAGACCGCTCTGCTGGACTACGCGGCCGAGCGCGCCCAGGGCTGCCGACTCGCTCGCGCAGTCGGGGTGGAGTCGGAGATGGAGCTTCCCTTCGCGGGCCTGCATCAGTTGTGCGCGCCACTGCTCGATGGGCTCGGGCGGCTGGCGCCTCCTCAGCGTGACGCACTCGCGACTGCCGCCGGTTTGAGCGCGGGCGTCCGGCCCGATCGTTTTCTCGTCGGTCTTGCAGTGCTGAGTCTCTTCTCCGACGCCGCCGAAGAGCAGTCGCTTGTCTGCCTGATTGACGATGCCCAGTGGCTCGATCAGTCCTCGGCCCAGGTGCTCGCGTTCGTGGCCCGGCGCCTGGAGGCAGAATCGGTCGCTTTCGTGTTCGCTGAGCGTGATCGGGGTGAGCTCGACGCGCTCGCTGGGCTGCCGGAGTTGCAGGTCAAAGGGCTACCGGACACCGACGCGCGTGGGTTGCTCGCCTCGGTGATCAGCGGCCCGCTGGACGAGCGCGTGGCCGAGCGGATCGTGGCCGAAACGCGTGGCAACCCGCTCGCACTGCTCGAGCTGCCGCAAGGATTGTCTCCGGCGGAGCTGGCGGGCTTCGGCCAGAGCGCGGCACTGCCGCTGCCGGGCCGGATCGAGCAGCACTTCCGCGAGCGAGTCGAGCAGCTGCCCGCCGACAGCCAACGGCTACTGCTTGCGGCCGCGGCCGAGCCGATCGGCGATCCAACGCTGCTCTGGCGCGCCGCCGACCGGCTAGGCATCCCGGCGGAGGCGGCCGAGCCTCTGGAAACCGCCGGCTTGCTGACAGTGGGCGCCCGGGTCGCGTTTCGCCATCCACTGCTGCGTTCGGCGATCTATCGCGCGGCGCCGGTCGAGGAGCGGCGCAACATGCATCGAGCCTTGGCGACGGCCACCGACCCAGTCGTCGATCCCGATCGCCGCGCGTGGCACCGCGCCCACGCGGCAGCAGGGCCTGACGAAGACGTCGCCGAGGAACTCGAGCGCTCCGCCAGCCGGGCGCAGGCGCGCGGGGGTTTGGCAGCTGCCGCGGCCTTCCTCGAACAAGCAGCCGCACTCAGCCCGGAGCCGGCGCGCCGCGCCGAGCGCGCCCTGACCGCGGCGCAGGCCGAGCACGACGCCGGTGCGCCCGATGCGGCGCTGCGGCTGCTGGCGAGCGCGGAGATGGGCGCGCTCGACGAGTTCCAGCGCGCCCGGCTGGAGCGGCTGCGCGCGCAGCTCGCGTTCA
>WNGB01002376.1_pt1 | contig 41178 bp, 41 predicted proteins | sample 5400681 | NCBI WGS metagenome assembly WNGB01 (sample SAMN13153367, study PRJNA577476) | soil metagenome | isolation source: 115 cm soil or saprolite under grassland replicate 2 | place: USA:California | collected 2016-06-15 | reverse complement strand
CATCAGGTATTCGAGAAGCTTGAACTCGCGGGGTTGCAGGGTCACGCTCCTTCCGGCGCGCGACACCTTGCGCGAGAGAAGGTCCATCGCCAGGTCGTCCACGACGAGCGTCGTTTCCGAATTGCCACCCTGTGCGCGTCGGACGAGCGCGTCGAGCCGCGCCAGCAGCTCGCCGAACGCGAACGGCTTGACGAGATAGTCGTCGCCGCCGCTCTGGAGCCCGCGGATGCGTTCGTCGACATCGGACAGGGCGCTCAGGATAAGGATCGGCGTCCTGCTGCCCGTCTTACGCAACGCCGCGATAATGCCCAAGCCATCGATGTCGCCGGGCAGCATGCGATCCATCACTATCGCGTCGTAGGATTCACCAGCCGCGAGGAACATGCCGTCGCGCCCGTTGTCGGCGTGATCGATGGTATGCCCCGCTTCGGTCAAGCCCTTTCTGACGAAGCTCGATACGCGCTCGTTGTCCTCGACCAGCAAGACTTTCATTGCACACCCGCGTTGAAGGATTCGATGCGAGAAACCGCACCGACGCGGAGCGGCGATCTCGATGTTCGGACATGGAACGCGTGCCCGAGTTCCGGGAGTCGGGAAGGTCCGAACATCCGGCCACCACGATTCAACCACTGGGTGCGCTACTGCGCGATGCCGCCTCGAGCGACGTGGAAGAAGTTTGCAATGCGCTGACCAAGAGGTTCTTTCGTCGCGCTCTGCGCGATCGTGGCTTGATCTGCCGACGCGACTGCCTCAGATCCCGCTCTGCCACGAAGCTGCCATGCGGATGCCTCCGACGACAAGGCCTGGAGTTCGGCCTCGGTCAGCCCGCTCGGGTGGCTTTGCTTGAACGTCGGGTCCGTGGGCGCGCTGGCGAAGACGGGCTTGTTCAGATGCCACGCCTCGCCCGGCGCCGAATACGACTGGAATACGCGCTCTGGCAGCCCATTCGGATTATCCTGCCGCCACGCCGAGGTTGCATTGTCGAAGGCGGGATTGGCGATCGCCGGCCGATCGTAACCGCCATTGAAGTAGGCATACGATTCGCCGGTGAACGGGTTCATGCTGCTGTCGTCCGCGCGCGCAATGCCGGACGCGCCAACGACAAGCCCGGCGGCCAGAACAATTCTCTTTATCAGTGTGTGCACATTTCCAGTCATAACGATTCCTTTCGCAATTGGTGACAAGGCGGAGCCCATCGGATTCGATACTCGCGCCTGTGGACACTATGAAGCCGGCCACATTGGCCAGGCATTGGCGGATTATCAAGTTCCGTTAATCCGCCGGCGCCCACCATTCCGCCTTGTGCCAAAAGCTCACGCCGTCACGCGTCCTTCGTCTTTTGATCGAGGTTCTCGAGGACGATCGGCCAGGCCTGTTGGTGCTGGTCCCGCGACTGCGCGTCGTAGAAACCCGCGTGCGTGAGACGCAGATGAGTCCCCGCGCCATGGGGCGCCAATTCGACGGTGACGACCGTTTCCGCGCCCCTGGTGCCTTCCTTTCCGGTCACCCCACGTCAGCTCGACCAGCCGGTCGCGCTCCAATCGCATGAACCGGCCGTAGTGGGGATGGCGCTGCGCTTCACGCTGTTCCTCGAACTTGTGCGCCGTCTCGAAAAAGAAGACGCCATTGACCTTCGCGTCCATGAGCACCGACCCCGGCGCCGCAAACCAGCGATCGAAATGCCTGGTCCATGCGGCAAACAGGACGTGCGGGGGAGCGCTCATGACGCGCTCGACGGTCAAATGGAACGGTCGGGTGGAAAGATCGGGCAGGGTGACGGGTTGGGGCATGATTCGCTCAAGTAGCGATGAGGATGAACCGGTGCGTCACGGGTGTCATTGAAGGTGCGCCGCGCGCGCTCTGGCGAGATGGCGCTATCGCACTGCATGAAAGACGCCGGATCAACAGCGGCGGCGCCAATGGCACGCTATTCTGCGGTAGCCGATCAAAGGATACAACTCGGCAGCGATACTAGGCACGATGCAGCTTAATGCCTAAAATCGCAGTCGCCCCCGCCGAGGTCATCCCACGCGCCCGACGACGCGTGTGCAAAACCCGAACCAGTCGGAAAACGAAAATGACTTCTGAGCGTCACGCTTACGTCCATGTTTTGCTGCCGGGCATGCACGCGGTATTCGAAGTCCTGCGCAACGATGGCGCGGAAATCGCGCGCGTGGTTGCGCCTGCGGCCGACGACCGACTGGCGCTCGCGGCGCAGGAATCCGGCGTGCCCGTGCACTTGCTCGAAAATCCCAAGAACGTGCCTGGGAGTGCGATCGCCGAAGGGACGGATCTCATCGTGGCTGCGCACACCCACGCACGGGTCAGCAGGGAGGCGCTGGCGCGTTCGCGCCTCGGTGGCGTTGGCTATCATCCTTCGCTGCTGCCACGGCATCGCGGTATCGCTGCCGTGGAATGGACGATTCTGGAAGGCGATCCGGTAGCGGGAGGCTCGGTCTATCACCTGGCTGACACCATGGATGCGGGCGCCGTCGCCGCGCAGGATTGGTGCTTTGTCGTAAAGGGCGAGACGGCGCGCGAATTGTGGGAACGCGCATTGGCACCGATGGGTCTCGATCTCCTGACGCGGGTCGTTCGCCATGCCCGGCAGCACGGCGAAGTCCCCGCGCACCCGCAGGACGAGCGATTTGCGACCAAAGCGCCGATGATTCGCAGGAGCGTTTCTCTAACAGAACAAGGAAGATCGACGATCACATCGCTCGTGGCTACAGTGATGGGTCCCGATCGTCCCGGAATCGTCAGTCTGTTGTCGGAACAGGCGCAGGGCTTCGGCGCCAACTGGGCCGGAAGCCGCATTGCGACCCTCGCCGGCCAGTTCGCCGGACTGGTGCATTTCGAAGTGCCTCCACCGAACGCCGAGCCGCTGGCCGCCGCCCTGAGGAAATTGGAGCCGTCGGGCGTACACGTCGTCATCGCCAAGAAGGAGCAGATCCCGGTTCCCGCCGGACGCCGCGCGGTCAAGCTCGAATTGGTCGGGCACGATCGGCCGGGGATCGTTCGCGAATTGTCCGGAAGTCTTGCGAGGCGCCGCGTCAGCATCGAGGACCTCCACACCGAGATCATCGACGGCAGCACGCCCGCCGAACAGCTGTTCAAGGTCAAGGCATTTCTCCTCGTGCCGGAGACGGTTCCGAACGATGAGCTGCGGCGCGCACTGGAGCCGCTCATGAAGGAGATGACGGTCGACATCGCGCTCGGAGAAACTGCAGCCGGCACCTGACTTGCGAAGCTGGTGAAGAGAGTTTCGCAGGGCCGAATTTATTCGGCCGCGCCGTTGGCATGGGACAATGTGCGAATGAATTCGCACCTGCGAGAACCCTGGTGATGTCCGCCTATTCCGTCGACCCGGACATCACCGTCGCTTCGACCATCGACAGCGCGTTCTATAGCGACGAGGCGACGTACGCGTTGGCGCGAGAGCGCATCTTCGCCCGGACCTGGCAATGGATCGGCGATCTCGCGGACGTTTCCGAATCCGGGTCGCTGTCCCCGCGCGAGCTCTTGCCCGGACTGCTCGACGAGCCGCTGCTGCTTTCGCGCGACGGCGCGGGCACGTTGCGCTGTCTGTCCAACGTATGCACGCACCGCGGCAACATCCTCGTGCGCTCACCGTGCACCCAAGTCGAGCAGATCCGCTGCGGCTATCACTCGCGTCGCTTCGATCTTTCCGGACGCATGACCTTCATGCCGGAATTCGCGGACGCCAAGAACTTTCCGTCGGCCTCCGACAACCTGCCGCAGGTTCCCTTCGCCGCCTGGGCGAATCACGGTTTTGCCGCACTCGATCCCGCCGCGCCGCTCGAAGCATTTTTCGGCGATATTCTGACGCGCCTGCCGCCGCTGCCGGTCGAATACTTTCGCCTCGATCCCGCGCACAGCCGCGACTACGCGATCAACGCGAACTGGGCGCTATACGTCGAGAATTATCTCGAAGGCTTCCACATCCCTTTCGTTCACGCCGGTCTCAACCGCGTCGTCGATTACGGCAGTTACGCGGACGCGCTTTTCCGCTACGCAACACTACAGCTCGCGATGGCGAAAGACGGCGAAGCCGCGTTCGATCTCCCAGCGAGCGCGGCCGATCAGGGCCGGCGCGTTGCTGCGTATTACGCCTGGATCTTCCCCAATCTGATGCTCAACTTCTACCCTTGGGGGTTGTCGCTCAATCGGGTTGTACCGGAGGCGATCGACCGCACGCGCATCGAGTTCCGCGCGTACGTGGGAGACGAAGCCAGGCTCGGACAGGGCGCCGGCGGAGCGCTGCATCAAGTCGAGCTGGAGGACGAGGCGATCGTGGAAGCCGTGCAGCGCGGTGTGCGCTCACGTTTCTACCGCAAAGGCCGCTATTCGCCTGCGCGCGAGCGTGGAACGCATCATTTCCACCGCCTGCTGTGCAAGTTCTTGCAGACTCCGGTGAGGCAACGCCGTAGCCTGGGCTGACCCCGGGCTTGATGCGGGGGATGCCCGGGACGGGGAGTAATTGCGATTCGGTCCCGGGCATCGCACTTCGGGTTCAGCCCGGGTACGCACTGCTACCATGGCGTCCCCGGGCATCGCCATTCGGCTCAGCCCGGGCTACACATTTATGGCGATCCTCGACTGGCTCCCTGCCGCGATCCGGGAACGCTCGCGCATCCGCGAGCTGGCGGCAGGCGAGACGCTGTTCCGGCAGGGCGACAAGGCGATCGCCATTTTCGAGCTTGAGCGCGGCCGGCTGCGACTTGTTCGCAACACGGTCGCTGGCCATCCCGTGGTGCTGCATACGGCGCGAGCAGGCGAGTTGTTCGCCGAGGCGGCGTTGTTTGCCACTGTCTATCACTGCGACGCCGTTGCGGCCGTTGCTTCTCTGGTGCGCATCTATCCGAACCGGGACCTGCTTTCGGCTTTCCGCGCCGAGCCATCGCTCGGGGAGCGCTTCATGGCGGTCCTCGCGCAGCAGATCATTTCGCTTCGCGCCCGCCTCGAGGAGCGGAACATTCGCTCCGCGCGCGAGCGCGTTCTGCATCACCTTGCCTTCGCTGTCGGTCCAGACGGACGCACGATGCCGCTCGAAGGCACGTTGATGGACCTCGCGGCGGAAATCGGCCTGACCCAGGAAGCGCTCTACCGCACGCTCTCTGAGCTGGAGAAGGAGGGCGTTATTCGCCGAAGCCGCGCCGCCATCGCACTGCGAAAGATTCGTCGGCCATGATCCAGATCATATGCGGCGCCGGGACGGCAGCGTAATGTCGGCAGCGTTAACATCCAGCAGAGGCTGCCATGAAAGCTTATACGTCAAAAGTTTGGTTCGCAGCAGCGGCGGTGATGGCCGGCGCGGTCATGCTTGCATTCGCGCCAGAGCTCCGCGCTGCGTCGCCGGCCGACGGCCAGCCCGCGACGCCTGGGATGATGGATCACGGCGGCGCGGCGGCGACGATGGATCACGCGAAGCCGTTCGACGGTGACATGCGCGCGGTGATGCAGCATCATGAGCAGATGATGCAGATGATGGCGCGCATGCACGGCCGAGTGATGCAAGGCGGGGTGCCCACTTTGCCCGGACAGGACGCCTTCGGCGCCATACAGGAAGTCGTCCGCGTGCTCGAGTCCGACCCCAAGACCGACTGGTCGAAAGTCGATCTCGAAGCGCTACGCCAGCACCTCATCGACATGAACGACGTGACGCTGCAGGCTGATGTCGCAACCAAACCAGTCGACGGCGGGCTGGAGGTCGCCGTCACCGGCTCCGGCCGCACGCTCGCCGCGATCCAGCGTATGGTTCCGGCGCACGCCGCTGAGATCAACGGGCTCAACGGTTGGAGCGCGAAAACGGCGCCGCTCGACAACGGGGTCCTGCTCACCGTCACAGCCGGCGATCCGAAGGAAGTCCAGCGTATCCGCGGCTTGGGCTTCATTGGCATCCTCGTGAGCGGCTCGCATCATCAGCCGCACCACCTGGCGATGGCAAAGGGCGAATTTGCGCATAGTGTGCAGGCCGACCATGCGCAGCATGCGCACTGACGTGCGCTGAGCGACGTAGCCCGCAATGAAGTGAACGACTCCCGGAAGCGGCGCCGGGGTATCGCGCTGCGCGCCTAACCACCCCCGGGCATCGTCGCTTCGCGACTCAGCGGCGTAGCCTGGGCTGAGCGAAGCGATGCCCGGGTTAACGTGAGAGGAAGACGCCCGCCCCGGGCTTCGCGCTGCGCGCTCAACCCGGGCTACGCGCGACGTCGTAATACTTCCACTGGTGGCGGAAAAAGGGGTTCTGCTTGTAGCCTTTGAGCCATGGCTGCGCGACGACGTTGGCGTAGGCGTTGATGCCGAGCAGCCACGGCGTGTAATTCAGCACCAGCTCGGTCATCTTGCGATACAGCGCGGTGCGCTCGGGACCGTCGGGCAGGAGCAGCGCCGCCTCGTACGCCTGGTCGTACGCGGGCAAGCGGAAGCGAGCGTCATTCTGCGTACCGACCGTCTTGCTGTAGAGCGGCGTCGAGAACGGCTCCGGATCCGGCACGGCGCTTATCCACGACAGCCCCCACATCTGCAACTGGCCGGCTTCCGACATCTTGTTGAGCTCGGGCCACTTCTGGATGAAAAACGTGATCCGGATGCCGATCGCATCCATGCTCTTTTTCCAGAGTTCGTTTTCGTTGCGGTCGGACGCGTCCGGCGTCGATGCCTTGGTGATCACGAGCGCTCTGCCGTTAGGCGTCTCGCGGTAGCCGTCGCCGTCGCGGTCCTTGTACCCGAACTTGTCGAGCAGCGCGCGCGCCGCCGCCGGATCGTACCGATTCTTCGCAGCGAACGTTGGATCGTGCCCGGGAATTCCCGGCGGCACGAGCTGCGAGGCGAGCTTCCCCTGACCGTAGCGCAGCACGTCAATCTCGGCCTGGCGGTCGTAGCCCATCGCGATCGCGCGGCGCAGCGCGATTTTCTCCGGCGTATAGCCGCCGACGACCGGATCATCCAGGTTGAAGAACGTGAACGATATCGATGGCTCGATCTGCCGGTGCAGCACCACGCCGCGCTTTGCATATGCCGGCAAGAGAGCATCCTTGGCGAGCACATTGGCAGCGAGCGAGCGCCGCAGCTCGAGGTAGTCCAGCGCGCCGCTGTCGAAGGAGAGCAGGCGCGGCGAATCCTCTTCGATGACGCTGATCTCGACGCGGCCGACGATCGGCAGCTTCTTGCCGGCGTTGTCGCGCGCAACTCCCGCATCGCCCGGCTCGCTGCCGACACCGGGAACAGGATACGTCTCGTCGCGGTAACCGGGGTTGGCCTCGAGCACGATCTTCTGCCCGCGCACCCAGTCTTTCAGACGGTACGGGCCGGTGCCGACCGGATGCTCCATGACGCGATTCGACGCGTCCTTGTGCGCCTCGACCACTTCGCGTGCGACCGCGGCGAGCCCGTCGTAACTGAGCCAGTGCTGGAACGAGTAGTAGGGCGTGTTGAAGCGTATGCGCAACGTATAGCGGTCGAGCGCCTGCAACCCTTCGATCTTCGCGTCGTAGTCGAAGCGGTCGGCCTTGCGCGCACGCTCCAGGACCTCGTCGAGCCCGACGAGGCGACGGTCGAAGAGATAGAGCCAATACGAGCGCAGCTTCGGATCGAAGACGCGCTTGATGCTGTAAACGTAGTCTTCCGCGACGAGCTCGCGCTTCTTGCCCTTGAACGCCGGATCGTCGGCGAAGTAGATGCCCGGCCGTACCTTCACCGTGAACGTGCGCCCGCCGTCGGTGATCTGCGGCATGCCCTCGGCGGTGTTGGGCACGAGGCGCACCGGGCGAGCGAAATAGTCATAGGTGTAGAGCGGATCGAAGATCGCGTGGCAGACCTCGAAGGAATACGAATCGTAGACCGCCTGCGGATCGAAGCCGTTTTCCGCGACCGGAATCGCGACGTGAAGCGTCTTCCTCATGTCCGCGGCATGCGCGCCGAGCGCGAGCGACACTACCGCGATTGCGGCGCCGAGGGCTTTCATTGCGCCGCCGTAGCCCGGGTTGAGCCGAAGGCGAAACCCGGGTCCGCATAACGCAATCCGAAACGAGAGTGTGCGAGCGATCATTGCCGGCCCCGGGCTTCGCTGCGCTCAGCCCGGGCTACGTGCTGCGGCGAGCGAGAAATTCTCGCAATCGTGCGACGCCGTCGAGCAGCCGTTCCTCGCTGGCGGCGAAGCACCAGCGCACGAAACCTTGGCCTTCCGGACCGAAGGCGCTGCCGGGTGCGAGACCGAGCCGCGCCTCTCGCACGAGCCGCTTGCAGAATTCCAAGCTGTCGGTCACGCCGGCGACGCGGAAGAAGACGTACATCGCGCCCGACGGGGAGGCGACTGCAATGCCCTTGGTGGCCGCCAGTTGCCCGACCAGAAAATCGCGCGCGGCGCGGAAGCGCGCGAGGGTGTGCTGCACGGTCGGCTCGCCCTCGGTGATCGCTATCACGCCCGCGCGTTGGACGAACACGGGCGCGCAGGAGGTGTTGTATTCGATGAGCTTGCCCAGATCGGGCATCAGCGCCGGCGGGGCGACGATCCAGCCCAGCCGCCAACCGGTCATAAGCCATGCCTTGGAAAAGCTGTTGGTGCTCACCACGCGGTCGGCCGGATCGGCGAGATCGAGGAAGGACGGCGCGCAGTTGCCGCCAGCGTAATACAGCCGCTCGTAGACATCGTCGGCGATGATCCAGATGCCGTGTTGGCGGCAGTGCGCGAGAATCGCCTCCTGCGTTTCGCGCTCGAGCGCCCAGCCAGTGGGATTGTTCGGCGAATTGATCAGCAGCACGCGCGTTCCAGGAGTGAGCGCAGAGAGCAGGCGAGCGGTGGCTAGGGCCCAGCCCTTGTCGCCGAATTGCAGCCCGACGCGCACGACTTCCGCACCGAGGATCTTGGGGATTTCGGTGAGATTGGGCCATAGCGGCGTGACGCAGACGACCCGGTCGCCGGGGCTGACGAGCGCCTCGACGGCGAGCATCAGCGCATTCATGCCCGACGACGTGACCGCAACGTTGCCGGCAGTCACCGGACGATGTAGCCGCGCGAGGTAACCGGCGATCGCCTCGCGCAGCTCGGGGATGCCGAAGTTCTGCGTGTAGAAGGTCTCGCCCGCCGCGATCGAAGCGACCGCCGCGTCGCGGATGTACGCCGGGGTCACCTCGTCGGGCTCGCCGAACCAGAACGGCAGGATGTCGGGATCGCCCATGCCGGCGTTGGCGACTTCGCGGATCTGCGAGGCGACCAGCGCGCGCACCGCGCTGCGGGCATGCAGATCGTGCGTGACGGGAGCGCGGTCGTTCATCGGTTCGGGTCAGAGATGATTTTACGCGACAATGCGCTCTCCGGCCTGATTCCTCGAGCCAAAATCGTCTCTTACCCCGTGAAGGTCTACGGCATCGTCAACTGCAACACCGTGAAAGCCGCGCGCGCCTGGCTCGAAAAGCGCAAGCTCGGCTACGAGTTCGTCGACTTCAAGAAGACACCGCCGACGGAGGAGCTGCTCGCGCGCTGGTGCGCGACGTTCGGCTGGGAGAACGTGCTCAACCGCCGCGGCACGACCTGGCGCCTCCTGGCGCCTGCAGCGCAGGCACGCGTAAAGGACGAGAAGAGCGCGATCGCGCTGATGCGCGAGAAGCCGACGGTGATCAAGCGCCCCGTCGTCGAGTCCGGCAAGACGCTGCTGAGCGGATTCGACGAAGCGGAGTACGCGAAGAAGCTGTAGCCCGGGCTGAGCGTAGGGAAGCCCGGGCTACGGAGCCTCCTTCACGCGCACCGGCGCACACATGTCGACGATGTCGGGGCCATAGCCCTCGGCGCAAGCGGTGGCGCGCTCGGCGCTACCACTGGCCGAAGAAAACGCCGGCTTGCTTGTGCGCGGCGGTGCCGGCCTCGACCGCATCGTCGGTGACGGTGACGCGGCGCTTGAGCTGCATGAACCACGCCAGTAGGCGCTCGCGCATTTCGCGGCGAACCGCCTCGTGTCCGGAATCGTCGCCGAGGTCGTCGAATTCATCCGGATCGGCCGAAACGTCGAAGAGCTGCGGCCGGAAGTCGTGCCAGTGCACATATTTCCACCGATCGGTGCGCACCATCCAGGCGCGGCACGCGTCGGGCGCGCGGCCTAGTATGCGGCGCGCCTCGCGGTAACCGTAGTCGAGCTCGGAGAACACCGCGTCGCGCCAGCTCGAGACATCGCCCCCGCGCAGCAGCGGCAGCAGCGAGCGGCCCTCGACGCGTTCGCTCGCCGCCGGCAACCCGAGCGCGTCGAGAAATGTCGGTACGAGATCGATCGCCTCCACGAAACGGGACTCGACGCTGCCACGCGTTGCGTCGGCCGCCGTGTCGGGATCGTACACAATCAGCGGAACGCGCTGGATCACATCGTGGAAGTGCTCCTTCTCGCCGAGCCAGTGATCGCCGAGATAATCGCCGTGGTCGGAGGTGAAGATGATCAAGGTGTCGTCGAAGCGGCCCAGCGCGTCGAGCGCCTCCCACACCCGTCCAAGGTGATCGTCGATCTGCTGCACGAGTCCCTGGTACGCGGGACGAACCGCGCGCCACACTTCGTCGCGCATGAAATTCGCGCATTCCTCCTGCTGCCGGTACGCGGCGAGCACGGGATGCTCGTTCTCGAGCTCGCCTCGTTCGCGCTTGACCGGAGGGCACTGTTCGATCGAATACCGCGCGTGATAAGGCGCCGGTGCGATGTAGGGCCAGTGCGGCTTGACGTAGGAGAGGTGCAGCACCCACGGCCGGTCGCGCTGCGCCCGGAGAAAATCGAGGGCGCGATCGGTCGTGTAAGCGGTTTCCGAGTGCGCTTCGGCGATGCGCGCGGGCAATCCGGCGTTACGCATGTTCCAGCCGGACACGACCCGGCCGCGCCCGTCGATCGCGCTGATCACGTAATCGGTCCACGGATCGGCGCTGTCGTAGCCGCGAGCGCGCAACCACGCCGCGTACGCGCCTCCAGGCTCCGGCTGATGGCCGTCGTGGCGGTCGAGCTCGGCGAATCCGCCCGCGCCGAGCAGGCGACCGAGGGCGCTGTCGCCGTCGAGTGTGAGGCGCGCAAGGCCCGCGTCGTCGCGCATCACGTGCGTCTTGCCGGCGAGGACCAGCGTGCGTCCCGCATCGCGGACATACTCGCCCAGCGTGATCTCGCCCACCGACAGGGGAACGCGATTCCAGGTCGCGCCGTGGCTTGCTACGTAGCGTCCGGTGTAGAACGACATGCGCGATGGGCCGCACACGCCCGATTGCACGAAGGCGCGCTCGAAGCGCACGCCGCGGCGCGCGAGCGCGTCGAGATTGCGCGTCGCCAGATGCGGATGACCATAGCAACCGAGGTGATCGGCGCGCAGCTGGTCGCACATGATGAACAGGATATTGCGCACCGCGGCCATGCTTGTCCCTCACGCCAGCCTGCGACGGCTGCGAGAAACAGCCCTTGGCGCGTCGGCCTCATGCGGGTCCTCGCTGTTATACTTCGCCCGCGCTCGAGCGGCAACTCGCGCAAGCGCTTTTTCGTGTTCTCCTTCATCCTTCGGCTTTTGGCAATCGTGGTCTGCGGCGGTGCAGGCGGAGTGTTGGCATGGTGGCTCGTGTTCTCGCTCGGCTGGACGGGTGTGGGCGGCGCGATCGCTGCGGCCTTCTTCGGCATGGTCCTGGCGACGCTGCTGTGGGCCGGCGGCATCGCGCTGGCCAACGCCCTTCAACGCCGCCGATAGCCGCGGCGATCGTCAGCGTCGCTCTGCCCCTGGCCCGCGCTTTGCGGTGATCGGCGGCTTTTCCGTCCCGCCCGCTCCGGCAAGCGCGGCCGCGCGCAGCGCCGAACGCGCCGTTGGGCTGCAGCTCCCAGTGCAACGAGTCTTAGATGCCAACGCGGCTGACGACCGCGCGCACGAGATCCGGGAGCTGGACGAGTGTGGCGCCCATGAGCAGCCCGCCGTTGCTGCCGCCCATGATCGCGGCCTTCGCCGGGCGTGTATTTGCGGTCGATCAAGAGCTGCAGCGACGCCGCGAAATCGTCGAACACGTTCTGCTTGTGCGTCAGATTGCCGGCACGGCCGCGAATTCTACATGCACCGCCGGCGCCGCGAAGCTTCGGCGCCGCCGCGACAATCGGAGATAATAGCGGCCGCCCTCATCGCTGCAACCCATCGTGACCGTCCCGCGCTTTCTGCCGCTCTATTTCAGTTTTGCGGCCGCGTACGTGCTGTCGTACACCTACCGCACGGCCAATGCGGTCATCTCGCCGGAGCTCAGCGCCAGCTTGAACATCGGCGCGTCGTCGCTCGGACTGTTGACCAGCGCGTATTTCGTCGCGTTCGCGGCGATGCAAATTCCGGCCGGGATGCTGCTCGACCGCTACGGCCCGCGGCGAGTCGAGCCGATCCTGTTGACGGTCGCTGGTTGCGGTGCGCTCGCGTTCGCGGCCAGCGACGATCTTGCCGGACTCGCAATCGCTCGCGCGCTGATCGGCGCGGGCGTCTCCGTCTGCCTCATGGCGCCGCTCAAGGCGATCGCGACCTGGTATTCGGCGGAACGGCAAGCGTCGCTCGCCAGCTGGATGATGGTCGCCGGCGGCATCGGCGCCTTGCTATCGACCGCGCCGCTCGCCGCCGCGTTGACGCTGCTCTCCTGGCGCGGAATCTTCGTCGCGCTGGCGGTGGCGACCTTCGCCGCTGCGCTTTGCATCCTCTGGATCGTGCCCGACACGCCTCTCCATTCGCGCGTGACCGGATGGAAGGACCAATGGGCGGGAGTGAAGAACGTATTCGGCAGTGCACGTTTCTGGTGGGTCGCGCCGCTCGGGGCGATCGCCATGGGCTCGTTCATGGCCATCCAGGGACTGTGGTCGGTGCCGTGGCTGATGGACGTCAATGGCTACAGCCGCACGGTTGCTGCCGATCATCTGCTCGTCGTCGGAATCGTCATTCTCGGCGGCTACCTTGGTTTGGGCTTCTTCGCCACCGTGCTCAGGCGCTACGGGATAGGCGCGCGGCACCTGCTTGCGGCCGGCTTCGGTTTGCACATACTGATGTTGGCACTGATCGTCATGCAGGCGCTGCCGTCGACGTATTTGGCGTGGGCGCTGTACGGTCTGGGCTCCGCGGTGAATATTCTCGGCTTCACGGTCATAGGCGAAGGTTTTCCTCCGGAGGTGGCGGCACGCGCCAATACCGCGCTCAATCTGCTGATGTTCACCAGCAGTTTCGCGACGCAATGGGGCATCGGCGTCGTCGTCGATGCGGCGCGGGCGGCGCTGGGTATCGACATCGCGAGCGCGCTGCGGCTGGCATTCGCGCTCGTACTCGCCGCCGATGCGCTCGCGCTCACCTGGTTCGCGCTCGGTTGGCGCCGGCATGCCCTCGTCGCGCCGCGAATGCGCGTCGTTGCATGACGAACGTGCGCGAGCTCCTCGACGAGGCGGCCACTCGCGCCGCGGCGGGAGCCATCGACGACGCGCTCGCCGCGTACGCCGCCGCGCTTGCGCACTCACCGCAGCTCGCCGAAGCGCACTATAACGTCGCGGCGCTGCGCCTCAAGAAGGGCGATCTCGCCGGCGCGGAAGCGAGCCTTCACGAGGTGGCCAGGCTCAGGCCGGACTGGCCGCAAGCGTTCCTCGGGTTCGGGCATCTCTACTTCCGGCAAGGCAGGTTCGAAGATGCGGAGCGGGCGTTCGAGCGCGCAGCGCTGCTCGCGCCGGAATCGGTCGAAGCGCTGTTCAATCAGGCGAAGGCGCTCGATCGGCTGGGGGGCTGGGCCGAAGCGTTGCCGCTCTTGCGCCGGGCGCGAACGCTCGCGCCGGAAAACGAAGAGATCTGGGCAGCACTGCGGGGTCATTTGCTGCTTTTCCATCGCCACGACGAAGCATTCGAGGATTTCCGCGCGTTCGAGCCTCATGCAAAGCTCTCGGCGCCCGTGGTGATCGCCGGCCTGATATCGGCGCGCATCGCGCCCGGCACGCAATACGAAGACAAGTATGTGCCCCTGGCGGTCAACTGGCCATACGGACGCGGTGAGGCGCGCTATGCGGGTGCTGCCGCGGCGCACGCGGAGTATTTCGACGTGCCGCGCACGGCACTCAAGCGCCTGTATGAAACTCATAATCGGCTGCGCCAGGAAGAGCGGGCGGGTATCGGGGATCTCGCACCGCCTCGTGTGAACCGATCGCCGCCGATTCGCATCGGCTATCTGTCGGCCGACTTTCGCAACCATGTGATGGGGCGCCTGATGCTGGACGTGTTGCGCCGGCATGACCGCGCCCGGTTCAGGGTGCATGCGTATTCGATCGGGAAGCGTGAGCTCGAAGACGATCTGACTACGGAGTTTCGCGCCTGCTGCGACGGTTTCGTACGACTTGACGATCTCGACAATCTCGGAGCCGCACAAAGGATCGACGCGGACGAGCTGGATCTGCTGGTCGATCTGATGAGCCGCTCGGGCTCATCGCGGCCGGGCATTCTGCTCTACAAACCCGCACCCGTGATCATCACGCATCTGGGGGCGCACGGGCCGGTCGGCCTGCAGCAGATCGACTTCAAGCTCAGCGATCGCTACGCCGATCTGCCCGACGCCGGCGAGTACCAGATCGAAACACCCCTGGCAATGGACTGTTGTGTGCTGCCGCTGCGCCGCGTGACTCCGGCGGCGCCGACGATCTTGCGCGAAGAAATCGGGCTCGATCGCGACACCGTCGTGTTCGGCGTCTTTGTAGGGTTGCGGAAGCTCTCGTCGCGCTGTCTGCTCCTGTGGCGCACTATTCTCGAGCGGGTACCGCAGAGCGTGCTGGCGTTCTCACCGAGCCGCCAGGCCGAGCGGGCGCTCTACCTGCGACGCATGCAAAGCTTCGGCATTCCGGGCGAGCGGATCTCGTTTATTCCGCGGACGATGGACGATGCCGCCGATCGCGCGCGTTATCGGCTCATCGACATCGTCCTCGATACGCTCCCCTACACCGGCGGCGATACGACCGCGGCTGCGCTCGACATGGGCATCCCAGTGGTAACCCGCGTCGGCGAGCGCGCTGCCGAGCGCATGACGTATAGCCTGCTTGCGCATCTTGGCGTAACGGAGACGGTCGCGAGCACGGACGAAGATTACGTCGCGATCGCCTGCCGGCTCGCAGACAATGCTGCCTACCGCGCAGTGATTGCCGCCGCGATCGTGGCCAGACTTTCACCGTCCGGCGTGGCTGACTTCGAAGCTTACACGCGCGCGCTCGAAACAGCGTACGAGCGCGCCCTCGCGCTCAAGCTCGGCTCTGTAAACTGAACCCAGACCATGCATCTGCACATCCTCGGCATCTGCGGCACCTTCATGGGCGGCCTCGCCGCGATCGCGCGCGAGGCCGGCCACGCGGTGACCGGTTGCGACGCCAACGTCTATCCGCCGATGAGCGAGCAGCTTGCAGCGCTCGGCATCGAATTGATCGAGGGCTACGAGGCGGCGCAGCTCGAGAACGTCGCCAGGAACGCCGACGTGTTCGTCATCGGTAACGCCATCACGCGGGGCAATCCGCTGCTCGAATCGATCCTCGACAGCGGACGACCCTATACCTCGGGGCCGCAATGGCTGTCCGAGACCGTACTGCGCGAGAAGTGGGTGCTGGCGGTCGCCGGCACGCACGGCAAGACGACGACGACCGCTCTGCTGGCGTGGATTCTCGACCAGGCGGGGCTCGATCCCGGATTTCTGATCGGCGGCGTCGCCATCGACCTCGGCGTGTCGGCGCGGCTCGGCGACGGCCCGTTCTTCGTGATCGAGGCCGACGAATACGATACGGCGTTCTCGGACAAGCGCTCGAAGTTCGTGCATTACCGGCCACGCACGGCGATCCTGAACAATCTCGAATACGACCACGCCGACATCTTTCCGGATCTCGCCGCGATCGAGACGCAGTTCCATCACCTCGTGCGCACGATACCGCGGCGTGGCAGGCTGATCGTCAATGGCAACGACGACAACCTGGAGCGCGTGCTGGCTCATGGCTGCTGGAGCGAAGTCGAACGCTTTCGCGTCGCCGACGTGCCCGGTACGGGTGCGGACTGGACGATCGCGGCAGACGGCGCGATCAAGCACGGCAGAGCGCCGCAGGGCACGCTTTCGCCCTTTGCGCTCGGCGGCCGGCACAATCAGTTGAACGCGCTGGCAGCGATCGCGGCGGCGCGCCACGTAAGCGTGCCGGTGCGCGAGAGCCTCGCCGCGCTCGCCGCGTTCAGCGGCGTGAAGCGGCGGATGGAATTGCGCGGCACGGTCGGCGGCATTGCGGTATACGACGATTTTGCGCATCACCCGACCGCGATCGCGGCGACGCTGGAAGGCCTGCGCCAGGAAGTGGGCAAGGCGCGCATCCTCGCCGTGCTCGAGCCGCGCTCGAGCACGATGAAGCGCGGCACGATGAAGGACGCGCTCGCGGGCAGCCTCGAGGCCGCCGATCTCGTGTTCTGCTATGCGGCGAACCTGAGCTGGGACGCCGCGGCATGGTTGCAACCGCTCGGTGACCGCGTGCACACGAACGCCGATCTCCCCGCGCTCACCGACGCGATCGCCGCCGCGGCGCGGCCGGGCGACCACATCGTGATCATGAGCAACGGGGCGTTCGGCGGCATCCACGACAAGCTGCTCGCGCAGCTCGCGAACGCGGCCCCGAATATTCCCTCGAGGCAGACCGGCTAGCGCGGTGCAGACTTGCGGATCGTTTATTTGCACGGCTTCAACAGCGGGCCGGCCTCGATCAAGGGGCGGCAGCTTGGCGATGCCATTGCCGCTTTGCCCGAAGCCGCGCGGCCGGAATACTATCTGCCGCAACTTGCGCATCGGCCGGCGGAGGCGATGCGCACGGTGTGCCGCTGGGCCGACGCCGGAGATCACGATCATCTGACTTTCGTCGGCAGCTCGCTTGGCGGCTTTTATGCGACGCATCTCGCGGAAGCGTATGGCGCGAACGCCGTGCTGATCAACCCCGCGGTTCATCCCGACCGCGATCTCGCGCCTTATCTCGGAGCGCAGCGCAACCCCTATACCGGCGAGGCGTACGAGCTCACGGTCGAGCACTTTGCCGAGCTCTCCGCTTTCAAAGTGGCGCGCATCGCGCGGCCGCGGCGCTACCTGCTGTTGGTGCAGACAGGAGACGAGGTGCTCGACTACCGCGTCGCTGTCGCGTTCTACGCCGGCGCGTGGCAGTTCGTGCAGGGTGGCGGCGATCACGCGTTCCATGACTTCGCGGCGCAGATTCCGGTTATCCTGCGCTTCGCCGGTGTCGATCCGGCAGCGGTGGAACGGCAACGCAGCTTGGGCTTTGTAGCCCGGGCTAAGCGAAGCGATGCCCAGGACTCACGCCCGGGCTAAGCCCTTCGACAAGCTCAGGACAGGCCCTTCGACGAGCTCAGGACAGGCTTCGCGATGCCCGGGATTCACGTCGATGCGAAGCGCCATCCCGGGCTTCGCGCTTCGCGGTCAGCCCCGGCTACGGCTCGATCCACCCCCTACGACTTGTGTAGATCCGCCTGAAAGCGCTCATGCTTCTCGCCACATCCGCAGCAAACGCTTCCGGCAGCGACCAGCGCCAGTCGCTCTGGGGCGCGACCGCGGCGCCCGCGCCCGCCACCGCGACGCTCGAAGGCCGCGCCGAGGCGGACGTAGTCGTCGTCGGCGCGGGCTATACGGGGCTTTCCTGCGCGCTCACGCTCGCCGAGGCGGGCCACGCGGTCATCGTGCTCGAAGCGAGCGAGGTCGGACACGGTGCGTCGGGCCGTAACGGCGGACAGGTGATCCCCGGACTCAAGCACGATCCCGACGATCTCGTCGCGCGCTTCGGTCGCGACCGCGGCGAAGCACTGGTCCGGCTGGCCGGCGGCGCGGCCGATCGCGTCTTCGCATTGATCGCGAAGTACGGCATCGATTGTGCCGCGCGACAGTGCGGCTGGATCCAGCCCGCGCACTCGGCTGCCGCGGCGCAGACGATCTTCGCGCGCGCCCGCCAGTGGTCGGCGCGCCGGGCGCCGGTCGAACTGCTCGCGGCCGATCGCCTTGCGCTGCTCCTCGGCACCGACGTCTATGTCGCGGGATGGCTCGACCGGCGCGCGGGCGCGCTGCAACCGCTTTCGTACGTGCGCGGACTCGCGCGCGCCGCGATCACGCAGGGGGCGCGCATCCATACCAGGTCGGCGGTCACGCGGATCGTCCATGAAAAGGAGGAATGGGTTGCCGCGTCAGCGCATGGCGAGGCTCGGGTGCGGCAGGTCGTGCTCGCGACCGACGCCTATTCAGGCGCGCTGTGGCCCGAGATCGTGACCAACCAGCTAATCGTCACGAGCGTGCAGACCGCGACCGCACCGCTCCCCGAGGCGCTGCGGCGAACGATCCTGCCCGGTGGAACCGTCGCCTCGGATACCCGCAAGCTTTTATACTATTTCCGCCTCGACGACGAGGGTCGCTTTGTCATCGGCGGCCGAGGTTCGGTGAGCGATACGGTGTCCGACAGCGTCTATGCAGCGTTGCGGCGCGCCGCGGCGCGCATGTATCCGCCCTTGGCGCGAGTCCCATGGCCATATCGCTGGTACGGCCGCGTGGGGCTCACGCGCGATTGGTTGCCGCATCTGGCCGAGCTGGCCCCTGGAGCCTGGGCGGCGCTCGGATATTGCGGCCGCGGCGTGGCGATGGCGACGACGATGGGCGTTCTGCTGGGCGAGGCGCTCAGGGACCGCCGCGAGCCGGCGTATCCGGTCGCGGCGCTTAAAGCCATCCCGCTGCACTCGCTGCGAGTACCACTGCTGCAGGCGGGCATCGCGTACTATCGAGCCCTTGATGCACTACGTAGCCCGGGCTGAGCGCGAAGCGCGATGCCCGGGTTCGACGCAACACGATTCGCACAGGGTCCCGGGATTCGCGAGCCCTGTCCTGAGCTCGTCGAAGGGCCTGTCCTGAGTTCGTCGAAGGGCCTGTCCTGAGCTCGTCGAAGGACTCATCCCGGGCTACACGACGATCGACGCCAAGGGAGAAATCGATGATCACGTATCGCGCGCTTGCCCGCATTCTCGCCGTTGGCGGCCTGGCTTACATTTCGCTCGCCGGTGCTCAGACGCCCACTTATAACGTCGGCTCGACGCCGACCGGTATCCCGTTCACATTCCTCGACGTCAAGACCAACACCATCCAGGGCGCCATGGTCGATCTGATCACCGCGATCGGCGACGACGCCGGCTTCAAGGTCAACGTGCAGGCGACGCCCTTCTCCGCGCTGATCCCGTCGCTCACCAGCAACAAGATCGACATCATCTCGGCGGCGATGCTGATCACGGCGCAACGCAAGGAAGTGATCGACTTCAGCGATCCGGTGTTTCCGTATCCCGAGGGCATGGTGGTCAGCGTCGACGACAACACGCCGTACAAGTCGCTCGCCGATCTCAAGGGGCAGATCGTCGGCGCGCAGGTCGGTACCGTATACATCGATTTTCTGAAGAAGAACGGCGAATTCGCCGAGGTCAAGGTCTACGATTCGCTCGCTGACATTCTGCGCGACGTGACCCTGGGCCGGATCAAGGCCGGCTTCGGCGATGCGCCGATCCTGAAGTACCAGTTGTCGCAGAACGCGAGCCTCAAGGCGAAGCTCGTGCCGACCTACGAGCCGAAGATGACGGGGAGCGTCGGTATCGGCGTGCGCAAGACCGATCAGGACCTGCTCAAGAAGATCAACGCCTCGCTCGCCAAGCTGCAGGCCAACGGTACGGTCGACAAGATCCTGGTGAAGTGGAGCTTGAAGTAGACCGGATTTTTCTTTTCCCTTGCACGCATTCCTCGCCGACGCGCGCGACTTCCTGCCGATCCTGCTGCAGGGCTGCGTCGTCACGATCGAGCTCACGCTCTGCGCGCTGGTGCTGTCCACTCTGCTGGGTTTCGTGTGGGCACTGCTGCGACTATCGCCATCGCCGGTTCTGTCGTGGCCCGCGATTGCGCTGATCACGGTCATCCGCGGCATCCCGATCATCGTGCAGCTCTTCTACATCTATTTCGTGCTGCCGGATCTCGGCATCCAGCTCTCAGCGTTCCAGGCGGGCTTCATCGGACTGGGTATCGCGTACTCGGCGTACCAGGCGGAGAACTTCCGCGCCGGCATCGAGGCGGTCGACCCGGGACAGATCGAGGCCGCGCAGTCGCTGGGGATGCGGCCGGCGCTGATCATGCGCCGGGTGATCCTCCCACAGGCGATACGCGTGTTCCTGCCGCCTTACGGCAACACCATGATCATGATGCTCAAGGACTCATCGATCGCCTCGGCGATCACCGTGGCCGAGCTCACGCGCGGCGGGCAGCTCATCGCTGCCTCGACGTTCAAGAACATGACGGTGTTCACGCTGGTCGCGCTCCTCTATCTCACGATGAGCCTGCCGCTCACTTATCTCGCGCATCGGCTCGAGCGTGCGTTCGGGCGCAGATGAGTTTGCCGATGATTTCGGTCCGCGGCGTCGGCAAGTCGTACGGCGAGCACCGCGTCCTCGATGCCGTGAGCCTCGAGGTCGCCAAGGGCGAGGTCGTATGCATCATCGGACCGTCGGGCTCGGGCAAGTCGACGCTGCTCCGCTGCATCAACGGCCTGGAGCATTACGACGAGGGCGAGATCGCGATCGACGGTGCAGCGCTGCACCGCGAGCACAAGTCCATCCATGCGCTGCGCAGCCAAGTCGGAATGGTGTTCCAGCGTTTCAATCTCTTCCCGCACCGCACCGCGCTCGAGAATGTCATGGAAGGCCCGGTGTACGTGAAGGGCGTGGCGCGCGTCGAGGCGAAAGAGCAGGCGACCGCGCTGCTCGCCAAGGTAGGCTTGGCGCAGAAGCTCGACGCCTACCCGGCGAAGCTTTCCGGCGGCCAGCAGCAGCGCGTCGCGATCGCCCGGGCGCTCGCGATGCATCCGAAGGCGATCCTGTTCGACGAGCCCACGTCCGCGCTCGATCCGGAGCTCGTCGGCGAAGTGCTCAAGGTCATGCTGACGCTGGCGCGCGAAGGCATGACCATGGTCGTCGTCACGCACGAGATGGGATTCGCTGCCGAGGTGGCGCGACGCGTCCTGTTTCTCGACCACGGCCGCGTCGTGGAAGAAGGCTCGGCGCAGCAGATCCTGGCTGAGCCCAAGCACGAGCGCACGCGCGACTTTCTGCAACGCGTGCTGAAGCCGGTGTGATGCGCGGAATTGTCGTGGCGCTGTGCGAATGAATTCGCACCTGCGAAGAACCGGATTTTCGTAGGGCCGAATTATTCGGCCACGGCGCACGCCGATGTGCGAATTACAGCTCTGCGAATCAATTCGCACATCGAAATGATTTGTAGACCACCGAATTCATTTGGCCTCGGTGGCCCAAAGATGATAGCTGCTGATTTGTGCAGCGCAGCGGGCAGAGCGCGACGGTAGAGAGTAGAATTTCATCATGTCCTGGCGAAGTTACCTCCCGCTTCATCCGTGATTCATACGCCCCGGCGTCGAGTCGGGTCGCGCACTGCCGCCGCTTCGCAATCTGCGCAGTTCGTTGGGAAGCCGCGCTCTCGCAACGGGCGGCTGCCCGAAGCGTTTGAACGACCGCGCCATCTTCGAGTCGAAGGAGCACTGCCATGAAGCCGCAAGTCCGATCCGCTCGCAACGGTACCCTGATCGCCGGCCCCGTCGGCCTGGGTGCGCCGGGCTCGTCGCTGATCGAAACCGAGCGCCGCCATGGAGCGCGCAACTACGAGCCGCTGCCCGTCGTTATGACGCACGGCGAAGGCGTCTGGCTGTGGGACGAGCACGGCCGCCGCTATCTCGATATGTTATCGGCGTATTCCGCAGTGAGTCATGGTCACGCCCATCCGCGCATCGTGCAGGCGCTGATCGCGCAGGCGCAGCGGCTCGCGGTTACTTCACGCGCGGTGCACACCGACAAGCTGCCGCTGTTTTTGAAACGGCTGACAGAGCTGACGGGACTCGACCGCGCGCTTCCCGTCAATACCGGCGTCGAAGCGGTCGAAACGTCGCTCAAAGCGGCGCGCAAGTGGGGCTATCGCGTCAAGGGCATCCCCGAGGCGAAGGCCGAGATCATCGCTTGCGAGAACAACTTTCACGGCCGCTCGATCACCATTGTCGGGTTCTCGTCGGATCCACAATATGGCGACGGCTTCGGGCCGTTCGCGCCCGGATTCAAGCTGATTCCATTCGGCGACGCCGCAGCGCTCGCAGCCGCGATCACGCCGCATACCGCGGCGTTCTTGGTTGAGCCGATCCAGGGCGAGGGCGGCATCGTCGTCCCGCCCGCGGGCTATCTCACCGAGTGTGCGCGTATCTGCCGCGAGCATCGCGTGCTCCTTCTCGCCGACGAAATCCAGACCGGCATGGGCCGCACGGGCAAGTTTCTGGCGTGCGAGCACGAAGGCGTCGTGCCGGATGGCGTCGCGCTCGGCAAGGCGCTTGGCGGCGGAATGCTCGCGGTGTCGGCGTTCGTCGCGACAAACGAAGTGATGCAGGTCTTCCGTCCCGGCGATCACGGCAGCACGTTCGGCGGCAATCCGCTCGCCGCGACGGTAGCGCTGGAGGCGCTCGCCGTGCTCTACGACGAGGGGCTGATCGAGCGCTCGGCGGAGCTTGGCGCTTACCTGCTTGCGCAATTGCAGACGATCAAGAGTCCGTTGATCCGCGACATCCGCGGACGCGGGCTCTTCGTTGGCCTCGAAGTCGACGCCCGGCGCACCGACGCGCGCACCATCGTCGATCGACTCCTTGCCCGAGGCGTGTTGTCGAAGGATACGCACGGTACCGTCGTGCGCTTCGCGCCACCGCTCACTATCACGCGCGAGGAAATCGATTGGGCGGTCGAGCGGGTGCGCGCGGTTTTCACCGAGCTCGGCAAGGGTATGCGGCGGGCGGCGTAGGTGCACGAATGCCGCGGGAGATCCACCCGTCTTCATGCGGCAGCACGCAAGTCTGACCGGCGCGTCTAGCGCACGCCGGCTGCTCGGGATCGCCGGCCTCGGGCGGTGTTTACGCGGGCATGACGCCGGTCGTGCGCTGCTTCTGGCCCGGAACCGAGGTGGCGTTGCTACGCCATCGCTACGTCATCGACCCGGCCGAAGCGACGCGCATGCGCGCCGCGGGATGGATCGAGGAGGGCGCCGTCTTCTGCGCGCTGACATAGCCAGCGCGACGGGGCAGCGCTACGATGGCGGGATGCCCAAGCCGACCCTTGCCGATAAGCTGGTTGTCGCGATCTCTTCGCGGGCGTTGTTCGACCTCTCCGCGAGCCATCTCATTTTCACCGAGCAGGGCGTCGACGCGTATCAGCGCTATCAGATCGAGCACGAAGACGAAATCCTCGCGCCGGGGCCCGCGTTCACGCTGGTCAAGAAGATGCTGCGGCTCAATCGTCCCGACAAGCAATACGTCGAGGTGATCCTGCTGTCCCGCAATTCCGCCGATACGGGCTTGCGCGTATTCAACTCGATCAAGCATTACGGGCTCGACATCAGCCGCGCGGCGTTCACCAAGGGCGAGCCAACGTCGCGCTATGTGCCGGCCTTCGGCTCACATCTTTTCCTCTCCGCCGACACCGAGGACGTCAAGCGCGCGCTCGATGACGGCTATGCCGCGGCGACGATCTTCCCCAGCGTGTACAAGAACGAGACCGACGAGCTGCGCATCGCGTTCGACGGCGATGCAGTCATCTTTTCCGACGAAGCCGAGCGCGTGTACCAGTCCGGGGGGCTGGATGCGTTCGCCAGGCAGGAGATCGCCGCGGCGCGCGACCCTTTGCCCGGCGGACCGTTCAAAAAGTTTCTGGCCGCGCTGCACCAGATCCAGTCGGATTATCCGGAAGATAAGAGCCCGATCCGCACTGCGCTCGTTACGGCGCGCGGCGCGCCGGCGCACGAGCGCGTCATCCGGACGCTACGCGTGTGGAACATCCGCATCGACGAAGCACTCTTTCTCGGCGGGCTCGACAAAGGCGAGTTCCTGCGCGCATTCGGCGCGGACTTCTTCTTCGACGATCAGCGCACACACGTCGAGTCCGCGGCGAAGCACGTCGCCGCGGGACACGTGCCGCACGGCGTGGCGAACGAGTAGCGTAACGCGGACTCGCTCCCTTCGCTTGGGATCGGAGCTAAGTCGACGAAAGCCGCCTAAAGGAGCCACGCGGGAAGAAGTGACCTGCTGCCGCCCGGTGGCGGTACGCGTCGACACTCCATACGCCGCCGCCTGCGACCGCGAAATACAGGAACACGAAGCAATATACGACGGCCAGTTCACCGTGATTGACTAGCGGGGACGCGCTCATGGGCGCATGAGCCATGAAATAGGCCGCTGCCATTTCGCCGGAAAGGACGAATGCGACCGGGCGCGTGAATAACCCGATCAGAAGCAGCAACCCGCCAACGATTTCCAGTACCCCGGCCACGCCGACCAGTGACATCAGCTGAACGTTGTCGAACGATGCGACGTGGGGAACATGAAAGAGCTTCGCCATGCCGTGTTGCATGAACAGGCCGGCAACGACAATCCTGACCACGCTTAACAGCCGCGCCGACCTGAATGAAAAGAAGGGGTTCCTTGGCGTATCCATAGAGATTCTCGCAAGATAAATAGGTCTCAACCGAAGTGACCTCCGCTGCATGGCGGAGGTTCCAACCAGAATTACGGTGAGGGGCGACGCAAGGCCGCCAAAGCTGCGCGGCTCGGAACGATCGTTCGATAAACGGGCTCTTCCGACGCGCTGCTAATCGACGATGCGGCCGTAGAACGGATATTGCGGGTCGTTATAGCCCGGCATGGATGGGTGGCCGGGCCGCACCAGGGAATCGATCAGCGCCTCGTCCTCCGCATCGAGCGTCTTGCCGACCGCGGAAAGATAATCGGTCCATTGCTCGAAGGTGCGCGGCCCCGCGATTACCGCGCTCACGATCCTGTTGTTGAGAACCCACGCCAGCGCGAACTGGGTTGCTGTCAGCCCCTTTTTCTCGGCGTGCGCCTTGATGGTCTGTGTCATCGCGATCGATTCGCTGCGGAACTCGGTTTCCATCATCCGAGGATCCTTGCGCCCGACGCGCGAATCCTCGGGCGCTTCGACGCCGGGCGCGTATTTGCCGGTGAGCATGCCGCGCGCCAGGGGGCTGTAGGGCACGACGCCCAGTCCGTAGTAATCGCAGGCGGGCAGCACCTCGACCTCGGGCATGCGATTGAACGCGTTGTAGTACGGCTGGCAGACAACGGGCTGCGGCACGTTGAGCTCCGCGCTTAAGGCCACGACTTCCGCGATGCGCCAGCCGCGGTAGTTCGATACTCCGAAATAGCGGATCTTCCCGGCACGGATCAGATCGCCGATGGCTTCGATGGTTTCCTCGAGCGGCGTGTCACTATCGTCGCGATGCAGGTAGTAGATGTCGATGTAGTCGGTCGCGAGGCGCTTGAGGCTGTCCTCGCAGGCCTGCACGATCCAGCGTCGCGACAGGCCGCCGTCGTGCGGCTTCGCTGTCATGACATTGCCGACCTTGGTGGCGAGAACCCAGCGGCGGCGGTTGCCGGCCATCGCCGGCCCGACGATCGCCTCCGAGGCGCCCTTCGCGTACACGTCCGCGGTATCGATGAAATTGACACCGGCGTCGAATGCCGAGTCGATGATCCGCTGCGCGGCCGCGGCGTCGGTGCGGTCTCCGAACATCATCGTTCCGAGGCAGATCACTGAGACTTCGAGGCCGGATTCGCCCAAACGCCGGAATTCCATGCTGGTGCCGGTGCAAACGAAATCTTGGAAGAACCGCCATGCTGAGGCAATCCGGGTCCTAGCGCAACGACCTCGCCGCAAGCAGCAGCGCTCCGCGGCTGCGGTATAATCGCGGCCCTCTTTCCGGCGCGTGCGGCTGCTGTCCGGCGGACCGCGCTAGGTCCCTAAAACTGATGCATGTGTTCTTCGAGGACGACGGCGCGTTCAAGGCCGGTACCGTCCTCGCCGACAACGATACGTCGCTACAGGTCGAAGCGGCATCGGGCAAGCGGCTCAAGATCAAGTCCGCCAACGTCCTGCTGCGGTTCAGCGAACCGTCGCCGTCGGCGCTGCTTGCGGACGCGCACGCGCTTGCCGCGGGACTCGATCCGAATTTCCTATGGGAGGTGATCGGCGAGCGCGAATTCGCCTTCGCCGAACTCGCCCGCGAATACTTCGGGCGAACACCCAAACCGGCGGAAGCCGCTGCGCTCGCGCTCTGCCTGCACGGCTCGCCGATGCATTTCTACAAGAAGGGTAGGGGCCGCTACCGGCCCGCACCGGCCGACGCGCTGCAGGCCGCACTCGCGGGAGTCGAGCGCAAACGTCGCGAGGCCGGGCAGATCGCCGCCTATGCCGAGGAGCTCGAGGCGCATCGCCTCCCGGAAGCGTTTCGCGCGGTCCTGCCGATGCTGCTCTACAAGCCCGACAAGCTCGCGCTCGAAACGCGCGCCCTGAACGCCGCTTGCGCGGCGCTGCAGATGAACCCGGTCGCGCTGCTCGCCGCCTGCGGCGCCATCCCGTCGACGCATGATTACCACTTCAATCGTTTTCTGCTCGAGGCATTTCCTCAGGGCACCGCGTTCCCGCCGCATGACGCGCCGGTGATGCCCGAGCTGCCGCGTGCTCCGGTGCGGGCGTTCTCGATCGACGATGCGACGACTACCGAGATCGACGACGCCTTTTCGGTGCGGCCGCTTCAAAACGGGCATTTCGAGATCGGCATTCATATCGCGGTGCCGGCGCTCGCGGTCGCGCATGGCTCGATGCTCGAAGCTGCCGCACGCGCTCGCCTGTCCACCGTCTATACGCCCGGCCGCAAGATCACCATGCTTCCCGACACCGTGATCGGATGCTGCACGCTTGCCGCGGGCGCCGCGCCGCCGGCGCTGTCGCTCTACGTCGAAGTCGCACCCGAAGGAAGGCCGCTGAAACACGCGACGCGGCTCGAGCGCGTGCCGATCGCCGCGAATCTGCGCCTCGACGCGATCGGCGAGCGCTTCGCGGAAGCCGCGACACCCGGCGAGCCGGAATGGACCGACGAGTTGCGCATGCTGCGGCGAGTCGCGCAGCAACTCGAGGCCGCGCGCGGCAAACCCGAAACGCCCCGCACCGATTACAGTTTCCGCGTCGATTGGAATGTCGCACCCGAGGGCCGAGTGATGATCCTGCCGCGGCGACGCGGCTCGCCCCTGGACAAGCTCGTCGCAGAGCTGATGATTCATATCAACAGTACTTGGGGCAAGGTTCTCGCCGACGCGCGCGTGCCAGGATTGTATCGGGCGCAGCAAGCGGGCAAGGTGAAGATGAGCACCAAGCCCGATCCGCACCAGGGGCTCGGTGTCGGGCAGTACCTCTGGGCGAGCTCGCCGCTGCGCCGCTACAGTGATCTCGTCAATCAACGCCAGTTGCTCGCGGTCGTCGCTGGTGAGAAGCCGCCGTATCCGGAGGGAGACGCGGAGTTGTTCGCTGCGGCCGCCGACTTCGAGGTCACGTACTCCCAATACGCCGAGTTCCAGAATCGCATGGAGCATTACTGGTGCCTGCGCTGGCTGATGCAGGAGTGTGTTACCGAGACGACCGCGACGGTGATGCGCGAGAGCCTGGTTCGTTTTGACGCGCTGCCGCTGGTGACTCGTGTCGCCGATTTGCCGCCGCTCGCTGCCGACGCCCGGGTGCGGCTCGTCATCGGCCGCATCGACCTTCTCGCCTTGACGCTCGAGACGCGTTACGCCGGGCCCGCTGCAGGATAGCGGCACGCAAGGAGGTCGCCTCGCGCGAGCCGAGCAGCCAACCGAGCGGAGCTTGAGGCCCGCGGGCCGGTCCTCGGCGACTCGGGCAGGAAGGCTATACTTGCAGCGATGCCAGCCAAGGAACCTCTGAACAAGTCCCGCATGAGCCGCGTTTCTGGCGCAATGGCCTCAGATGCGAGGCGTCGCGGCGCAGCGAATAGTTCACCCCTATTCGCAAGCCGCGCAACAACGCAGATAAGGCCATTGCGCCGAAACCCGGAGGGACGGGGCTTTCCGGGCGATCTGCTTTGTCGCGCCGCTCGCCCATGGGGACCTGCCATGGGCTTCGCGTCGCTTCGCGTATCTCATCCCGGAAAGCCGCCATCGCGGCCACGCGGGACTTATTCAGAGGTTCCCTAGGCCGTGCGATCGCGAGCAGCAGCAAAGCCCCGCGCCCAAGCCGTGCGCAAGCCCGCGCTTCGGCCGGCCGCGCGTGCCGTGCCGCTATCCGAGCCGCGCACGATGTCGCTGCCGTTCCTCGTTGCCGAGCCGACAGCGTCCGATCGGCTGCTTGCGACCGCGGTCGGAGGCTCGATCCTGCTCCACGCGTTCGTGCTCGCACTCAAGTTCAGCCCCTTCGACCTTTCTGCGCTCGATCGCAACGGGCCGCCGCTCGAGGTCGCGCTGGTCAATGCCAAGTCGAAGTCCAAGCCAACCAAAGCCGAGATCCTGGCGCAGGCCAATCTCGATGGCGGCGGCAATACCGATGCCAATCGCCGTGCCAAGACGCCACTGCCGGTCCTGCCGCGCGACAGTGCCAACAACGAGCTTGCCGTCGCCACGCAGAAAGTCGAACAGTTGGAAAAACAGGCCAAGGAGCTGATGGCGCGGCTTAAGGCGGCGCCTGCAATCGCGCCCCCCGTCGCCAAGCCGACCGACGCGCCGGATCCCATGGAGCTGCCGAGCAGCAACGAGCTGATGCAGCGCATGCTCGAGGCGATGCGACTCGAGGCGCAGATCGCCAAGGACATGGATGCGTACGAGAAACGGCCGAAGCGGCGCTTCGTCGGCGCCCGCGCCGAGGAATATCGGTTCGCGCGCTATGTCGAGGACTGGCGGCTCAAGGTCGAGCGCGTCGGCAATCTCAACTACCCCGAGGCGGCGCGCGCGCAGAAGCTCTACGGCAGCCTGTTGCTGACGGTCGGCATTCGCGCTGACGGCAGCCTCGAGAGCATCGCCGTCGACCGCACGTCCGGCCAGAAGACGCTCGACCTCGCGGCGACCAGGATCGTCGAGATGGCGGCGCCCTACGCGGCCTTCCCGGCAGACATCAAGCGCGATACGGACATTCTCTACATCACGCGCACCTGGACGTTCGCGCCGGGCGATGCGCTGATCTCGCAATAGCCCCGAGCGCGGTTGATCATGCGTCACCTCGGCCGCTGGCTGCTGTGGACGTTCGCGCTCCTCGCCGCGGCATTTATTCTGCTGCAGAGCTGGTACGCGATGCACATCTGGTGGTGGCGCGAGCACGCACCGCGCGAGACCGCGTTCATGGCGATGCGACTGGCGGAGCTGCAGGAGCGCCATCCCGGCGCGCGGCTAGCGTACAGGTGGGTCGGTTACGACAGGATCTCGGTTGCGCTCAAGCGCGCCGTGATCGCGGCGGAGGATGCGAAGTTCGTCGAGCACGAGGGTTTCGACTGGGAAGGAATCCAGCAGGCGCTCGACAAGAACACGCGCAGGGGCCGCGTCGTCGCCGGCGGCTCGACGATCACGCAGCAACTCGCCAAGAACCTCTTTCTTTCGACGCAAAGGAGTTACTGGCGCAAGGCGGAGGAAGCGCTCATCACCTTGATGCTCGAAGCGATATTGGACAAGCGGCGCATCCTCGAGCTTTATCTCAACGTGATCGAGTGGGGGGACGGAATCTTCGGCGCCGAAGCGGCGTCGCGGCGCTACTTCGGCACGAGCTCCGCGGCGTTGACCGCAGAACAGGCGGCGCGGCTCGCGGCGATGGCGCCCAATCCGCGCTACTACGAAAAGCATCCCGACGCCCCCGGCCTAGCGCGCAAGACAACGATCATCCTGGCGCGGATGCCTGCTGCGGAGTTGCCGTAGGCGGGATTGTCGGGCACGATTGGCGCCTTCGGAGGGGAAATAGCCGCATGGCGAGCACTCATCGCGCGCTACCCGTGCTGTTGCGTATTTGCGCCGTGATCGACCAGCTGTTCATCGTCGAGGTCGGGCCGTTCGGGCAGCAGCTGGCGGCCGATGCGCGCAGCGCGTGGCTCGCGACGGGAAACAGGCTACGGCCGGCCGACGTCGAGCAGTATGTCGCCTTGCTTGCGCAGCACATCGAAGATTCCGAGCGGCGCGACGCGTTCGTGCGCGATGCCAGGGAGTGCGTCAGGCTGTAGCGTAAAGGGAGACCGGCATGCTCTTCAACCGCTCGATTACCACTCAGTTCACCATCGCGTTCGTGGTTGCGCTGCTGCTGGTCGTGGGTTCGTTCTACCTCGTGCTGGACAGCGTCTATCGTAACGAGCTCAAGTCACAGGCGGAGACGGTGGCCGACAACGTCGACGCTTTCGGCAGCTGGGTTTCGCAGTACGGCCGGGTATGGGTGCGCGACGACAACAAGAGCTACCTCGGGCAGGTGACGCTTGTCAGCGCGCCGGATGCCGCGGGCGGCCCAGCGGCTGCGGACGTCTGGCACTTCTATTCGAAAAACCCGGCTCTGGCGCAACGCGAGTTCTCGGAGGTCGTCGAGAAGTCGGCGTCGCCAGCGAAGTTTCGGGTGACGTCGCACAACTTCATGAACCCGGTCAACAAGCCCGACGCCTTCGAGGCCAAGGCTCTGGAACGCATCCGCGCGCAGCATCTGGCCGAATACTACGAGATGTCGCCGGACAGCTTTCGCTTCGCCCGTACGCTCTACGTGAAGGCTTCGTGCCTCGCCTGCCATGCCAGCGCGGAGAGTGCGCCCGCCGACGTCAAGACGCGCTACGGCACCGAGCGCGGCTTCGGCTTCAAGGAAGGCGAGGTCGCAGGCATCATCAGCGTCCGGCTGCCGGTGCGGTCGTTCTGGAAAGTCACGACCGAGGTCGTGGGCCCGCTGCAGATCGCGCTTCTGGTCAGCGCTTTCGTCGTCGCGGTGCTGTTCATCCAGTTTGCGGTCGTGCGTCCGATAAAGCGCGTGACCAGCGCAGCGGAACGGATATCGGTGGGACAGCAGGCGGACCTGGGCGCAGCCGGCTTGCAGCGCACCAGCCGCAACGAAATCCACCAGCTCGTCCTGGCGACCGAACGGCTGCGCGCGAGCCTGATGCTGGCGATGCAACGACTCACCAAGAAACAGAATCCGCCTGCGTAGAGGGCGTGGCCATGTCGGTGCCCGGAATGCCAGGGAATAAGCTGTCTGGGTCGCCTGTTACCCTTGTGCGCCAAGGAGCGCGGTTCGGGCGCGCTTAGGGAGCGTGATTCGGTTCACCGAGGACGCCGTCTTGCCTGAGACGTTACCCCATCCCGACCTCGTTGCGGCGCTGCCGCGGTTGCGCCGCTACGCGCGGGTGCTGACCGGCGACATGCATCGCGCCGACGATCTGGTGCAGGACACGTTGGCGCGTGCCTGGGAAAAGCGTCGGTTGTGGCGGGCGGGAAGCGATCTGCGCGCGTGGCTGTTTACCATCATGCACAACGTTCACGTCAACCAGTTCTCCATGCGTCAGCGCGAATATGCGCATGCATCGCTCGACGCCGACGACGGCCCTGCGGCAGGCTGGGAGATAGCCGTGCGCGCGACGCAGTCCGATCGAGTCGAGCTCTCCGAAGTCCTGGCGCAGATCGGAAGATTGCCGGCCGAGCAACGCGAGGTGCTCATGCTTGCCGCAGTCGAAGAATTGCGCTACGAGGAGATCAGTGCGGTTATCGGGGTGCCGATCGGCACGGTGATGTCGCGATTGTCGCGGGCGCGGGAAAAGCTCCGGCGGATGGCTGCGGAAACATCGTCGACGCTCAAGGTCGTGCGATGAGTGCGCAAGGATGAGCGCGAACATGCCGCTTTCCGACGACGAGCTGCACGCTTACGCCGATAATCAGCTCTCAGGGGAGCGCGCGGGCGAGGTCGCGGCGACGCTTGCCCGCGAGCCCGCGTTGGGCGCGCGCATCGCCGAAATCCGTCGCCAGAACGCGCTGTTGCGCGATGCGCTCGACCCGTGGCTCGGCGAGCCGCTGCCGCGAGAGCTCCTTTCAGCCGCAGCGGGATCGCTCGCGCGCACACAGCCGCGTTGGCTGCCCGCGGCACTGGCGGCGGCCGCTTCGCTCATCCTCGGCATCGGCATCGGCTGGTTCGGCCGGAGCGAGATGCTGGAGCTTGCCGGGACGCCAATCACTTTCCAAAGACAAGCCGCGCTGACGCATGCGCTGTACGCAGCCGACGCAAACCGGCCGGTCGAAGTCTGGGCCAATGAGGAAGAGCGGTTGGTGCGCTGGCTGTCGAAGCGTTTGAATTTCCCGTTGCACGCGCCGAACCTCAACGGTCTCGGCTTTGCGCTGGTCGGCGGGCGTCTGGTCGCCGGCAACGAAAAGCCGGGCGCGCTGTTCATGTACGAGAACGCGGACCGGCAGCGCATCTAAACTGCGTTCCGGTACGCGGTGGAAGACGGCGTCGGCGTCTTCTACTGGATCGACGAGGACTGCGGCTACGCGTTGTCCGGCCGTCTCGATCGCGGTCAGCTGCTCGCGATCGCCCGCGTCGTCTACGGCCAACTCGCGGCGGCCGAGGCGGCGGACGCGGCCGCGCAGAAGCGCTAGCAACGCCTGCGGCAAGAGCGTGCGGTCGGCCGCCGGCACGCAAATTCGCAATCGGAAGTCAAAGCGCGACGGGTCCGCGCGGCGTCTGCAGCATCGCCGCAAGGCGCGGCGTCGCCGCGAACGTGACCTTGATCGCGTCGGCAAGCGATAGCGCCGCCAACGCGGAGCGGATCATCGCGGGTTCGGGGTGAGCGCCGGCAAGCGCAACCAGGCGAATGCCCGCGTTCGGCATCGCGTCGGCCGGATGGCGCTCGTCCGCCCACTCGATCAGCGTCGGCAGCACCCCGCCGCCGGGGAGATGTCCGTCGGCGGGAATCGTGATCCGCCATTCGAACGCGCCACGCCCCATCGCCTGGACTTCACCGCAATCGACAGGACACGCGCGGCGCGCGGCGACGATGTCGTCGGTCCGCGCGACCCAATGGATCAGTCGCGGCGCCGTCTGCAACTCGGCGCGAAGCGCAGCCGTGTCGAGCCCGAACCAGCGTGCGCGGCCCGGCGCGACTCCGTCCGGGTCGATGGCGATTACTTCGAGATAGATTTTCTCGCCGAGCTTGAGCAGGCTGTTGTGCGTGCCCATTGCGACGTGCCTGCCGCCGCGCAGCGGTCGAGCGCCGAGCCGCGACTCGACATAGTCTTCGCCCTGTTCAAGCGTCGCCGCCGCGACGACGAGATGGTCCAGCGCGGCGTTCGGCATCAATCTCCGGGAGCCATTTCGTCGGCGGCAAAATCGAGCTCGACGCGCGCTCCGTTGGGATCGAAAAAGAACACCTGCCACACGCCCGAGCCCACCTGCTGCCGGCAGATGTGCTGGACGTTGTGCGCGGCCAGTTTGGCGAGCGTCGCCGCAAGACCGCGGGCGGAGAACGCAATGTGATCGATCACGCCGGGTTTGAGCGCCTCGCGGCCGCGCCCGCCGACGATGTGCAATATCGCGCGGCGTTCCGCGTAAAGCCACGCACCGGGGAAATCTAGATCGGGGCGCTCGCCCGGGACGAGACCCAATATGTCGCCGTAGAAACGCACGGTCTTCGCCACGTCATCGGTGAGCACCGTGAAATGGTTCATGCCCTCGATGGTCATTGTTCGGGCCCTTTCACTTGCTTCGCATCCATCAGGTTCCTCCGCGCAACTGCAGCGCAAAAAACGCGGCGAATAGCACGGTCGCGTCAGGCGGATGCGGATCATTGTACGCAAAAGCGTTATCGCCACCACTCCAGGCATGGCCGAGACCGGTCACACGCACCAGGCGCGCGACGACGCGGCCGTCGACGTGGTAATCATCGGTTACCATCGTGCGATCGTCGGCGAGCGATCTGCTGACGCTAGTATCGGCGGCGGGTAGCGCATCGGGGGCGCCCGCGGCAGGCGACAAGCGGCCGTTGAAAACGAGGTACTGATGCACGACCTCGACGGCGTTTCTGGGCGCAACGACGTTGTCGCGGTCGCCGTGGATCACGCACAGCGGGAGTGGGAGCGCGCGCTCCGAAGTCTGCTCGCGCGCCCGCAGCGCGATCGCGTCGATGTCCGCATCGGCACCGCTAGTGAGCACTTTCAACGCGGTGACGGCGCTAGCTGCCGCGCCGCAGGCGACCCCCGAATGCACGCCGACGGCCGCGAACAGTTTGGCGAAGTGCAGGCCGAGGATCGTGGCAAGGCAACCACCGGAGGACATGCCGATCACGAACATCCGCCTCGGGTGCGCCCCATAGATGCGGCGTACCGCACGCACCTGTGCGGCGATGATCGCCGCTTCGCCTTTCCCCGCCGCGGTGCGCTGATCGAACCAGTTCCAGCAACCCCAGGAATTCGCGTTGCGCGCCTGGCGCGGCAGGAGGATGAGCCAGTCGCGTTCGTCGGCGAGGGCGGTGATCCGCGTCCCCGCCGCGATTTCTTCTGGCGTCTGCCTGCAGCCGTGAAGGAGCACGAGCAGCGGCCGTCGCCGCCAGCGCGCGTGACCGCGCGGAACGTAGACCAGATAGTCTCGCGACGGCCACACCCAGGGCGCGACGGGAATCCAGCCACGCCACGCGAACTTGCTGCCCGTCTCGAACCGGCCCGGCTCCGGCGGCGCGCGGCGAAAGAGGCGGGTGACGAACTCGCGTGCACGCGACCAGAGCGGTGGCGAATCGAGCCGCGGCTGAGGATCAGACATGAGCGTTTACCGTGCAGCCTGGGTTGAGCGTGTAGCCTGGGTTGAGCGCGAAGCGCGAAGCCCGGGGCGGCGCTTCGAATCGAGGTGAGTCCCGGGCATCCCCCGGATCAAGTCCGGGGTCAGCCCGGGCTACGCAGCGGGCGCCGGCGCAGGTCAAATCAGAATGACGTCGTACTGCTCCTGCGTGTACAGCGTCTCGACCTGCAGCGAGATCGGCTTGCCGATGAAATCCCCAAGCTGGGCAAGGCTCTGCGATTCCTCGTCGAGAAACAAGTCGATCACCGACTGCGAGGCAAGGATGCGGAATTCGCGGGCATTGAACTGCTTGGCTTCGCGGAGGATCTCGCGCAGGATCTCGTAGCAGACGGTCTGCGCGGTCCTGAGCTCGCCGCGGCCGCCGCAGGTCACGCAGGGCTCGCACAGGATATGCGCCAGGCTTTCGCGCGTGCGCTTGCGCGTCATCTCGACTAATCCAAGCTGCGTGAAGCCGTTGACCGTCAGCCGCGTGCGGTCGCGGTCGAGCGCCTTGTTGAACTCCGCCAGCACCGCGGCGCGATGGTCGGGGTTCTCCATGTCGATGAAGTCGATGATGATGATCCCGCCCAGGTTGCGCAAGCGAAGCTGGCGCGCGATCACTTGCGACGCCTCGAGGTTGGTCTTGAAAATGGTGTCGTCGAAGTTGCGCCCGCCGACGAAGCCGCCGGTGTTGACATCGATCGTCGTCATCGCCTCGGTCTGGTCGATGATGAGGTACCCGCCCGACTTGAGATCGACGCGGCGCGCGAGCGCCTTCTGGATCTCGTCCTCTACACCGTGCAGATCGAACAGCGGCCGTTCGCCGTTGTAATGAGTGATGCGCTCGACGATGGTCTGCGTGTACTGCTGCGCAAAGTCCAGCATCCTCTGGCAGGTCTCGCGCGAATCGACCAGGATGCGCGCGGAATCTTCGGTGGCCATGTCGCGCAACACCCGTTGCGCGAGGTTCAGATCCTGATAGATCAGCGAGGGCACCGGAAGCGAGCCCGACTTGGCGGTGAGATCGCTCCAGAGCCTGGTCAGATACTCGATATCATTTTGCAGCTCGCGTTCGGTTGCGGTCTCCGCCATTGTGCGGATGATGAAGCCTCCGGCAAGCCCCTCGGGAAGCAGCTGCTGCAGCCTGCCGCGCAGGCTTTCGCGCTCGGCCTCATCCTCGATGCGCTGCGAGATGCCGATATGCGAGTCCTGCGGCAGATAGACGAGCAGGCGCCCGGCAAGACTGACCTGCGTGGAGAGCCGCGCGCCCTTGGTGCCGATCGGGTCCTTGATCACCTGCACCAGCAACCCCTGGCCCTCGTGCAGGATGCGCTCGATCGGACGGTTTTCGTGACCATGACCGTTCTGCCGGTGTTCCCAGATGTCTGCAATGTGCAAAAATGCTGCGCGCTCGAGCCCGATCTCGACGAAAGCGGATTGCATTCCGGGTAGCACGCGGGCGACACGGCCGACGTAGATGTTGCCGACCAGCCCGCGCGCCGATGAGCGCTCGATGTGCAACTCCTGGACGACCCCTTGCTCGAGCATGGCGACGCGCGTCTCCTGCGGCGTCACATTGATCAGAATTTCATGACTCATCGCGGTCCGAATTGCGCGCCGAAGGCGCGGAAATTGTTCCCCTCGCCCGCGTGAGCGGGAGAGGGGCTAGAGGTGAGGGTAAAGATCACAGTACCGGAAAGCCGATGCGTGCCAGGATCTCGGCCATCTCGAACAAAGGCAGCCCCATCACCCCCGAATAGCTGCCCTCCAGATGCTGAACGAACGCAGCAGCCTTGCCCTGGATGGCATAGCCGCCGGCCTTGTCGAACGGCTCGCCGGTCGCGACGTAACGCTCGATCTCGTCGTGCGCGATTGCGCGAAAGGTCACGTGCGAAGTCGACACGGCCTGCGCAATCTGAGTTTGCCAGCGGACGGCGACCGCCGTGATGACGTCATGAGTGTGCCCGGATAAGGCGCCAAGCATCGCGACGGCGGCCCCTGCGTCGGCCGGCTTGCCCAGCGCTGCGCCGTCGAGCACGACTTCGGTGTCGGCGGCGAGCACGGGCTTCGGCGCGAGGCCGCGCCGTCCCATGCGATGCCAACCGAGCGAGGCCTTAAGGCGGGCAATGCGCTTGACGTATTCCAGCGGTGGCTCGCCTTCGCGCGGCGCTTCGACGATGTCACGGCGCCTGCCTGGCGCTTCGCGCAGAAGTAACTCGTCGAATTCGACGCCAAGCTGGCGCAGGAGCTCCTGCCGGCGCGGGCTCTTCGACGCGAGATATACCGAAGGGCGCTCGGTGAGGACGAAGAGTTCACTCATTCGCGATGGTAGGGGTGGCCGCGCAGCAAGCTTGCCGCACGGTAGATCTGCTCGGCGAGCACGATCCGCGCGAGGCCATGCGGCAATGTTAGCGCGGAAAGCGCTACTATGACATCGGCATTGCGCTTGACCCGATCGGCGAGGCCGTCGGCGCTGCCGATCACAAACGCGACCGGCGAGGTATTGTCGCGCCAACCTCGCAATTTTTCGGCAAGCTGCGACGTGGTCCAGGCTTCGCCGCGCTCATCCAATGCGACGACCAAAAATCCCTTGGTCGCTGCGGCGATGCGGTCGGCTTCCGCAGCAAGGACCTTGGCGACCGTCTGCGCGCGGTCGCGCGGCTCGGGCTTGAGCTCGAGCAACTCAAGCGCAAACTCGCGCGGCAAGCGTCGCGCGTAGTCATCAAACGCGGCATTGACCCACGCCGGCATGCGGCGACCGAGCGCGACGATGCGGATTTTCATGAGAGCGATGGTGTAGCCCGGGTTGAGCCCGCAGGGCGAAGCCCGGGACGGCGCGCAGCGTTGCGAGAGTTCCCGGGCATCGCTGCGCTCAGCCCGGGCTACAACACCCCCGTTCGCAGGGGCAGATTCATTCCTCGAGCCAGCTCAGGCGGCCTTGGCGGTCCTGCTGCGCCTGCGGGCGTTGAGCGGCGCCCACAACTCCTCGAGGTTGTAATACGTGCGTGTCGTGGGTTGCATGATGTGCACGACGATATCGCCGCCGTCGACGAGCACCCATTCGCCGGACTGCTCGCCTTCGACGCCGACGATGGTCGCGCCCGCGGCTTTCAACGCTTCGCGTACATGCTGCGACAACGCCTTCGCCTGCCGACTCGATTCGGCGGTGGCGATGATCATGGTGTCGTAGAGGCTGGTCAGCTTGCGGACATCGAGAACCGTGATGTCCCGGGCTTTGATGTCTTCGAGGGCGGCGACGGCGGTTTTCTGGATCTTGGAGCCTTTAACACGATGAGACACGTGATGCGCTGGCACGATTTGGGCTCAAGCGCGCTAAGCAAGCCACGCCGCTTGGTAGGCCCCAAGCAAGTAGCTTGCGACAAAGCGGGTGGGCCCAAATCGCGGCCAGCCCTCCGGGTTGCGGCCCAAACCGCCGCTGGCATTGTTGCCGGGCTTGCGAATAGGCTCCACTATTCGCTGCGCCCTGCGCCGCGCCAGCGGCGGTTTGTGGCCAGCAACGCACACGTGTGTCATCGTGTTAGAGGCTCCCTAAGACGCATCCTGGGGCCGATACAGTTGGTTGCGGTCAATATAGTCTAGAACGGTTCCAGGAAGCAAACTCCGCACCTGTTCGCGGCCCGCTGCGCCATGCGCGAGCGCCGCGCGGATTTCGGTCGCGGCGATCGGCTGCGGCGTCACCGGTACACGCACGATCGAGCCGGCGAGCGTACGCTCGAGGCGCAAGGGATCAGTCGTGAGTCTGCGCTCCCAGTGAACCTGAAGAGACGGCGGCAGCTCCTCGACCGGCGAGGCCGCTCCGGGGCGCTCGACCACGACGAAATGCGCGAGCGTGAACAGGCGCTCCCAGTGCCACCACAGCGTGAGACCGGCGAATGCGTCCGCTCCGATCAATAGCGCCAGCGGTAGCGCGGGTTGCTCCGCGTGCAAGTCTTCGAGCGTCCGGACCGTGTAGCTCGGCCCTGCGCGTCCGATTTCGCGCGCATCCGCAGCGAGGCCGGCGAATTCGGCACAACCCAACGCAGTCATCGCGAATCGATGCTCGGCCGAGGCGACTGGCGTTGTGCGATGGGGCGGAATACCCGCGGGTACCAGGCGCACCTCGGGAAGCGACAAGGCAGCCTTGACGTCGGCCGCAAGGCGCAGATGGCCGTAATGAATCGGGTCGAACGCGCCGCCCAATATCGCGAGCACGCGGATCAACCGGCTCATCGCCTGACCTGCCGCGCGCGGCGCTGTGCTCGCACACCGCTTGCCACGGCGGAATCAGGAGGCACGGCTGCCCGGGCCCGAGAGGAGCGACTCGACGTGGTCGAGGTCAGACTGGATGATGCGCAGGACCTCGTCGTTGATCACGTCGCTCTCGCGCAGCTGCATCAGCTCGTCGCGTTCCGCGCGCAGTGCGGCGAGCCGCAGCCGCCGCTCCGCATCGCGGAACGCGTCGAGTTGACGCCGCCGCTCGGCGTTGGCCGAGTCACGCTGAATCCGGCGCTCGTATTCGTCGATCAGCGCGTTCGCGTAGTCGCGTTCGGCAGGCTCGGTGAGTCGCGGCAGCTCCTGCCGGATCGCAGTGGCGGCGGCCTGCGCGGTGGCGAGCCGCGCCGCGCGTTCCTCGCGCTCGGCGATGCCGTCGCCGCGGACTTCGAGCCAGCGGATCACCCAGGGCAGCGTGAATCCATTGACGAGCAGCGTAATCACGATGACGCTCGCCGCGAGCAGGATGATCAGCTCGCGGAACGGAAACGACGTACCGGAAGCGGTTACAAGCGGAATCGACAGTGCGGCCGCGAGCGTCACCGACCCGCGAATGCCCGCCCAGCCAACCAGGAACACCTCGCGTGGGTCACGCGTTCCTTCGCGCTCGCGGATGCTCCGGAAAAGCCAGAGCGGAAGGTAAGCGGCAGGGAAAACCCAGATGATCCGGAGCGCGATCACCACTGCCGCGACGCCGAGCGCGAGCAGCGCCAGTCCGAAAGCGCTCGTATGAGGTATCCCGGCGATCACCGAGTGAAGCTGGACGCCGAGGAGAAGAAACACCAGCCCGTTGAACGCGTAAGTGAGCATCGTCCATACCTCCCACGCGTGCGTTCGGGTCGCCGTATCGACGTGTCGCGCATCGTCGACGCCGGCGTAGAGTCCGGCTCCGACAACAGCGAGAATGCCGCCCAGACCAAGCGCTTCCGCGGCAAGGTACGCGGCGTAAGGCGTCAGCAGCGAGATCACGGTCTGAACCGTCGGATCGCCGATGCAGAAGCGCACCAGATGCGCTCGCAGCTTGCCGATGGCCCACGCGAGCGCGACGCCGAGCACGAATCCGCCGCCCGATAGCACGAAGAACTGCAGAGCGGCTTCGCGCCAGCTGAACACGCCGGTCACCACTGCAGCGGTCGCGAACTTGAACGCCACCAGTCCCGTTGCATCGTTGATCAAGCTCTCGCCGTTGACGATCGTCGCCACGCGTGCGGGTATCCTGAGCCTGCCGGTGACCGCGCTCACGGCGACCGCGTCGGTCGGCGAGACCACCGCACCGAGGGCGAACGCCGCGGCAAGCGGCATCTCGGGCAGCAGCCAATGCAGCAGATAGCCGACGGCGAGCACTGTGAAAAACACGAGACCGAACGCGAGCAGCAACACCGGTCGCAGGACGCCGATCAGGTCGCGCTTCGGGATCACCCAGGCTTCGGCGAAAAGCAGTGGCGGAATGAACAGCAGAAAAAAGACTTCAGGCGGGACGGATAGGGAGGCGAACGCGGGCAGATACGAAAGCGCGACGCCTGCGCCGACCTGAAGGAGCGGCAACGGCACCGGCAGCCATTTGCCGATCGCGCCGACCAGCGCGACGGCGAGCAGCAGCCCGAGCGTAATCTCGATGATTCCCATCGTCCGAGCCCGCTATTGTACGCGCGCCTTTCTTGCGAATGACTTGGGATGCGCGCTTTAGAATCGCGAACCAGGCGCGGCAAGAAACGCCACCTCCTCCGGCGCCGATTCGCGCCCGAGAACCGCATTGCGGTGGGGAAAGCGCCCGAAGAGGCGGATAATTTCCGCGTGCCGCTCGGCCCAGGCGAAAGGCTCGACGAGGCCGGTCTCATCGTGCAGGCGACGGAAGAGCAACACCGCGTGCTCCTGCGCGCTCGCCGACTCCGCGTGCACGTAGGGCATGTACATGAACCAGCGCTCGACGGGAATGAGATTGCGATCGTTGCCGCGCGCGATCGCTTCCTCCGCCAGCGCGAGCGCCAGCGTGTCGCCGGCGAAGGCCCGCGGCGTGTCGCGGAAAGTGTTGCGTGTGAACTGATCGAGCAGCAGAACGCGTGCCAGCGTCCCGCGCGGTGCCGTCCAATCGGCGAATCCGCCGGAGAGCGCCGTCTCGATCGCCGCGCCGAAGCGCTCGCGGATCGCCGCATCGAATGCAGCGTCTTTGCGGAACCACGCTTTCCGCGTGCTGCCGTA